>Ga0307968_1003886_pt1 | contig 12329 bp, 7 predicted proteins | sample OrgLakmetagen650_FD_201834 | JGI IMG/M metagenome (GOLD analysis project Ga0307968, IMG submission 201834) | Saline water microbial communities from Organic Lake, Antarctica - #650 | ecosystem: Environmental > Aquatic > Non-marine Saline and Alkaline > Saline | place: Antarctica: Organic Lake... | reverse complement strand
CACACACACACACACACACACACACACACACACACAAGCATGCTTTGGGCGACAACAGTGCGTGCCTAAGAACAAGACAACTCACCCTCCTGAACTCGACCTTCGTCTCTGCGTCTCCACCGGACAGAGGAGCGAAGCCTGGCTTGCCAGGCAGGGACGGAGGCTCCTGGCCCTCAGTGCCGCCCTCCATGCCTTCCATGGCGGTGGCCACCTCTTGCAAAGGTTGCTGCTCATCCCTCTTGGAGATCTTGGGCATGGTGTACTAGCAGTATTCCTGGCTGAATTAAAAAAAACGCCTCTTTCTCCTTATAAGCAGACTTGCCTTAACATTACTTTTAAAAAGGAATAATGAATCAAAAGAGGAAGCATTACTGAAGGGAGGGAGAGGAGGGGAGGGGAGTGGCATAGACCGTCTCCGGATGTCGTTGGACATAAGAATAGCTGGACGGTACGTGTTGACAGCGCTGCGCATCACGGCTGCCTCCTTGTTTGTAATTTTCAACTCGAGTTGACGTACGTGCTGGCCGTTCCTGGTGTTGTGCACAAGACGCTCCTGCCCTCTTCCTCTCCCTGCTGGATCTGGCCTGTTCTCACCTGTTAAACACAACCACCTGAACCTCCTCAGGTATAGGCTTGGTCGCAAGATTGGAGGAGGGAGCTTTGGGGACATCTACCTTGGTGTGTGTGTGTGTGTGTGTGTGTGTGGGTGGGGGTGTGGGTGTGGGTGTGGGTGTGGGTGTGGGTGTGGGTGTGGGTGGGAGTGGGTGTGTGGAATTATTTAGGTGGGTGCAGCCAAGAGCAGCAACAGCATCATCATTCCCACATCGACCTATTTAGGTGAGCAGGTTTGTTTCTGTGCAACAGCAAAATCAGCCTGGGACTAGCTGGAGTGGGAATGGACAGGGCACACACATGTAACATAGGCAGTGAGCACGGCAGGGAACTGTGTCGCCCAGGGCTGCCTATGGACACCCCACCCTTCAAGTCTATTCCTTAAGCGCTTGTCTGGGGCCTGGTCCAGGGTGGATGGACCGGGTTTGCTTGGACAACAATGCTAAGCTAGATTTTATTGCTCAAAAACTGGAGGGGCCCTGAGCTGCTCTCAAGCACTGTTCGAGTATCACCAGCAACAGGACGGGGCCCCCGCTTCTAATATCACCGAGCCTTCTGGGATGCAATTATAGCACAATAACCACAAACCGTGCCTTCGAACGTGCGGAGACTTGTCCACCAACCCGCACGACAACTGCCCCTTCCCTTCAGGAACAAACATTCAGAGCGGCGAGGAGGTGGCTATTAAGCTGGAGTCCATTAAAACGCGGCATCCGCAGCTGCTGTACGAGTCCAAGCTTTACAAAATCCTGCAGGGTGGAGGTGAGTGTCAGTGGATATTTCAGACATTTTGTGCAACAACAACAACAACAAAAACAACAACAAAACAACAACACACACACATACACACACACTCACTCGCACACACACACACTCACACACACACACACACACACACACACACACACACACACACACACACACACACACACACACAACTACATCCTCGTGCCTACGCACGCAAGTGCACACGCGGACACACTTAAACCCGCACACTTGCCTGCACACATGCGCTAGCACGCGCTTAGCACACAAGCGCACATTCATTTGCACGCGTATACCGACACACATTATATACACATACACACAACAGTGTTCCTTTTAACTTTCAAGCATGACCCAAGAATGTCCAAAACAAAATAACCTGTTCAAACTCTTAAACATGGTTCAGTGGCAAATGCTTACTGGGGCTGTTTGTCTCAAAGTTTGTTTAAATAACTAAATCTCAGCTCCGTAAGTAACTCCACGTCTGGGGCAGGCATTCAGCCACTTCCCAGTGGGTGTTGGGAAGGGATGCCTGGGTGCTCTCTTTGCACTTGAATCCTCGAGCGTGTGTTGCGCTGAAGGTATGTGTAGTGCCTTACAGCACTGAACGTGCGCTCATCCTCTACTGACCCCAGCACCCTCACCATCAACACTGCTGCAAACTTCGTCCACTTTGTAACGGTGCTGCCCGCCGCGGCTGCCAGAAAGTGTGGTAAGGGGCAACTCCGCAACTGCGCTTTGCTGCTGCTGCTGCTGCTGCTGCTCCTCCTCCTCCTCTCATCAAAGTCGCTGCTTTCAACTGCTGCTGCCTCTTTGAACCTGCTGCTGCTGTTACTGCACGTGCTGCCCTTGTTGCTGTGTCTATAGCTGGGGGTGCAGGCTGAGCAGTCAGGGCAGGGTGAGAGGGTGGGGCAGGCTGGGGTGGACGTGGTGATGTACCTGCTATTGGTGCGTCGCCGTGCCCCCCCAGAAAGGCATGCATATCAGCCACAAACTCACCGGCCTGCTCAGCTTAGTTGTTCATGCACCATGGAGCTGGTATTGCTACGCTGCTTTTACTGCTGCTGCCTGCCCCCTAACGGTGGACCGGCTGTTACAGAACACTACTTTGACCTCTTCAACTGGGAAAGCGAGCTCTAAAGTCAGATGTTACGATATTACAGTTGCAGCCGCTTTTGTCACCTATTCTTGCACCTGAAAACAACAATGACAAAAACAATAAAGGAGGTCATTCCCGTGCAACTCCCCCTCCCCTTCCCTGGCCAAACAGTGCCAACAAGCCTAATATGGAAATCTCCCCAACCACCCCACCATTTTGGGGCCTGAAATTTGCGTTGGAAAGCTAACTTATCTTTACGTACCTACATAGGAAGCAGGCAAATAGACTCAGTGGGTGGACTGCTTAAAATTTTTGAAAGAATGCCACACTGCACCAATCCACACCCTCTATAATTCATAAGCCTTGATAATTCTTACTGCAACTCTTGTGTGCAAAAAATTCAACCGAATTTCAAACACCGATTGGCCCCATTTATAATTTATATCGACCTGTACAATACATATTGAGAGCAAACATTGGGCCGGAGCTCACAGCAGGTTTGAAGGGACGGATTTTTTCCGAATTCGACACTGCAGCATTGTTATATGACTAAGGGTGTGCCAGCCTCTAGTCGAGGCTTGATGAGGTCGAGCCTTGTCGAGCCTCGACGTCACTGCTGTCAAAGCCTAGACGGCAACTGGGATCTCCATTTTTGTGGGGAATTCAGGGGAAATTCCCTGGGAATTCCTATGAATCGGGAAAATTCACCGCTTTTTTTGAAAAAAATTAAGCATGGGAAACTAGGGTGAATGACAGGGTGTGTCATACGGCGTGTTCGTATAATACGTAGTTTACCGTATTGAACAAATCGGGCCGTATTATACCAGAGGGGGTTATCTGGGCAAAAGCCAAAATATGCTCCTTTTTGCATGAAAGGTGCAACTACTCACACGTCACTTCATCAAACTGGACCCAACCTAGCTTTAAACTGATGCTGACTTCATAAGCTACCCGAGCATGTGCTCAGATTCAGACAAGTCACCTTGCGTACAGAATGACAGGACTAAAAAGGACACGTCGTGCACTTGTACCCTAGATGGGTGCTTTCCAGGGGGAATGGCACATTCATTTGCATATCTCGCCAATCACTTGCTCTTTTTGCCACATTTCTCTTACAATGACCTTTATTTACTCTAAGTATTTCAAAACACAAAAAATCACAGTTTGGTGCGCTGGCTGGTCAGATGCAGCATATGGCTGCTAAAAAGGTAGGGTTCACGCCACGGCCGATTAGGTATGGGCCCCCTAACTGGCACGTTTCAAGCTCAGTTGCATTGGAATCTACATATTAGAGTTGAGCTTGAAACATCCCAGTTAAGGGGGCCCATACCCTGGGAGCATGCAAAAACGTACCATTTTTCTGGCCTCAGATAAACTCCCTCTGGTATTATACGGATGCAAAATTTGCCCATTTTTCCCGATTTTTGGCCTTTTTAGGCAATTTCCGCTCCTAAAACGGCCTTTCAGAGAGAGAGAGAGAGAGAGAGCTTCCAATGCTATTATATAATATATAAGTAGCATATAATGTATTGGAAAAGAATTGGAAACGGTTTGGGTGACATTGGGGCGATTTGGGCCCATTTTTGGTCAAAAATCGGCTTTACCAAAATGCTTTAAATACGTGCTAAGTACGATTGTGTCATACGTATTTTTTGTATATAACACGTATTTAATCGTATTGGACGTCCCAAATGACCGTATGACACATCCCTTGTGTAGGATTTTGCCAGTGAGGCTCGACGAGCCTCGTTGAGGGGCGGGGCACATCGATATAGGCCTTAGTTGGTGCATTATGGTTAGAAAACCACTTTCTGAAACTTGCGCAGATAGAGCCGGAAATTTTCTCGAGTTCATTTATAATCATGAAGAGACCGGACTGAAAAGAGCTGTAGGAATTGTTTGAATCTCTCATGGTGCATTGCCTGGAATTTCCTGGAGTTCATTTATAATTGTGAAGAGACCGGAGTGATAGGAAGTGTTTGAAAAACCTCTCATGGTGCATTGCCTGGACAGGCATACACACAGCAGATTGGCTGGAAATAAGTTCCATATGTTCTGAACAATATTTGATGATATTAAGAAAATAATGCACAAAATTGCTGCCCATTTTGGGGCGTCGAGAAATGAAAGTCTGACACTTACCTGAACAATGCTGTGCCATATTTCGCGTTGATATTACACAGAAATACTTTATATGATTAAAAAATGCAGTCGAATTTCCCAGAGGGGGCTGACTGAGCCATAACAAAGGGTGTTTTTTAAATGTGGATTGAGCATGGGCGCCATGACTGGCAAGATCCAAAATTATATGAAATATGAATCCTTGCTCTGTCCATAGATGTAAAATTTGGAGCTTGCCAATTTTGGCGCGTGTGCTTAATTTGCTGTGGCGTGCAGGCCATTTTTTACCACAAATTGTTCATACCAATTCACCCACAGCACCAATCTGGAATATTTTTAATGGTGTAGAATTCTTATTGGAAAAGAATACCATTGCAACAAGAATAAAAGAACGGCTGAGTAATTGGTGTTTTATGAGGATTTGAGCCATTTTCCCATGGAAATCACCACATCAGGGCTTGAATGCACCATGTGTGCTTAATCCAGTCTATCTCAGCACGCAAAGCGACCCACATGAAACTGGGCACACGCTCGGGTGGCTCTCAATGCCAGCTACACTTCGGTACTAAAATGGTGTCGATCAGATGAAGTGGCTGTGAGTGGCTGCCTTCTGAATGCAAAAATGCACATTTTCAGGCATTTCTTCCATTAGCCCCCTCTGCAAATTTCCCGATTTTTAGGAATTTCCAGGGAATTTCCCCTGATTTCCCCCCGAAGATGGACACCCTAGTTGCCGTCTAGGCTTTGACAGCCGTAACGTTGAGGCTCGACGAGGCTGGCGCACCCTTAATAATAATATTACATATTTTTGTGTAGTGTAAACGCCAAAAAAAGGCACGCCACGATGTCACATTCTTGTTCAGGGAAGTGTCAGACTTTCATTTTCCCCTCAAAATAGACAGTAATCTTGTACATTATTTTCCTAATATGATCAGAATACCGTTCGTTTACGATCAAAGAAAATTTTTAATAATTCCGGGGCCCTCTCCAAACTGTATTTGAAGTGATAAATTAATTATTTATAGTGGTTTTGAGGGTGATTTTCAAAATGAGCTCCAAGCGCGCCAATGTGAAGCCCCTGGCCCCGTTCTTGAAGCCTCAGTCCCCAGCTGAAAGGCTGGCTGCTCAGCAGCGGAACCGTGAGAAGCTGCAGAGGGAGAGGCAGCTCAGGAGCTGGCAGAGGAAGCAAGAGGCAAAGGCAAGGGGCGAGGCTGTGATGAGGCCCGTGGGGCGCCCGTGCATGCAGCTCCAACAAGCCTCTTTCTCTTTCCCCATTTGCGTTTGCCCCTTTGTGTGGCTATTGCTGCATGTGAACCCCTCACCTCTCTTTCCCTGCTTCTGAGCACTGTGCAGCATCAGCATCAGCCACAGCTTCGGCCTCTTCAACAAATATCAGTAGCAGTGCACAGGCAGCATTCACAGGGGTTCTCGATCTCAAAAGTTAATTCCCGACTGGGCCCTCCCAATGTGCCCTCGAACTCAAAATTTAGTCCCCAGACCCCCTTACGAATTGAAACCGAAAATTAAATTAGTTCTTGTAAAGTTTGGTTCCGAACTGATTGTGAACGAACGGTATATGGAACTTGTTTTTGGCCAATCTGCTTTGCGTATGCCTGTCCAGGTACCATGAGAGATATTCTAAAAATTTCCTACATTTCTTTTCAGTCCAGTCTCTTCACGATAATTGTAATTAACTCCAGAAATTTTTGGCTCAATCCGCGCAAGTTTCAGAAAGTGGTTTTCTAACCGTAATGCACCAACTAGGGCCTATAACAACGAGCCTCGCTGGCAAATCGTACACCCTAGTTACCCATGCCTTTAAAAAGCCTATATCCTGAAGCTAAGGCTGATCGGTGAAAGTTAAGACATACACCCGTCCCTGCCAAAGTGGGTGCAAAAAACCCACGCAGCCCCCCAGAATGCCAAATGTCCAGCAAATGTCAATGGTTTAGGTATAGAATCAGGTATGTTGCATTCAGTTGAGGTAGAAGGGGCTTGGATTGGGTGGACAGCTCTTTGGCACCGCTCAGGGTGACCTGGCACCAGAAGGTGATCCTTTGTGACCATAGCTAAAACTTTCTACGCACAGGATGTTGTAGGCAGAAAAAGGAGAAAACTCCCCAACTTATTTTGTCCAGCGGCCCTGCAAATTAAGGCAATGCAAGAGAGGAACCAAGAGGAAAGCAAGCCTGAATTCTTGCAGTCAACGCACCTGGCGCTCCGTACAGGTTTGTTGTCCTCTGTGACAGTTGATGGCCGCATGCCAGCACGCTCTGCTGACTGAAGAGAGGGAGCCAAAGCGTGCATCTGTATACTTATTCTACACTCGTTTGAAGCACGCTGGGGCTGCCATCCCAAAGTAGCACAGAACTGGTGACATTCTTGTGTGTTGGGTGGGTTATGGTGCTGTTCCCTGATGGATGTACATGGTCCTCAAACATTTACCATGCGCTCTAGCTTCTCCATTAGCACGTAGTGCTGCATACCCTCCAGTTGGCAGTCCTTGCAGGAGGCCAGCAATGCCCTCCGCAATGGCAGCAATGCATGAGTGGCATAAAAGAGCTGGTGGTCAGGCAGGTAGCCTGCCAAACCCTCGCCAGCCTTGCAGAAGAGATGAATGACTCACACATGCACGCACATTGTTGCATTGCTCAACCTTGCAGCAATGCGCAGGCTTGAAACACACTGAGTGCCACTGACCCGCATCTGTGCTAAAGTGCATCTGGGGTACATTTGCTGCCTCAATAAACTCCAGAAGCCCCTTATCAGCCAGGACGTCCCAGGCGCATGTGCTTATGTACACTCGCAATCATTGCGCGTCGTGAGGCTTGCTGTACGTCCAGCACGACGCGGAGCTGTGAGCTGTGCAGCTTTGTCCAGTGCTGTGCTGTTCTTCGTCTTTTGCCATGCTGCTGCATTCCTTCTGGTGCTGCAGACCGTCCTGATGGCTGAGGAGACCCTGCTTCCTGCTCTTGGTAACATATGCATCCAGCCCACCAAAAGCTGCACTTCAACCAGTACAACTGCTGGGCATCCTTGCCCCCATCCAACTGCCACGTATCAATCCCTGGCTGCTGCCTCTGCCCTGCTATTTCAAGGTGTTTGTCCTGTGAACTCTGCAGGTACCAGCTTCATCCATGCAGGCTGGTTGGGGCAGGTGCTGCCGTGCTTGAACTGTCCCAAGTGTGTTACATCACTCTCACTCTTCTTTGCTTTCTTGCAAGGTTCATTTTTCATTCTTAAATACCGTACTGCGCTTGGTTGTTTTGCGAGTAATTAAATAACTATTATGGCCCCTCGCGATAAATCAAGCCGAAAAAGAATTAAGAAAATTTGGACCTCGCAATACTTTGACTTTAAAAAGGCCATTTTTTTGGCAGGAACCTGCAGGTCTTGGGTTCAACCCTGCCAAAATACACTTTCTGCTTTTCGCCCCGAACTTTTTGCTGTTTCAACTGCGGGTGACAGAAGAATTCCAAATCTTCTAATGGATGTAGGCACTGAACAGAGAGGAGAGCACAGGAAAAGCTTGCAAAGTTCGCAAAATACCTTAACTTCTGAGGGAGCCTCGCAAAGCTTAATGCTCGCAAATTAATTATTGAAATTATTTTGGCACCTCGCAATAAGTAGGCCTCGCAATACTAAGAGCGCAGTACGGTAACTCAAAATTCGAGAGGAAATTTTACAGTTTCAGCCATATCTTGGCTCCCGAAGCGCCCTTGGTAGGGCTTACGGGAAATCTTGGCCGGAGAGCCCCCTGGAGCCTCAAATTTCAACTTGACGCCTCACGCCCCTCACCAATTTGGACGTGTTGACACCAGAAGACATCGACAGAGTCTTTAAAAAAGAATCACTGGCACTCACACAGATACTCACGCACATGCATGCACAAATACACATATATATACACATATACACACATGTAAGTGCGCACTCTCACACACACAATCATGCTCAGCTTCTCAAAAACGTATAAGCACAAGCACAAATCTGAGATCCTATGATTTGTCACGTGACACGAGGTACAGCCCATGTACACGCACTGTATGTGTACATACAAACCAAGTGTTCATGTGCTGCTGATGCCCTAGCTTGATTCCTAGAGAAAAGGAGGGTTCTGTCAGCTTGATTGCATGCCATTCCTTTTGCATTCACTTTACATAGCGCTAACGCATCCCATACAGGCACTCTAAACCCTCTTAGGCAAGTAGGTGATGATGGCTGCAATGTGGCACTCCTCACCAGCCTGCCACAGTGTTGCAATAACAGGGCAGGAAGTCTACATATCCATTTCATTATTTGCTTTTTTGCTGCCTACCACACCCCTTTTGCTCCTGCTCTCTGCAGTCGGCATTCCCAACGTCAGATGGTATGGAGTGGAGGGGGACTACAACGTGATGGTCATAGACCTCATGGGCCCCAGCCTAGAAGACTTGTTCAATTTCTGCCATCGGAAGTTCTCGCTCAAAACCAGCCTCATGCTGGCAGACCAGCTGGTAAGTTGCACTTGTTACAAAGTTCATAATTCATGATGCTTTAACAAGTGCTCAAGATAGGCACTGCACTCAGTAAAGGGTACCTTGTTTCGACCTTTTTGCTGCCAAACTAGCAAGATGAATATGTTATAATTCCTCAGAGTTCTGATTTGCCTTGTCCGCCGTTCCTTTCCGGTGACCTCTGTGGGTCCCCATGGGTAGAGTTAAGCGTCCTGCATGACCCCGCCAGCTCACAGTAGAAAGTGCTGCCTCCTCTCCTTGCCTCAACCAGGAAGGTGTCAATCAAACCTGAGAAAAGAGACTGTTGCTGCTCAACCCGCTGATTGAAACAATGTATCATGTGCACTTGCAGCTCTCGAGGGTTGAGTTTGTCCACTCCAGGAGTTTCATCCATCGCGACATCAAGCCAGACAATTTTCTCATGGGTGGGTGTCAGCACAACCCTTGTCTTGTGCCCACAGAGCCGGGAGTTTAGAAGTTTCTCTGTATGAGTAGGCTCCCCAGAGCTGATATATCTTGTGAAAAAAGCGCAGGGTATACAAAGTGCCTCGCAGAGTCAGGCGGATGCCTTAGTCAGTTTTTTTTACGGTCTTCGGTGTGGCATCGTGAGGTGGTTGATGAACAGACCAGCAGCAGGCAAGCCCTTAAAGGTTCAAGGCTTGAAATACAGCTTAAAAGCAAGGGGCAAGTAACATAACTTGCGCAGCAATGGCAAGGCTCAGTAACCCTTAAGACACACAAGCACACATGCGCAAGCGCATGCATTCATACATACATAGATGAACATAAGCATACAAACGTACAATTACACACACAACCCTTTCCCCTTATCATTGCAGGATTGGGCAAGAAGGCCAACCAGGTTCACGTCATTGATTTTGGCTTAGCCAAAAAGTACCGTGACCCCAAGACCCACATCCACATTCCCTACCGCGAGAACAAGAATCTCACAGGCACAGCCCGCTATGCCAGCATCAACACACACTTGGGAATTGAGCAGAGCCGGTGAGAGACGGGTAGCATGCAATTTCATTGGTGCCAATGTAGATTGACTGCCATGGTAAGATGATCCATTGCTCAGAGCAATTATAAGTAGGGTTGGCCGTAACCATACATGGGATTTCCATTTACTGTGTAAACACCGTATGCACTGTAAATGGCCAGATATGCGTATTTCTGTGTACACATATAAAGGGAATTTTGGTGTCACTCATAATGAATACAAAAAGGGGGTCATTCTGCAGCTCCTAAAGAGCTGAGCACGCATGATCTAATCTTTTAAGCCAAAAAGTGAATGGTTAGGGAGCTAGGCCTGCTTAAGCCAAAAAGACTCATTAATGGCAGTTTTAGCACTTTTTTAGTGAGCCATCCCCATGCACCCCCCCCTTCCCCCCTTCCCTGACCAAACAGTGACAACAAGCCAGAGTTAGCCATCTCTCCCCATCCACTTCACAAATCTGGGACTTAAAAGTTGCGTTGACAAGTGGGGGGAAGCGTCGCAAGCGACGCTGAAAAGTTGGCGAAGCCAACGCGCGCTCTCTTCACCACTAACTACCCTCTGGCAGTACCCACACACGTACTCCCCTCTTGCTGTGCACTCTGCTGCTGCTGCTGTTGCTGCATGCTGTGCGTGCGTGTGTGCGTTGTGGCCAGGCTCACCACAGATGCTACACCCCTGCTGTCGCCCCTGTGGTTGTTGCTGTTGAACTGGCTGTATAGCTGTGCCCCTCTGTGTGCAGGTGCGTGTGTTGTGGCCTTCCCTCCCACATACTTTGCATGCTGCGTTTGCTGTGCGTGTTGTGAGGAGGAGCAAACCCTGCACCACCAACATGCCAGGACGGTGCACATGGTGCACATGGCACACACATGGAGCAGTACCAACCAACGCACCAACGCACCAGGACGAGCAGACACGGCTTCCGCAACACGCCAATGGCATTTCAAACACTTGTAATTAATAATGAAATTGAAATTATGAACATGAGTCGTGTGCTTGCATGGAACAGCAAACGATCCGTCCACGTCTTCCTCCGGCCCCGGACCTTTCAACCATACTCAGGAAAGTTATCTGATGATGCCTGTGCCATCAGACACTGTTCCGGGGACGTGGGCTGAGCTCCGTCGGGCAGCTTTCTCCAGCTGCCAAACATTGAGTCACTTCTTTCCACAGCACTGCTCACTGCACCCCTGGTCACCAAAACTTGTATGCCCCGACAAACGAGTTTGCCTGCCAAGTTTCAGACCCGGACGTTGGCTGCGTGGCTCTGGCCAGGCCCTGAGTCTCAACTTTTACAAAACTCGTTTGAGAGTGCGCCCAGCAGCACCTCCACCGCCCCTCCCCATCCCCTGACACAGCAGGGCTGCGTGGTTAGTCAGTCTAAGGTGCCTTGCAAAGTTTGGGGACAGGGGGTGCGCTGGGTGGGCCTGCGCGCCCTGCTGTGAACTCAGGCGTGAAACATGGTAAACCTAGGGGCTTCGCCCCATGACTGGGGCTTCGCCAAAAAGCTTCAATTTTTCTTCATGTGTCTACGAAAGCAGATAAAAAGACTTGGTGGGTGGCCCGCTTAATTCCTTTGGAAAAACGGCACGTGTCGACAAAAATAGTCACCATTGCTCACATACTGCACCAATCCACGCCCTTGAAGATTCATGGGCCTTGATAGTTCACTCCGCAACTCTGGTGTGAGTCTGAGGTCGCAAAAAGGCGCGAGGTCCCTGGGCATTAAGAAGATGTATGTCATTGTACAAATATTTTCATAAAAACCCAAAAGTTATCGCTTGGCTCTTTCAATTTTGTATTAAGTTTAGTTTAGTTTGGATTACAAAGGCATTTAACCTGGAATGGCTGCTCAACCTATGAGAACGAGGTAAACCTCAAAACAAACCAAGTAAAAAAAGGGTTGTGACGCAACTGGAAAATGCTAACCTTACAGACACGAGAAGAAGTAGGCAAAAACACATGAAAGTGTAGACGTTGGTTCACCAAAGTAGACGCATACTGAAATAAAGTTATCTTTCAAAAGGTCAAAACCCACACACATTGCACAAATAAGTTGGACAAGTTGGAAACGCAGGGACAACTGGAGTTTGGACACAAGTGTGAGACTATTGAAACTGGTCTGTACAACCGACTGGTCTGCTGGTCTGTATAACCTACTGCACTGGTACTGTATAACCTACTGAAACTGAGCATGGGTTAACTGCTGCTACTGCTGAATCGTGGTGCCACCATCTCC
>Ga0307968_1003884_pt1 | contig 12334 bp, 15 predicted proteins | sample OrgLakmetagen650_FD_201834 | JGI IMG/M metagenome (GOLD analysis project Ga0307968, IMG submission 201834) | Saline water microbial communities from Organic Lake, Antarctica - #650 | ecosystem: Environmental > Aquatic > Non-marine Saline and Alkaline > Saline | place: Antarctica: Organic Lake... | reverse complement strand
GTGTGTGTGTGTGCGTGTGCTTGAGTGAGTGTGTGTATATGCGCGGTGTGGGGTCAGCCGCGCGCAGCCGCTTCAACTACGACGACGACTTTGCGCGTGCGCAGAGGGAAGACGGTGTGCGCATCAAGGTGCGTGTGTGTGTGTGCGTGTGCTTGATTGAGTTTGTGTACGTGTATGGTGTGGGGTCAGCCGTGAGCAGCCGCTTCAACTACCACAAATTTGCGCGTGCGCTGAGCACGAGGACGTTGTGCGCATCAAGGTGCGTGTGTGTGTGCGTGTGCTTGATTGAGTTTGTGTACGTGTATGGTGTGGGGTCAGCCGTGAGCAGCCGCTTCAACTACCACAATTTTGCGCGTGCGCTGAGCACGAGGACGTTGTGCGCATCAAGGTGCGTGTGTGTGTGTGCGTGTGCTTGATTGAGTTTGTGTACGTGTGCGGTGTGGGGTCAGCCGTGAGCAGCCGCTTCAACTACCACAATTTTGCGCGTGCGCTGAGCACGAGGACGTTGTGCGCATCAAGGTGCGTGTGTGTGTGCGTGTGCTTGATTGAGTTTGTGTACGTGTGCGGTGTGGGGTCAGCCGTGAGCAGCCGCTTCAACTACCACAATTTTGCGCGTGCGCTGAGGAGGAGGACGTTGTGCGCATCAAGGTGCGTGTGTGTGTGCGTGTGCTTGAGTGAGTGTGTATGTGCGTGGTGTGGGGTCAGCCGCGAGCAGCCGCTTCAACTACGACGACTTTGCGCGTGCGCAGAGGGAGGACGTTGTGCGCATCAAGGTGCGTGTGTGTGTGCGTGTGCTTGAGTGAGTGTGTGTACGTGCGCGGTGTGGGGTCAGCCGCAAGCAGCCGCTTCAACGACTACGACGACTTTGCGCGTGCGCAGAGGGAAGACGGTGTGCGCATTAAGGTGCGTGTGTGTGCGTGTGCTTGAGTGAGTGTGTGTACGTGCGCGGTGTGGGGTCAGCCGCGCGCAGCCGCTTCAACTACAACTTTGCGCGTGTGCAGAGGGAAGACGGTGTGCGTGTGCTTGAGTGAGTGTGTGTATGTGCGCGGTGTGGGGTCAGCCGTGAGCAGCCGCTGCAACTACTACAACGACTTTGCGCGTGCACAGAGGAGGAGGGCGGTGTGCGCATCAAGGTGCGTGTATGTGCGTGTGCTTGAGTGAGTGTGTGTATGTGCGCACTGTGGGTCAGCCGTGAGCAGCCGCTTCAACTACCACGACTTTGCACGTGCGCTGAGGAGGAGGACGTTGTGCGCATCAAGGTGCGTGTGTGTGTGTGCGTGTGTTTGAGTGAGTGTGTGTATGTGCGTGGTGTGTGGTGTGGGGTCAGCCGCGAGCAGTTGCTTCAACTACCACGACGATTTTGCGCGTGCACAGAGGAGGAGGGTGGTGTGCGCATCAAGGTGCGTGTGCGCGTGTGTATGTTTTAATTAGGTGCATGGGAAATAGCTGCTGCATGCAAAAACTCAGCACATGCAAAGAGGGAGGAGGATGTGCATGAAGATGTTTGTGTGTTTGTGTGTGTGTGTGTTTTGTGCGTGTGTGTGTGTTATGTACTTGTGTGCTGCATCTAGCCATGCAGTGAGTTCCTCAAATTCCTCCTTCATCAAGCCAGCAACCACCCGCACACCTCATCTGCTCCTTTGTTCTGTATGCAGCTCTTACGCAACCTGTGGCTGCCCTCAAGCTATACAACGATTCCCTAGCTAAACAAACCTCGTTCAGCGAGCATCTCCCCTGATGTTCGTGCTCCTTTATTCCGTGCGCAGCTGCTACGCAACCTGTGGCTGCACCCAAGCTATGAACAACTCCCTAGCTAAAAAACAACAACAAGCAAGCATTCCCCGTCTTGCTCATGCTCCTTTGTTCCGTGTGCAGCTCCTACGCAACCTGTGGCTGCACCCAAGCTATGAACAACTCCCTAGCTAGAAATAACAACAAGCGAGCATTTTCCGACATGCTTGTGCTCCTTTGTTCCGTGTGCAGCTCCTACGCAACCTGTGGCTGCACCTGGCAGTCCACCAATTGGCTGCACCCTCCGCCTCTCCTGTGTGGAGGTCCGCTGCAGGACAGGTCGCCATTCACACTCCGCTGCTGCTGGTGGGCTTGGACCATGGCAGCAGTGAGGACGTGGCGGAGCGGCTCAAGGTGAGCGTGCTTTTGGAGGGTTGGAGTGTGTGTGTGTGTGTGTGTGCGCGTTCGTTTGGGTTGGAGTGTGTGTGTGTGCGTGCGTTTGGGTTGGAGTGTGTGTTTGTGTGTGTGTGTGTTAGTGTGAGTGTGTGTGTGTGTGTGTGTGGACAGGTCGCCATTCACACTCCGCTGCTGCTGGTGGGCTTGGACCATGGCAGCAGTGAGGACGTGGCGGAGCGGCTCAAGGTGAGCGTGCTGTTGGAGGGTTGGAGTGTGTGTGTGTGTGCGCGTTCGTTTGGGTTGGAGTGTGTGTGTGCGTGCGTTTGGGTTGGAGTGTGTGTTTGTGTGTGTGTGTTAGTGTGAGTGTGTGTGTGTGTGTGTGTGGACAGGTCGCCATTCACACTCCGCTGCTGCTGGTGGGCTTGGACCATGGCAGCAGTGAGGACGTGGCGGAGCGGCTCAAGGTGTGCGTGCTTTTTGAGGGTTGGGGTGTGTGTGTGTGTGTGTGTGTGTGTATGTGTGTGTATGTGTGTGTGTGCGCGCGTTCGTTTGGGTTGGAATGTGTGTTTGTGTGTGTGCGTGTGTGTGTGGTTGTATGTGCGTGTGAGTGTGTGTGTTTGTGTGTGTGTGTGTGTGTGTGTGCACGTGCGTTTGGGTTGGAGTGCGTGTGTGTGCGTGCGTTTGGGTTGGATTGTGTGTGTGCATTTGGGTTGGAGTGTGTGTGTGCGGTTGTGTCAATGGGTGTGTGCATGTGTGCGTAGCAGGTGCAGGGATGTGAGCATACTGTTGTTGTGTGTATAGGGGTCAAGGTTTAGGTTTTTTTTAGGGTTAGCCGTGTGCGTGTGCTTGTGCGTATGTGTGCGTATGCATATGTTTGTGTGTGTGTGTGCTTACACCTGTCAACTTCTTCTTTCCAGAAATGTGAGCATGTGCGCATACGTTCACGCACGCGCACACAGGCACACCCACCCACCCCCTCTCACAAACACACACACACACACGCACACACACACACACGCACACACACACAAACACACACACACACACATGTGCACACGTGCACACACACACACACACGCACACAGGTTGAATTAGGCCCTCGCCTTGCACGCGCTGGCCCTGCTGCTGACCCCGCTGCTCTGCGCTCCTCCCTCCTAGGTAAGAGCTCGTGTCTTTCACAATTAGAAGATGCAAGTCAAAAGCACGCTTTTGGGCCGCATAATCCTTGATGTCTCCGATCTCGTACAGACGCATCAGGGCAGCACTCCTGTAGTGCGGATTGCACGCTTCAACGTACGGTATCTCATCGAGCACCTGAATTCAGGCTTGGGAATTTTAAACCTGCTGCTCTGCACTCTGCCCTTCTAGGCGAGGGTGCATGACAGTCACGAATAAAGGCGTGTGTGTGTGCGTGTGTGTATGTGTGCATGTGTGTATGTTCTTACATGCTGTTCCTGCTGCTCTGCGCTCTTTTCAGCTTAGTAGGAAAACATGACGGTCACAAAGTGAATGTGCAAGCAACTATGCAACCAAGGTGTAGGTTATTTTAGCCTGCTGCTCTGCTTCACCCTTTCCTTTTAGGTAAGAAAAGCGTGGCTATCACATATAAAACTTGCGGGTGATTCTGTGTTCATGGTGTGGTGTTTTTAGCCTGCTGCTCTGCTTAACCCTTTCCTTTTAGGTGAGAAAAGCGTGGCTATCATATATAAAACTTGTGAGTGACTGTGTGTTCATGGTGTGGGTTTTATTTGGCCTGTTGCTCTGCTTAACCCTTTCCTTTTAGATGAGAAAAGCGTGGCTATCACTTATAAAACCTGTGAGTGACTGTGTGTACATGGTGTGGGTTTTATTTGGCCTGCTGCTCTGCTTAACCTTTTCCTTTTAGGTGAGAAAAGCGTGGCTATCACATATAAAACTTGTGGGTGACTGTGTGTTCATGGTGTGGGTTTTATTTGGCCTGCTGCTCTGCTTAACCCTTTTTTTTAGGTGAGAAAAGCGTGGCTATCATATATAAAACTTGTGAGTGACTGTGTGTTCATGGTGTGGGTTTTATTTGGCCTGCTGCTCTGCTTTACTCTTTCCTTTTAGATGAGAAAAGCGTGGCTATCACATATAAAACCTGTGAGTGACTGTGTGTACATGGTGTGGGTTTTATTTGGCCTGCTGCTCTGCTTAACCCTTTCCTTTTAGGTGAGAAAAGCGTGGCTATCACATATAAAACTTGTAAGTGACTGTGTGTTCATGGTGTGGGTTTTATTTGGCCTGCTGCTCTGCTTAACCCTTTTCTTTTAGGTGAGAATAGCGTGGCTATCACATATAAAACCTGCGGGTGACTGTGTGCTCAAGGTGAGGGGGATTGTTTTGGCCGGCTGCTCTGCGCTCCTGCCTTGGTTTTTTACATATGTTCTGACTTCACACACCCATGCACACATACACACACACATACACACACGCACATACACACATGCTCTGTTCTGGGGATAGCAGCAGGCATCACACTCTGAGCAGAGCCTGTAAAAGACAACACGTGTCGCGCTTGTCACACACACACACACACACATACACACACACTACACACTTCACACACACGCACACACACACACAAAACACTCTCACTCTGTCCCTCCAGGCACGTATGGCATGGCCACAGAATCAGCGGGCGCCATGCTCCCAGCAGAGCCTGCAAAGAGGGCACACCTTCTGCTCGTGGCTACGTGCGAACTGGCAAGGGCCGCCCTGGCACCTTTGCCACAGCCAGGTGCGTGATGCATGGCTATTTGTGTGTGTGCATGTGTGTGTGTGTGTGTGTGCGTGTGCGTGTGTGTGTGTGCATGTGTGTGTGCATTTTTGTGCATGTGTGTGTGTGAGTGTGTTTTGGTGTATTTAGAGGTTCATCAAAACGCGGTACTGTGCCCAGGACATAGGAAAGCATGCAGACATAAACAGACTCACGCATGTATACTCCTACACTCACACGCACACACACGCACACGCACACACACGTGTATGCACACACATACACTCACAAACACGCGCACACGTGCACACAGGCGCACCCAAACGCGCACGCACTCAAAACACACACGCGCAAACGCACACAAACGCGCACACACACACACCACTCACAGGAGAGCGTTGCCCCTTGGCCACCACCCTGGCTTACCTTGAAGTCTCAAGGCCTGGGTCAGAGGACAGCGTTTGGTTTGAGCTGCTTGTACGTCGCACTTTCGAGCGCCTGCTCAACAACGTGGCCTCGACACGTTCTGCAGCGGTAAGACGGCTGTGGTTTGGTAGGAAGGAGCTGGAGTGCGTATACATTGTACGTGTTAGACCTTGCTCAACGACGTGGCCTCGACACGTGCTGCAGCGGTAAGATGGCTGTGGTTTGGTAGGAACGAGCTGGAGTGCGTATACATTGTACGTGTTAGACCTTGCTCAACGACGTGGCCTTGACACGTGCTGCAGCGGTAAGATGGCTGTGGTTTGGTAGGAAGGAGCTGGAGTGCGTATACAATCGTATGTTGAGCCCCTGCTCAACGATCTTTGCGTCTATGGGCGACAAGGCATGTGTAGGTAGTTGAGCTGGGCAAGAAGTGCTGCTGCTGAGTGCACTGCTTAATTATAAAGGCCTATACTTGTGATGCTAATCAGTAAGGCGTGTGTGGGTAGGAACATTGGAGAAGGAGTGCTGCTGCTGAGTGCATTGCTTGAATAGAAAGGCCTCGACCTGTGCTGCTAATCAGTAAGGTGTGTGTGGGTAGGAAAATCGGAGAAGGAATGCTGCTGCTGAGTGCATTGCTTGAATAGAAAGGCCTCGACCTGTGCTGCTAATCAGTAAGGTGTGTGTGGGTAGGAAAATCGGAGAAGGAATGCTGCTGCTGAGTGCATTGCTTGAATAGAAAGGCCTCGACCTGTGCTGCTAATCAGTAAGGCGTGTGTGGGTAGGCAAATCGGAGAAGGAGTGCTGCTGCTGAGTGCATTGCTTGAATAGAAAGGCCTCGACCTGTGCTGCTAATCAGTAAGGTGTGTGTGGGTAGGAAAATCAGAGAAGGAATGCTGCTGCTGAGTGCACTGCTTGAATAGAAAGGCCTCAACCTGTGCTGCTAATCAGTAAGGCGTGTGTGGGTAGGAAAATCAGAGAAGGAATGCTGCTGCTGAGTGCACTGCTTGAATAGAAAGGCCTCGACCTGTGCTGCTAATCAGTAAGGCGTGTGTGGGTAGGAAAATCGGAGAAGGAATGCTGCTGCTGAGTGCACTGCTTGAATAGAAAGGCCTCGACCTGTGCTGCTAATCAGTAAGGCGTGTGTGGGTAGGAAAATCGGAGAAGGAATGCTGCTGCTGAGTGCGCTGCTTAGATAGAAAGGCCTCGACCTGTGCTGCTAATCAGTAAGGTGTGTGTGGGTAGGAAAATCGGAGACAGAATGCTGCTGCTGAGTGCATTGCTTAAATTGAAAGGCCTCGACCTGTGCTGCTAATTAGTAAGGCGTGTGTGGGTAGGAAAATCAGAGAAGGAATGCTGCTGTTGAGTGCTTTGCTTGAATAGAAAGGCCTCGACTTGTGCTGCTTGGCGGCCAGGCTTATATGGATATCAGAGGAGAAAGTGATGCCGGTGATGCTGCTGAGTTTTAAAGCTCGACGTTGCTGCCCTAAATAGTACATAGGGATGGCCAGGACTGTACATAATTTACATTGTATATGACCGTACAATATTTGCACCGTATATGACTGCATACAATTTGCATTGTGTATGACTGTATACAATTTGCACCGTATATGACTGTATACAATTTGCACCGTATATGACTGCATACAATTTGCATTGTGTATGACTGTATACGATTTGCACCGTATATGACTGTTTACAATTTGCACCATGTATGACTGTATACAATTTGCACCGTGTATGACTGTATATTTGGTGATTTCCCTGCCAAGAATGCCATAAATACACTGTATATGTATATATGTATATATGTGGCCAACCCTGAGAGTATGTCATTAGGATGGCTGCCATGCATTACATGCAGGGCTTACGAGGTAGCCTCATTTTCTGAAGAAATTGCTACAAGCACACATACCACATACACACACGCACACAAATGCATGGACACGCACACACACACACACACACACACACACACACACACACACACACACACACACACACACAACACACACATGCATGGACACGTACCCCACGTGCATGAACAACACACAAATCACACACACGCATGACACACGTGCAGGCTGCCAACGCGTCCTCTTCAAAGGCAAATGCGGACACAGAGAGCAGTGTGGAGGCCCGCTGCGCTGCGTGCGTGGACGGCTTGACAGTGACCCTGATCGAGCATTTGGGAAACATAGGGGGCCACGAAACTGGATCCCCTCCCAAGGTACAACCCACACCCGCACACACACACACGCACACGCACACAATCCACACCTGCACACATACACACACGCACACACACCAAAGACATGTATGCGTACACACGCACGCACACGTACACACACACACACACCAAAGACATGTACGCGTACACACGCACGCACACGCAACACGCACGCACACACACACACACGTGGACACACACACATACACACACACACACACACAGAGAAAGACACTCCATGAAGATGTTCATGTTTGCAAGCACTAACTGTGTACACTTTCTCGATTGTAGAGGTCTCCTTGAGAATACATGCTTTGTTACTAAGGTGAACGGCACAGCGCAGCTGGACGCTACTTATCAGATGCAATCACAGTTTCTTGTTAACACGTTCATGCATGTATGCATCACCAACACCTAGAAGTGCGCACATCTCGTGTACAGAACGCACACACATACACACAGACAGACGCACACACAGACACACACACAGACACACACACAGACACACACAGACACACACACAGGTGGCCGCTGTATAGGTGTGCACGTACACTTACAAACTTTTTTCACTATTTGCATGGCACAGACAGCACGTTCACACAGAGACACACACGCACACACACAGACACACACACGCAGACACAGACACTTAGAAATGTATTCACCATGTGTATGGTACAGACACAGCACGCACACACACACAAACAATAATGCACACACACACACACGCACACACACACACACAAACGATAACGCACACACACTGCACACACACAGGTGGCCGCTGTGTCTGAAGCGCTGCTGCAAAAGCTGCTGCTGCTATACCCCCACACCCACTGGAGCCCGCAGTGCATGCTGGCCCTGCTGGGCATGCTGGAAGCAGAGGAGGGAGACTGGCCACTGGTGAGTAGTACCTGCATGTGTGTGTCCATGTGTGTCTGTGTGTCTGTGTGTGTGTGCGTGTGTGTGTGTGTGTGTGTGCGCGCCTTGGTGCTGTTGTCGTTCACGGCTGCGGTGTTGTTGTGGGTTGGGTGCTGGGAGCAAAGGAGGGCGGCCTGCCGCTGCTGAGGAAGGGGACTGGAGTGTCGAAAGCACTGAGGATTATATGCACAGCTAACCGTTCGCCCTCCTCTGCCTTCAGCATTTAACACATACAACCACACACTGTGGGGGGTGTGGCAATTAACACACTGTGTGGTTGTATGTGTTAAATGCTGAAGGCAGAGGAGGGTGAATGACCTGGTAGCAACATGCTTGCTTTGGTCATTTTTCTGCATTTGTGAATGTGTGCGTGCAGGGTCTACTGAGCCCAAGACCAACTCCAAGGGCACCACAGTGGTGTAGAAATTGCTGCAGGCCTGGGCGTATGTCTGTGTGCTTTGGTCGTACCTCTGCATTTGTGAATGTGCGCGTGCAGGGCCTACTGAAGCCCAAGACCAACTCCAAGGGCGCCACAGTGGTGTGGAAAATGCTGCAGTCCTGGGCGTATATCTGTGTGCTTTGCTTATGCCTCTGTATTTGTGAATGTGCGCGTGCAGGGCCTACTGAAGCCCAAGACCAACTCCAAGGACGCCACAGTGGTGTGGAAAGTGCTGCAGGCCTGGGCGTATATCTGTGTGCTTTGCTTATGCCTCTGTATTTGTGAATGTGCGCGTGCAGGGCCTACTGAAGCCCAAGACCAACTCCAAGGGCACCACAGTGGTGTGGAAAATGCTGCAGGCCTGGGTGTACGCTGCAGCTCTTGTCGCTCCTACACGCACAGGTTGGTATCAGAACTTCAGGATGGTTATGAACAATTGAAGAGCAATTGAAAAAGCTCACTTTTGGTTGCTGCACGTTCACACGTGTACAACAGCATTGCAATCGTGCCAGTAGGTCAGCTGCGTAGGATTTGGCGAGAGCTATCGCTGCTTGGCTCTGATTGCTCCTGCACGCATGCAGAAATGAGGTGACCTGAACACAGTTTTGCGCGTCAGACAAACATGCAAACTTGAGCATGATGACCTGAACACAAATTTGCGCGTCAGTCATACACCTCATCCGGGTTTGTCTGTGGGTGGTTGGGACGGTTGCGAGTGTGCAAGAAAGCACACATGCACAAACGCATACGCACAGACACATGTACGTGCTCATATACCACACCCTGATGCCGGTGCACGTGAAAACACACGCAATTACACACACATACACATGACACACCATACACATTCACACATAACACGACACACACATACACATTCACACACAACGCAACACACATGTACACATTCACACAAACCATGACACACACAGACACATTCACACACAACACGACACACACATACACATTCACACGCAACACGACACACACATACATTCACACAAAACACGACACACAGGTACACATTCATGCACAACACGACACACACAGACACATTCACACACAACATGACACACACACAGACACATTCACACGCAACACGACACACAGGTACACATTCACACACAACACGACACACACAGACACATTCACACACAACATAACACACACATACGCATACGCATACACACACACGTACACAGAGGCCATCCTACATCAGTTCCTTGGTCAAACAGCGCCTATAGCTCCCCTCAGCTCTCCTACCACTGCCACCTCTTTTTCTGCCTCTGCCTCCTCAGCAGCACTGCGTCGTGCGGTGAGTGTGTGTGTGTGTGTGTGTGTGTGTGAGTATGTGCGTGTGTGTGTGCTGTAACTTTTCAATTACACGTCAGGTGCACGATGGCGACGCTTTTGCAGAAGCACTGCGTCGTGCGGTGAGTGTGTGTGTGTGTGTGTGTGTGAGAGAGAGAGAGAGAGAGAGAGAGAGAGAGAGAGAGCGTGTGTGTGAGTGTGTGTGTGCTGTAACTTTTCAATTACACGTCAGGTGCACAATGGCGACGCTTTTGCAGCAGCACTGCGCTGCGGAATGTGGTTTAAAATGTGTGAACAATCAAGCTGCACTGTACAGGAAGTGTGATGCAGTTGCACTTTGTAACGTACACTCCAAACGCACAACAAGTGTATGATTTAGACGCTTATACAGTCGTACTGTGCCGTGCAGTGAGTAAGAGGTGTGCTTGTGCGTGTGTGTGCATGTTAATGTGTGTGTGCGTGTGCGTGTGCGTGTGCGTGTGCGTGTGCGTGTGCGTGTGCGTGTGCGTGTGTTTGCGTGTGCGTGTGCGTGTGCGTGTGCGTGTGCGTGTTCGTGTGCGTGTGTGTGTGCTATAGATGCATGATATATGTTTAACGGTAAGTGTATTTAATGGCAATGACCCCATGTACGCAAAACGAGTTGCAAGCTGCTGCGCACCCAAACAACCTGGCATGGAACACGCGCACACCCATACATCCGCATACACGCACATACACACATGCACGCACTAGGTATCAAGCATGTCACACACACACAAACACACACACACACGCACACACGCACACACACACACACATACACACACACACACATACACACTAGGTATCAAGCACGTCACACACATAATCAGATCTGCTGACCACCATTTCTGTCGCTCGCACGAAGTCTGGTGTTGCAAGCAGCAGCAGTGGCTCTGCACACACACACACACACACACACACACACATATTTACACACACCATATCACACATGCGCACACGCACGCTTTTGCACATGCAGGCCGATTTGCTGACCACCATAGCTGTAGCACGCAAAAAGTCTGGCACTGCACGCAGCAGCAGCGGCACCTCAGACAGCGTGCTGGCCCTGTGCAGGAAGCAGTACTACTCAGGTGTGTGTGTGTGTATGTGTGTGTATGTGTGTGTGTACGTTCGTGCGAACATGCGTGTGCATGTGCAAACGTGCGCTACCTGCTATGCAGGGATGCTGTTGTGCAATTGTGCTGTTGTGATTTGTGATATGTGACCTTGTTGTGAGCATAACAACATCTGTACAATAGCACATACTCACAGGCGTGCATGTGCCTTCCAGCACGGGAGTTGTGCTGGGCCTGGAGCACATGCAGTGGTAGTGCATGCATTGTGCCCTCCCCTGCCGACAAATGCTCTTTGTGTGTGTGTGTGATTTGCCACAGGAATTGTGCTGGGACTGCAGCACACGCAGTGGTAGTGCTTGCATTGTGTCCTCTCCTGCCGACAAATGCTGTGTGTGTGTGTGTGTGATTTGCCACAGGAGTTGTGCTGGGCCTGCAGCACACGCAGTGGTAGTGCTTGCATTGTGTCCTCCTCCTCCCTTGCCGACAAATGCTCTGTGTGTGTGATTTGCCACAGGAGTTGTGCTGGGCCTGCAGCACACGCAGTGGTAGTGCTTGCATTGTGTCCTTTACTGTTAGCACACGATAAGCGTGTGTGTGTGTGATCTGCCACAGGAGTTGTGCTGGGCCTGCAGCACACGCAACTGGATGAAGGGCATGACAGTGCACGCTCCTCCATTCGGAGGACACCCTTCCCTGCAGCAGCCCACAAAGTGGTCAAGGCCCTCGAAGCAGCGGTGAGTGTGTGTGTCTGTGCTGGTGTGTGTTTGTGACATGCTGTGGGTGCTTGTGTGGGTGCATGTGTGGGTGCATGTGTGTGTGTCTGTGCTGGTGTGTGTTTGTGACATGCTGTGGGTGCATGTGTGGGTGCATGTGTGGGTGCATGTGTGTGTGTCTGTGCTGGTGTGTGTTTGTGACATGCTGTGGGTGCATGTGTGGGTGCATGTGTGGGTGCATGTGTGGGTGCATGTGTGGGTGCATGTGTGGGTGCATGTGTGGGTGCATGTGTGGGTGCATGTGTGGGTGCATGTGTGGGTGCATGTGTGGGT
>Ga0307968_1003883_pt1 | contig 12336 bp, 16 predicted proteins | sample OrgLakmetagen650_FD_201834 | JGI IMG/M metagenome (GOLD analysis project Ga0307968, IMG submission 201834) | Saline water microbial communities from Organic Lake, Antarctica - #650 | ecosystem: Environmental > Aquatic > Non-marine Saline and Alkaline > Saline | place: Antarctica: Organic Lake... | reverse complement strand
CTGCTACCCCCTCAGCAGTGTCATTAATATCGTTTATGTCAAGGGAAAAAAGCAGGGGGGACAAGGTTACCTTGTATTACCCCATGAATTGGATGCACACGAGCAGTCTTATCACCATCCTTCAAGACATACTCATCACGGTCGTTCGTGTCTTGAATCACAGACAACAAAGGCGCAGGCATGCGAGTACGCCTAAGGTATTTCCATATTGTATCCCTTGGAATGGTGTCAGCATAGGCTTGCTTAGAATTAATGAAAGCAGCGTGCAACCTAGGTGTCCCATTGGGTTAAATTGTTCCTGCAGCATGTTGTTAGTGCCGAAGAATGAACGTGGGTTGCAAAGTGTTACGGCCTGGATATAAAACACATTGGGTGTCAGGGATCTGACCAGTTGCCACACACCACTCAGTAAGCAAAGAGCGAACAACATTGGCATACATACGGTACATAGTGCCACTGACAGCCAACATGCGATAATTGTTGGGGTCCAAAAGGGGGCTCTTCTTATACAGAGGGCTTAGCTTCGCTTGCTTCCAGCACGCAGGGATGCAGGCCTTGTCATACATCAGATTCTACAACTGAGCAATGCAAGGCATGGTACTAAGACGTTAACTCGCTCACTACCACGCCCATGAGGCTTTGGCCGAACCACTACAGCATTCTTAATAAATGAAGCAGCCACGCAATCAAACCCTGGGGAAGCACGTCCGTTCATCTTTCCTATTTGCTCAGCCACCAAAGCAAGCATGGTATTGGATTATGTGTCGGTGCGTCTGTTTATCTGTGTGTCTGTCTGTGTGTGCGTCTGTCTGTGCGTCTGCTTATCTGCCTGTCTGTGCGTCTGTGTGCTTGCCTGTCTGTCTGTCTGTCTGTCTGTCTGTCTGTGTCTGTGTGTGCGTGTGTGTGTTCCTGTGTGTGCACCTGTGTGTCCCTGTGTGAGTGTATGAGTGTGTGTCCTGTGTGTGTGTTACACACAAGGCGCATTAACCTGTGCATTAAACGAGGGCACGCAGGTAGAGACCAGGACCTTCACTCCAGCAGCCACACATTTTCTTGTCGTGAAGATCGCAGGGGTAACTCTGCAATTCCCACCTTCACGTACGACGGCACACCTCTGGAACTTGTCACTGGATTCAAATACCTTGGAATCACTCTTACTCGTGATGGAAGCATGCTCACAGATGCTGAAAAGATGGCAGACAAATTTAGGTCTGCCATTGCCAGAGTTTACAGAATTGGTGATAGCAAGGGTATCAAACAAAGAAAACATGCAATGCTATGGCTTTTCCAGGTCTTTGCTTTGACAGCTGGTCTGTACGGTTGTCAAGTATGGGCCACTTCTTCTCTGACATATGATTCCTCAAAAATCACCCCCACACATGTGCTTCATCTGGGCTTTCTGAAAAGACCCCTGGGTGTCAAGAAAGATACTGATACTCGTACTCCGCGAAACAGGTCAGATGCCCATTTTTTTTCTATTGGTTCAAATGCTTCATACGATTCTGGAACAGTTCACTCTCTTCTTGATAAAGTTGTGCAGGCTGACCTTCTTATTGCAAATAGAAGCGATACATGGACGTATCAGGTTCTGCACGCACTCCAAAATTTCCCTACACCTCAGCAATTTTTGAACGCCATACGATCTAGAGAAGCTATCAATTTGAAACAGTTTGAGCTCACTTGCGAACATATCATTGGGAGCTGGAGAGAACTTGATAATTTGACACCACATGATAATCACCATTCCAGCAGAATTATGAGGACTTATCACACACATTTTGATGTACCTTTGGGGACTGCTCCTGGCTGGTGGGATGACAGAAAAAGATTTCATAAGCCTGTGTTACCTAGTATCTACCTTCGCTTGGGTATTTCCAACAATTTCAGCCGTGCACTTTCGTCTTGCCTTCGCCTTTCTGGTGGCCATAACTTTTTGGGCCAAAGAATGCGTCATGACAGGAATAGAAGGCCTTATGAGCTCAGGACCTGTCACAAATGAACTGGCACTCTGTTCAGAATGAGGAACACATTTTGCTGGTCTTCCCTCCTCAATATGAAGATAGGTTAACTCGTTTGCGAACTTTTTTGAACACCAAATATATATGGGGTGGCTCCTTTTGTGGCTGAATGCCTAGCCCTTTTCCCTTGATTTTTCTTAGCGCCTTCTAGGTTTGGTTTCAGGCTTTTTCCAAGCTTCCGCTCAGATGCCCCCCAGAGACATATATAGCGATGTAGCCATACCTTGTACTTTGCAGTTACGGTGATTTAATCTGACAACTCCATACCTTAATGCGAGTGCTCCAAATTTTGCATCGGCTGGGCTGAGCCAGGTTTGTAGCTTTTGCTTTGGTTTGAGTCCACTTCTGGGATAGCTGAGCCCAGCAAAAAGAAGCCTGTCAGCCTCTATCTGCCAGTTACTCCTTAGGCTTTAAAAGTCGTAGCCCTGAGACTATAATCATAAGTGCATTCAAAGAACTGCAATTGAGAAAAGGGAAAGTTTTGAACCTAAATATTGTACAGGACTAAACAACAGCACTTGGGCAACTGAATTAAAAGCGTACCAGACCATTTGCCTGTAACAGGTGCACACAGATTCGCACTGAAGTAGGGAACAAAGGCACGATAATCACTCCATCTTAGCACGTGCATTCAAAAGTATTAAAAAGCAAAAGCATTGCAGCCGTCATACAATTACAGACGAGCGCACAAGATTGACTATGTTATAAACAGTGTACATGGAAGGGTTTTGCGTGTTATAAACAAACACAGGCCTAAGAAGCTGGCCACCCGCACAACCTTGGACTCAAAATCTTAGCTCTAACATCACCCTCTCACAACTACATCCGATTGCTGCCTGCACTAATCTAGTTGCCTACCATGCTCTCAGAGTTCTCCACAAACTTATCCCCTGACCATTCGCTATCGTTCGTCAGTCCCACCTGCAAGATGGTAGCATTTGATGGGGGCAGGGTAAATGAGGCTCAAACTGCGTAACATGCTTGCGTGTATATTGCAATGCTGTTACGTGTTAGGCTATGGCTAGTAACATGCTTATATATTTATATTGCGTTGCTGCTACGTGTTAGGCTTTGGCTGGATCTGCTATTAAAACTACGCAGACCTTGTGGGGTACTGACTTTCGAAAAGGAAACAAAAAACGCGAGAAGCCTGTCCTACTGCTGTATGCTGATGGCCATGCGATTGTGAATGCACTCCTGACAACCTCATCAAACATTTCGAGCCAAGAGCAATGACAGGCAAGTTCAATGAATGAAGGAGTGGTCGGAACACACAGAGTATTTCCTTTCTGCCGCCAAATTAATAGACATGAAAACCCTGGACCCTCAAAAACTCACCTTTGCCTTCTTAGCCGCCAAAGACTCGCGCTGCACGCAGATCATATGTGAGCACCAAGTACAGTCATGAAGGTTGTCATGATTCATAGCCATGGCGACACTTAACACCTAGGTAGTCACACAAATCGTCTATGCCCCTTATTCTGTCAAAAACAAGTCTGGGACAGAATATCGGCCTTCTGTCTGTATGTTATTGTTTAAATCATAGGCTGCACAACTCATTCCTGAACTTTCAAACTCTTGCTGCATTAGGGTGTTTAAACTTATTTGCATAGATGGGAAGCAAGTCTATAGCAAGCAGCACACAAGGAGGAGCAAGTCGTTAAAGTTGACAAGACGGCGCTACACCTGAACGAGTGACAGAGGAGTCTTGCAACAAAAAACACGTCATACGAAAAACTACGAAAAACACAGATTTGCACAAAAGTGGACAATGCATCAGTGAGGCACCTGATTGCTACCTGGCTGAGTACACACAGGCTGTGTACACACAGGTACACAAAGACAATTGCTTCATAGATGACGCACCGGTTGCTACACAGGTGAATCTCACACACACATATACTCGACTACACACACATACACACACACGCACACACACACACTTGACCACACACACACGCACACGCACACATGCACATGCACACGCACACGCACACATGCACATGCACACGCACACGCACACACGCACAAACACACACACGCACGCACGCACACACACACGCACACACACACTCAAGTACACGCAGACAATTGCTTCCCAGGTTTATGGCAGTTGAATGCTCCACAAATGGCACAAGTGACTGCTACAAAGGTGGCGCAGTTGTTGACTGCTAGAGCGGACATATGCTCCTTGCAAGGCCTGGCCACCTGTCGTGCTTCACACCAAGGACAGAGCGATTCCGCACCATGCTATTTGCTGGGTTAAAACATGACCTGTCTGTCTACAAGAGAGTCAGCCTCACCTGGCGTGCTACGAGGTCCGAGTGTGTGGTGAAATAGGGCAGGGAGGCACCCTTGAAGTCTGCCACGCTACTGAAGTTGTGCTTCTTCATAAAACTCTGTGTGTGTGCGCAGGTGTGTGTGTGACACGTGAAAAGCGCACACATCTTTTGTCGTACGGAGGTGTGTGAAGCAAGCACACGTGAGGGTGACATTACAAAGAAATGCAGGCAGTAAGAGGTGACGGTGGCGTGCAGTGAAGCCTTGCAATGAGTATGGTCAGACACACACACACACACTCACACACACACAGCAGCGGGGCGCAAACGATGTTCATAGGAGGACGTTTTGCTTGGCACGAGCCATGGTTTACAAGTTCAAGGTCGTTTAAACAGAGCCTCCTGTTGTTTCAATAGTGAATCCCTACATGGTTTTTAACAAACAGGTCAATGACAAAGCAAGACATCACTCTTCCACAAACGTACTCCGGCAACTAACATTTTCAATCATACACTGAAGCGTACTCCTGCGACAAAAGCATACTCTCCAGCACTGCTCTCAAATTAGCCGTGCAGCTTGGCACTGCACACAAGGCACATACCAAAGTCACACACGCACACACACACGCACATTCACACTCTGTCACACTCACACAAACTGCACTCAAGGCTGCACACACACACACACACACCTGTAGCCCCCCACACAAGTTCTTGATAACAGGGTAGCCGTGAATCATCACGCCTGTGCACACCTGTGTGTGCGTGTTTGTGTGCGTGTTTGTATGTGTGTGTGTGCGTGTTTGTGTGCGTGCATGTGTGTGTGTTTGTGTGCGTGCATGTACGTGTGTGTGCGTGTGTGTGTGTGTGTGTGTGTGTGTGTGTGCAAAGCAAAGGCAGTGAGTGGCAACATGCAGCATGGTGTTGACTTTCATGGCCTTGAAGTAGTGCTGCACAGCTTAGTGCTGCACAGTAGTGCTGCACAGTTTCTACCCTGGAAATATTGCGACTTATATGGTCTGAGCCACTAGCAGCTTGAATGTCTCAGATCAAACAAACACACACACTCTTAAGTTGGATTTCGATCACCCCAAAAGACGCTCCCACGGTGGGACTGAGCTTAAGTGCGCTTAACAAATTTAATTTTTAATTTCAGTCACCCCAAAAGACGCTCCCACAGTGCGCTGCAGTGAATGGAGCAGCTGAGGATGCAATCTGTAAGCACGACCGTGCGCACTTTGCCACACCTACAGCTCAATCTGTGCACCACATTTGTGTGTCTGTATGTGTGTGTGCCTGTGTGTGTGATTGCGTCACACAATGGGTTCCTCTTTTATGTGCTTCCCTTTGCACGGGCCCTGGCAGCACAAACGCTGCTGCACCTTGACACTGTGTCGCGCTCCTTCTTTTTTGTACTGCACCTCCCCTCTGTACTTCATATACGCAATGTCAGGTTGTGCGTGAAAAGGAACTCTCACTTGGGTCGTCACGCAATTGAGTGTGTGTGTTTGTGTTATTGGGTCGCACCTCACATTGGGTCGTCACGCAATGTCAGGTTGTGCGTGAAGGAACTCTCACTTGGCAATGTCAGGTTGTGCGTGAAAAGGAACTCTCACTTGCGTCGTGTTCATTTCAAGGGGAACTGCGGCCAGACAGCCTCTAGCTGAGACAGCCACCACCACAGCACAGCACGCTGTATGTCACAGCCTGCATCTGCTTCCTCTTTCCTCAATCATCTCTACGCCATCGGACCCTAACAGTATCAACTCTACCGCTCCTTCACCCTGTATGCTTCCTTTGCATATTCTTGCACCTGTGCTCCATCACAAACACACGTCCTTGTCTACAACGTGTCGAACCCCAGCAGAATGAACTCTGCCACTCCTACACTCTGTAGCCTCTCGTGATCCTTGTTCCATCCTGCACTTGTGCTCCATCACAAACACGCATCCTCACCTGCACGGTGTCGGACCCCAGCAGAATGAACTCCGCTGCGTCGCCGCCTGTGTCGATGCCCCCTATCCCGCTCAAACTCAAACCCTTTCCTGCGTAGTCGGTCTTCAGAGTGCGTGCGATGTTCATGACCTTGCCCAGCGCAATGGGTTTCACAGCCTGCGCAACGTTTGCGTGACATGCGTGGCCAGTGTGGCATGCTTGTGTGACATGCCAGTGTCACGTGCTTGTGTGACGTGCTTGTGTGAGGTGCTTGTGTGGTGTGCGTATGGCCTGTTTGACATGCTTGTGTAATGTGCCTGTGTGATGTGTGCATGGCCTGAACTGATGCAAGAACTGTGGCATGCTTGTGTGACATGCTTGTGTGACATGCCTGCGTCGCGTGCTTGTGTGATGTGCTTGTGTGACGTGCTTGTGTGAGGTGCTTCTGTGGTGTGCGTATGGCCTGTTCGACATGCTTGTGTAATGTGCCTGTGTGATGTGTGCATGGCTTGAACTGATGCAAGAACTGTGGCATGCTCGTGTGGCATGCTTTTGTGACATGCTTATGTGCTTGTGTGACGTGCTTGTGTGGTGTGTGTATGGCCTGAACTGATGCAAGAGCTTGAAGTTAAACCAGATCACGCACTGAAGCAAAAAGCTTAAACACTTATCTAACAATATAACGACTCATGGGCTTTGTTGTTGTATAAGGACAATCCGACAATCCTCTTCCCGCACGTATCATTGTAGACCACACATCGCAAGCGGTGTGTGTGTGCATGTGTGTGTGCATGTGTGTGTGCATGTATGTGTGTGTGTGTGTGTGTGTGTGTGTGTGTGTGTGTGTGTGTGTGTGTGTGTGTGTGTGTGTGTGTGTGTGTGTGTAGGGACTTGAACAAAAATCGGCAGGGAGACTTGAAGTGGCAAGTACAAAAATATTATATTACGTTACAGCGCACCTCTTTAGGCCATATTATCCCTCTCTTCCACTTATAGCACAGCAAGAACGTTACGACGAAAGTATCACAGATAACAGATAACACACACACACACGTACAACATCAGATATACACGTCTGCACGCGCACAAGCACACGCGCACATGCACGCAGAAAATTCAAGGCATGCAAGCTCACACGTACACACACAACCAAATTCAAGAAAGGCACATGAGAGGCGCACACACCTTGTAGGAGTAGCCTCCGAGGGTTGTGTAACCTTCTACGGTGGGCTCTGGCCGCAGCGTGTCTAGATTAATGCCCATAACAGACTGCGCAAACACAGGTCCAGGTGTGTGTGTGTGTGCGTGTGTGTGTGTGTGTGCGCCATAACAGACTGCGCAAACACAGGTCCAGGTGATAGTTAGAAATAGACCTAACTTTGTGACAGACTGTGCGCATACATGTGTAGAGATAAAAGTCAAAGGTGAAATCAACCTGAACAAGGAAAAAGAAATAACTACGCAGGCAGTGAAAACCAATCTCCACATTAATTAAGGAAAAGGAGCCACTTTGGTATTGGGTACCGTAAATCTCCTCCACACAAAGAAACAAAAGAGACCAATGGGGGTTTGACACAAATTTTGTGATAGACAGCACATGCACTATAGGAATGCACTGCTGTCCTTGCCCTACCTTTTGCTTGAAGAATTTTGTATATTGCAATTTTGTATATTCCGATGAATATAACAGTGCAGCCTTTGCGACAGTCTAAATGGCAATCACATTGGTCAAGCACCCACCACCCATCCTAATGGTCGAGTCAGTCTAATGGTCGAGTCAGTGTTATAGAAAGTATGGCAATCACAATGGTCAAGCACCCACCACCTATCTTAATGGTCGAGTCAGTCTAATGGTTGAGTCAGTGTAATAGAATGTATGGCAATCACAATGGTCAAGCACGCACCACCTATCCTAATGGTCGAGTTTGTGTAATAGAACGTATGGCAATCACGATGGTCAAGCACCCACCACCTATCCTAATGGTCGAGTCAGTGTAATAGAATGTATGGCAATCACGATGGTCAAGCACCCACCACCTATCCTAATGGTCGATTCAGTGTAATAGAATGTATGGCAATCACAATGGTCAAGCACGCACCACCTATCCTAATGGTCGAGTCAGTGTAATAGAATGTATGGCAATCACAATGGTCAAGCACCCACCACCTATCCTAATGGTCGAGTCAGTGTAATATAATGCATGGCAGTCACGATGGTCAAGCACCCACCACCTATCCTAATGGTCGAGTCAGTGTAATAGAATGTATGGCAATCACAATGGTCAAGCACCCACCACCTACCCTAATGGTCGAGTCAGTGTAATAGATGGTATGGCGATCAGGTGCATGCCTTTTTTGCTTCTTCCGTGTTACTTGGGGTAGAGACATTTGTTGGAAACAAGATGCCCTCTTCTACTACGACTACTACCACGGCACAGAGATAGCCTACACACAGCAGGACAAACTTTCCCTCTGAACAATACGTGGAACATAGCAAACACCAACACCGCAGGTAAGCGCCTCTGAAACCCCGAAACCCACCTCTGCACAGTGCTGTGCTAACAGCCGCAGGTTGCGCATTTCTTCGACTTGAGAGCCCAAGGATGGAACTTGGCATGTTTCAGCAAAGTTTGATCACCGCTGCCACGGGCCTAGAGTGGCAGAGCACTGCAACACCCACCTACTTGGCAGAACACTGCAACACCCACCTACTTGTATGGCTTTGATTGACAGCAGCCACAGGCTGCAAGATCATTGAACTGAACCCTAAGGACCCAACACCCACCCACCCACCTGTATGGTGTTGATGGCCGCCACCCCCTCACAGCCCGCATCCAATGCAGCACGGGAGGGGATGGTGATGTCCGTCACGTTGGGCGACATCTTTGCCCACACAGGCTTGGTTGCGATGGAGCTGATCCAGCCGCACACGTCGGCCAAGATCTCAGGGTCCTGGCCCATTGCCATCCCCATCTGTGCTTGGGACACGCCAGAGAGGAAGCAAAGGAGTGTGTGGACTCGCACGACCAAAGTCAAGTATGCTGGCTCACACAGAGGTTAAAACTCTCGCAGGTTCCTGGCTCATTGCCATCCCCATAGGCGCGTGTGACATGCCAGGAAGGAAGCAAGGAGTGAGTAGACTCGCACGCTTAAATGCGAGTATGCTTGCACGGCCAGAGGCTATTGATATTAAGCTTGCAAAGTCCTGGACATCCTTACGTTTGCACTTACGTCAGACCGTAGAGAACAGGTGTGCATAGCATGAGAAAGTACGCTTGCGTCTGTGTAATACTGTGTAGCGTTTACTGTTTGCTCATGCAGGTCAAAGCTCCAGATTCGAGACAGGTAGGGGAAAAGAGAGAGAGAGAGAGAGAGAGAGAGAGAGAGAGAGAGAGGAACTATGCAGGTGAAGAGTGCATTCACTTTACAGGTGGTGAGTTTTTAAGCACTTCCAAAGCAAGCATTACTGTTGGTCTAGCAATGTACAGTGCGTAGGTGTGTGTGTGTGTGTAAAATGTGTGTGTGTGTGTGTGCGAGCGTGTGTATACATGTGTTTGTATGTGTGTGTCTACGCAGGTTACGTACTTATGTGAGAATGTGTATGTGTGTGTGTTGCATGAGTATGTGCATGTGTTAGAAGGGAGGGTTATATACATTACAGCCCATGGCCACTGTCAAGTCATTCCTCAAGTTGCGTGCACCACAGGGTTGTTCAGTTCAGGGTTCAATCAAAAGTTCGAGTACGCGAACTTTCACGCATTTTAAAGAACCCTAAAAATGCCGTTCGTTAGCTATTAAAAGTTTGTCGAACTTTATGCCTATTTTTCGAATTTTTAACCGTAATGCACTGACAGGGCCTCTCCAACGAGTGCCGAGCCTCGTTGAGGCTGGCCGAGCCTCGCTGGCAAAATCAGACACCCTATTTACCCACCCTTAATGATGAGCAATGCCTGACTCACCTTGCGTTCTGGTAGGCCATGTGGACAGGAAAAGTTGATCTCAAAGGCATCCACGCCGACCTCCTCACACCTGCATGACAAGCACGAACAAAAAAATGGAAAAATGCTTGCTTTTACATACACAGAAACCTCAAAGGCATCCACGCCAATCTCCTCACACGTGTATGATATGCACACACACACACACTAATGCTTGCTTTTACATACACAGAAACCTCAAAGGCATCCACGCTAACCTCCTCACCCCTGTATGATACCACTGGTATGATACGCACACACACACACACTAATGCTATTACACACACAGAAACTTCAAAGGCATCCACGCCAACCTCCTGTATGATACGCACAGACAGCAATGCGTGAGCATTTTGTACGACAACAACGCATGATCATATACAACACAAACACTTAAAAGCGTGAGCAGCTGCTGAGCTAGAAGCATCTGGCACGACAGAACGGAGCTTACCCCCTCCTATTGCTGCCCTCTGAGAGCAAAATACTGATGAGCGTGTGTGCACGTGCGTGCTCATATATATGTGTGTGTGTGTGTGTGTGTGTGATAACAGTTGTGTAACAACGGTTGCAACAACGATGGGATCAATTGAAAAGTATACGATGAAAGCCACATAAAAGGAAAGCAAATCATGAGCAACAAGCAGCGCAAGCTGATCAAGTGCAAGCAGATAGCAGATCGAGTGCAAGCAAATCTACGGCCACCACGTACGCACCGTACATACACATGAGCTGAGCCGATCTACAACCACTGCTACACACACCGTGAGCAAACGGAAACAGAGTCACAGTCATGACCACCACGTTCGCACCGTGCAATGATTTCCTCCCAGGGCGCTTTGTTGTACTCCTCCATAATGGAGGCTATGAGCACCCGGTCTGGGAATTCCTGCTTCAGCCGCTTCAGCTCCGCTAGCATGGTCTCAAAGGGACGGTCACTGATGAGCTCAAAGTTCTCCCAGCTGCGGTGCAGTCAGCGTGTGGTGAACTCAGACGGTGTGTGTGTGTGCGTGTGCGCGTGCGTGTGGGCGTGTTCGTGTACATGTAGATGCGTGTATATGTGTGTTTGGGAGGATATAAGTGTACGTGGGTGTGCTTGCGTGTGTATGTGTGTATGTGTGTGCGTGTAAACTGTGAACTCAGACGGTGTGTGTGTGTGCGTGTGCGCGTGCGTGTGGGCGTGTTCGTGTACATGTAGATGCGTGTATGTGTGTGTTTGGGAGGATATAAGTGTACGTGGGTGTGCTTGCGTGTGTATGTGTGTATGTGTGTGCGTGTAAACATGTGTGCGTGTATGCGTGTATGTGTGTGTGCGTGTGTGTATGCATTTGTGTGTGAATCTGTGTGAACATGCTGCACATCACCCTGCTCTCACCCAAACACTTGGTTCCCACTATCCCGCAGCTTGGCGTAGCGTGGGGTGACGTTCACGACCTTTGAGCTGTCCAGGCTGAGTGTTTTGCAGATGACGCCACCCCATCCCTCATCAAACGCCTTTTTCATGACCTGGTCTGCGGAGGGAAGGTGGAGGAAGGTGGACCCAAAATTGCCTCGTCTAGTCAGCAACGGTTGACTTTGTCTAGTCAGCAACTGCTATTAAAGACACAAGATAAAATAAAATTTGACTACGTACAGTCTTCGTACAGTCTGCACACAGCTAGTCGGTCAGAATTCAGGGGGCTGACAAGCAACAATAAACCTTTTTTTGCACAAATAAAGGCTAGGTTCTCACTGCTGCGCACTTACAGTTGGTCCCAGGAGGTCCTGCACGCAGCACACAGCAGGGAGGATGCACGTGAGGAATGTCACAAGAAGTGTAAAATGCAGGAATTGTAAGAGGACGGGCAGGCTGGCGTTGCTTGCTGCAGCAGTAAGTTGGACGTGAAATGGATACTGAATTGGATCTCACCTGAGCCGATGACGAACGGGTTGGGCATATGCAGACCATTGACTGTAACTGCCTGTGTGTGTGTGTGTGTGTGTGTGTGTTTGTGCGTGTGTGTGTGTGTGTGTGTGTGTGTGCGCGCGCATGTGTGTGTGTGTGTGTGTGTGTGTGTGTGTGTGTGTGCGTGCGTGCGTGCGTAGATGCGTGCGTGCGTGCGTGCGTGCGTGTGTGTGTGTGTGTGTGTG
>Ga0307968_1003877_pt1 | contig 12349 bp, 10 predicted proteins | sample OrgLakmetagen650_FD_201834 | JGI IMG/M metagenome (GOLD analysis project Ga0307968, IMG submission 201834) | Saline water microbial communities from Organic Lake, Antarctica - #650 | ecosystem: Environmental > Aquatic > Non-marine Saline and Alkaline > Saline | place: Antarctica: Organic Lake... | reverse complement strand
GTAATTATTTAAATTCAATCCGCACCAATCCGCACCCCCTCAACTATTTATATATTTCAGGGGGTGTGAGCTCGCCGCACCCCCCAAAAACAATATTTTTGCGGCGTGATATATTGTTCGTACGGTACACACTTTTTATACACCGCATTGTATGCCACTAGCATGTGCCCAGCTGCACATGCAGCTCATCTATGGCAGCCTCTGATCCACAAAAAACTCCTCCTATATATTGTCTACACCCTTTTTATACACTGCATTGTACGCCACAAGCATGTTGCCCAACTGCACGTGCAGCTCATCTATGGCAGCCTCTAACTCATTAAAAACTCCTTCTGAAAACTATACACGCACCTCTGCATTGTACTCACAAGCAGGTTGCCCAGATGCACGTGCAGCTCATCTATGGCAGCCTCTGATCCACAAAACACTCCTCCTAAATATTGTCTACACCCTTTCTATTCACTGCATTGTATGCCACTAGCATGTGCCCAGCTGCACGTGCAGCTCATCTATGGCAGCCTCTAACTCATCAATAACTGCTCCTGAAAAATGTGCACACGCACCTCTGCATTGTATGCCACAAGCATGTTGCCCAGCTGCACGTGCAGCTCGTCAGCGTCTAAAGGCTCCTTGCCAAGAAGCTCCGCCAAACGCACGGCCTTTGTATTTAGCATGGTCCTTGCGCGGTTGTCCGCCTCTGTGTTTGTGCAGAGTGTTGAGTGCATTGTGCACAACATAAGCTCAGCAGTTCTGCGTAACACACAGCCTTTGTGTTTGGCAAGGTCCTTGTGCGGTTGTACGCCCCTGTGTTATTTGTTCAGTGTGCCGAGGAATTTGAATTACAAGCTCAGCATCCCCTCTGCCATCCACGGCCTTTGTGTTCAGCAAGTTCCTTGCGCGGTTGTTTGTCCCTGTGTTATTTGTTCAGTGTGCCAAGGATTTGAATCACAAGCTCAGCAGTTCTGCATAACACACGGCCTTTGTGTTCGGCAAGGTCCTTGCGCCGTTGTCCGCCTCTGTGTTTGTGCAGAGTTTTGTGTGTATTGTGCACAACATAAGCTCAGCAGTTCTGCTTAACACACGGCCTTTGTGTTCGGCATGGTCCTTGCGCAGTTGTTTGTCCCTGTGTTATTTGTCCAGTGTACCGAGGAAGTTGAATTATAAGCTCAGCAGTTCTGCATAACACACAGCCTTTGTGTTCGGCAAGGTCCTTGCGCGGTTGTCCGCCTCTGTGTTTGTGCAGAGTGTTGAGTGTATTGTGCAAAACATAAGCTCAGCAGTTCTGCTTAATACACGGCCTTTGTGTTCGGCAAGGTCCTTGCGCGGTTGTTTGTCCCTGTGTAATTTGTTCAGTGTGCCAAGGAATTTGAAATATAAGCTCAGCAGTTCTGCTTAACACACGGCCTTTGTGTTCGGCAAGGTCCTTGCGCGGTTGTCCGCCTCTTTGTTCGACACATCTGTTGAGTATTGAGAATGTTGTAAACCATAGCTAGCAGCACTACCATACGCAAGCCTATGCATTCAGCATGGTCCTCGAGGGCTTTACATATTCAAACTGGCGTCAATTAAATAACAACTGAGGCTTAAGTATACTCAAACACACAGACATACGATTGAGCGATTGCGCACACCCATCTACTAACCAATTGCAAGCATACAAACACACAAACACGCAACTCTTAAATTACATGCACACACACACTAGCCACTGGTGCCACCGCGAGGGGCTGGAAGCGTGGGAGCATTGCCTGAGATTCACACACATATAGGAGAGACATGCACACACACATACACACACACACCTGCCACTCGTGCCATCATAAGGGGCTGGAAGCGTGAGAGCATTGCGGCACGCAGCTTGGCCTCAGTCTCCATGGCTTGGCTGGGAGACACACCCATGGCCTGAGATAAAACACATTGTGGCACTCAGCATATGACATATGAAACGCGGACATAACACTTTAAACAAAATCGGTAATACGCAGAACCTTAGCACAAAAAAAGAATCCTTGTTATGTGTTAACTAGAAAAACTGGAGTTTCTGGAGTAATTTTGTCTCGCTTATATAAAAAATAATGAACGTACATGGAGGCAGAGGACAAAGAAGCCTCCTTGGCCTCAACTTCCCTGTTATCCTGGCTTGACCAGACAGACATACACATACACGCACATACACGCAAACCCACATAAGCACGTGCTGCCTGCCTCCAGAGCTGCATGGTGTGCGGGCGGACACAAGCTCCTCCTCCCTACACACTGTAATACACTCTTCTGCCGTAATGACTTCCACCATAGAACACACTTGGACGCAGCTTCCAAACAGCCACCCACCCTCCAGCACACGCACCTCCTGCCTGTACGTCTGGATGCCTGCCTCCAGGGCTGCATGGTGGGCAGCCTCCAAAGTCTCTACACTGTTAGGGGCTTTTGCCGCCGCTGTGGTGGTGGCAGGGGCAATGCGTGCGTTGTACTCATCCATGCCCATGTCCCTGTGCGTATGTGTGTGTGTCTGTGTGTGTGTGTATGTGTGTGTGTGTGTGTGTGTGTGTGTGTGTGTGTGTGTGTGTCTCAGTCAAGATAACCCAGATCTGATTGAAAACACAATGCATCAAAACACACTCTTCGAGTACAATACACATTCCAGGCCTGTCCTGAGCTGCAGTCATAAGCTGCCAAGCTCTGATCAAGCGCTCCACTCACTCATATCAAAAACACAACACACACACACAAGAACACATTTGCACATTTTGACAGGCCTTTTTCACTCACAGTGCATGCCTGTCCTCGGCTGCGATCTCAGGCTGCCACACGTGCACACACATCTAAACACACACACACTTACATCCACACACATGCACACTCAAACACACATGCACGCACAATTAGACACTGACTCACCTACACATACCCCCCCAACACATAACCACACATCAACTTTTTAACTACCACTCACATCGCACGCCTATCCTCGGCTGCGATCACAGCCTGCCACACACACACATACGCTGAAACACATATACACCCACACATAACCACACACCAACATTATAACTACCACTCACATCGCGCGCCTATCCTCGGCTGCAATCACAGCCTGCCACACACACATACGCTGAAACACATATACACCCACACATAACCACACACTAACATGTTAACTACCACTCACATCGTGCGCCTATCCTTGGCTGCAATCACAGCCTGCCACACACACACACATGCGCTGAAATACATATACACCCACACATAACCACACACTAACATTTCAACTACCACTCACATCGCGCGCCTATCCTCGGCTGCAATCACAGCCTGCCAAACACACACACACACATACACACATGCGCTGAAACACTTTTACACTCACACATAACCACACACCAACATTTTAACTACCACTCACATCGCGCGCCTATCCTCGGCTGCAATCACAGCCTGCCACGTGCTGGACAGAGATGGCACCCCCCCCTCGTTGATGACCTTGACAAAGGCCTGTAGTGGGTTGTATCAGGCACACACACATTGAGCAAAGAATTGTTTCTAGAAAGATGGTACCCCACCCTCGTGGTTGACCTCGACAGAGGCCTGAAGTGGGTTGCATCAAGCACAAGCACTGGGTTGTACCAAGCACATTGAGCAAAGAACAGTTTTTAGATAGATATGGTACCCCAACCTCGTGGTTGACCTCGACAGAGGCCTGAAGTGGGTAGCATCCGTAAATATTTAATTTTGGACACATACATAATTCTGGCCAACCCTTTTATTTAATTCTGGCCAACCCATTTATTTAATTCTGAACACATACATAATTCTTGCCAACCCTTTTATTTAATTCTGGACACATACATAATTCTGGCCAACCCTTTTATTCAATTCCCTATGAACGAATTATTACCTGTGCAAAGGACGCCATTTAATTCTGGACACATACATAATTCTGGCCAACCCTATGAACGAAACATTACCTATGGATTATTACCTATGAATTATTACCTGTGCAAAGGACGCCAGAGCGCTGCCGGTGATGTAGCTGCCTCGGAACTGCTTGGGCGTCGCGTTTGACAGCACGTTGTCGATCAGTCTGTCCATGCCCTGGTGACGAAGTGAAGGCACGCAACAGTGAAATATAATGTTTTTGGGTTATGCAGTTTTAACTGTTACGCTGTGATCAGTCTGTCCATGGCCTGGTGACGAAGTGAAGGCACGCAACAGGAAATTATAGTGTTTTCAGGTTATGCTTTTTAAACTGTTACGCTGTTGATCGGTCTGTCCATGGCCTGGTGACGAAGTGAAGGCACACAGCAGTAGCATATAGTGTTTCAGGTTATGCTGTTTTAACTGTTACGTTGTTGATCAGTTTGTCCATGGCCTGGTGACGAAGTGAAGGCACACAGCAGTAAAATATAGTGTTTTCAACTGTTGCGTTGCCGATCAGTTTAATTATGTAGTATGGCATAGGGGGGCGACATCAGGTTGCGTGCTTTCAGGAATCTTGTAGCGTTATTAATATAATGCTGTGATGGAATTGTAGCGTTTAGATAAAGTAATAGCGTTAATAATATAATGCTGTGATGGAATTGTAGCGTTTATATAAAATAATAGTGTTAATAATACAATGCTGTGGTGAAATTGTAGTGTTTATATAAAGCTATAGCGTTAATAATACAATGCTGTGGTGAAATTGTAGCGTTTATAAAAAGTAATAGCGTTAATAATACAATGCTGTGGTAAAATTGTAGCGTTAATGATACAATGCTGTGGTGAAATTGTAGTGTTTATAAAGTAATGCTGTTTCAACTGTCACCAGCTCAAAGACCAGCCTGTCCATGCCCTGTAAGTACGGTCAGACACACAGCAACAGCTTATATGCTTATATGCTGTACTCCCCCCCCTCCATAAAGAAAAAAAGAACACAGGCAGGGTGTATGGGTACATAGGGTTGACCAGAACCGTATATCTGCACCGTATATGACCGTATTTTGGTAATTTCTCTGCTAAAAATATCGTATGTACACCGTGCATACCTATAAATGTATGGTTCTGGCCAACCCTACTTATATGCCATACTCTTCCTTCACAGAGGGAAAAAGAAGAGCTACGCAGGCAGGAAAAAAACACAGCAAAAGCTTGTTCGTCGTACTTTCCCTCCAAAAATGATATCTCCCCTCCAAAAATGAAAAAAGCAAAGCTACGCCGGCAGGAAAAAAACACTCCCCACATTTAATAAGGAAGAGGATCCTTGCAAGTCCTGGGTCGTAAAACTCCCCCACCACAAAGAGGGACAATGGAATATAGGGGTCAAAGGCGATTGCAGGTTTGACCCAAAACAGGCTCCTGATCAGAGTTGGTAATGTTACCGAAAAGAGCATGCCTGGTATGGACAAGCCTAGCAGTGCTCCTAATGATATCACAATATCATTATAGCATAAATGCAACGACCAATTTGAACGGTTTGATCACCGCCCCGGTAGAAGCACATTGATTTGAGGCAGTAAACTTTGTTACGCGGTATGCGCATTTATGGACATTAGTGCATTACAACAGTAGCAGCACATTGATCTGTTGCGATTAGTTTTGTTATATGTACGGTATGCGCATCTATGGACATTAGTGCATTACAACAGTAGCAGCACATTGATCTGTTGCGATTAGTTTTGTTATATGTACGGTATGCGCATTTATGGACTATAGTGCATTACAACAATAGAAGCCCATTGATTTGTGGCGGTTAATTTTGCTAAATGCACGGTATGCGTATCTATGGACTAGTGCATTATAAAGATAGAAGCACATTGATTTGTGGTGGTTAATTTTGTAATATGTACGGTATGCGCATCTATGGATTAGTGCATTACAACAATAGAAGCCCGTTGATTTGTGGCGGTTAATTTTGTCAAATGTACGGTATGCACATTTATGGACTAGTGTGCATTACGACAGTAGAAGCACATTGATTTGTGGCGGTTAATTTTGTTATATGTACGGTATGCGCATCTATGGACTAGTGCACATCTATGCACTAGTGTGCATATCTATGCACATCTATGGACTAGCGCATTACAGTATCTATGGACTAGTGCATCACAACAGGACTAGTGATGGTAGGACAAGTGGACTAGTAGTAAACTAGTGGACTAGTGCATTACAACATCTATGGACTAGTGCATATTACAACAGCCAACGCGCAGGTAGACACACACAGCACATGATTGATCAGCTGTTCCACTACACTACAAGTAATTTGATCAGCCGTTCCACAGCACATGATTGATCAGCCGTTCCGCTGCACATGATTGATCAGCTGTTCCACTGCACTACAAGTAAAATGAAACCCCCCATGACACTGATGGATGCTACGTTCATAAGTTTGCACTCACACATGCACGCACACACACACACACATACACACACACATACACACACATACACACACACACTCAGACACACATGCACACACAATTACGCACCCACACCCACACACGTCTGCTTGTTATCTTCGTACCTGCTGAAACTCTGGGCGGAGATTGATCAACGGCGTGCGGTCCATGGCTGCAACGCAAAAATGTGTGAGCTTTTGGATTTATTTGTGGCTGGCCGAGACCAGTCAGCAGCCGATCAGTCAAACAAGCTGGCTGAAAGGAGGGTTTCCAAAGGGTTTGCAAAGGGGGTACACTGGCAGCCACACACCTTGGGCTGATAGGCACCAGCCAAACAACCTGGCTGAAGGTCATCCCCCATTGTAACTAATATGAGCGCACATTTATGTCAGTTTTGTATCTTTGAGCACAACAGTTGATAACCAGCATGTATTGTGACAACCAACGCCATATTAACTGAAATTATCTGCCGTGGCTCCAACGTGAATGCTCAGACACACATGCATTCGTTTAAATTTTGAAGCACATTCACTGCAACTTTTTGTACGGGCGCCATCTCAGCTTGCTGCTATTGACACAAATTGCTGCCCTCACAGGTAGCACTCACGCGATTGCTGCAGTCTATTACAGCATGCATGCATACAATATAGTACACCTAACGCGATTGCTGCATTCTAGTGCAGGATGCATAGATACAATATACAATATAATACACCTCACGCGATTGCTGCATTCTAGTGCAGGATGCATGCATACAATATACAATATAATACACCTCATGCGATTGCTGCAGTCTATTACAGGATGCATACATTATAATATATATATACACAGGTACGTACCTACAACATGCCTAGCAATATAACACACCTCACGCGATTGCTGCAGTCTAGTGCAGGATGCTTACATTATAATGTATACACAGGTACGCACCTACAACATGCATAGCAAATAGGGCTGTGCAATGACGGTCTGACGGTACGGACTGTCACCCCTACCGTAATCATGGCGCAAAATGGCTCTGACAGTGTCATTGCACAGTCCTGATTGCAATGATACACACACCACGCACCTGCGAGCTGCCCCTCGTCCGTCAATGGCCGGATGAGTGCAAAGCAATCGCGTGCTGGGAACACGTCCTTGATGGATGCGCGTGTCTGAAGACAGATGAGTGAGCAGCGACAAGGAGCAATTGTTTGAATGGCGTTGGGCAATAATGTGCATGCAGCACGTCCTTGGTGGATGCACGTGCCTGGAGATGGGTGAGCGAGCAACGACAAAGTTTTTTGAATGGCTTTGAGCAATGATGTGCACGTAGCACATCTTTGATGGATGTGTGTGTGACTGTGTATGGAATGAACAGCAAGTCTGTGGAAGTTGAAATGCCAGTAGGCACTCACGCTCTGGGAACACATCTTTGATGGATGCACGTGTCTGCATGAGTCAGTAGCGGATCTGTGGGTTTTAGGATGGCAGTAAGCAATACTATGCACGTAACACATCCTTGATGGATGCCCACGTCTGAACCCGAGTGAGCAATGACACGGTGGATGTGTGGACTGTGGACTTTGAAATAGCAGTAAGCAATCACGTGCTGAGAAACACCTCCTGGATGGACGCCCACGTCTGAACCTGAGTGAGCAATGACACGGTGGATGTGTGGACTGTGGAATTTGAAACAGCAGTAAGCAACCACGTGCTGAGGAACACATCCTTGATGGTTGCCGGCGTCTGAGCCTGGGTGATCAACAACACTGTGGATGTGTGGACTGTGGATGTTGAAACAGCAGTAAGCGCATTTTGGCACACAGGAAAAGCCTTCAGCTCGTCGAGCCTAGCCTTTGCCGGCACCACCATCATTCGCACGCAGCACCTCCTAAAGCAACACATTTATTTGATCCTTTGTAGGCAGATATCTAGACACTTTTTAGGCATGCAATAACAGTTATGAATTCGCTCCTGGTCTTTGCTGGCATCACCATCATTCGCACGCAGCACCTCCTTATTGCAACAAATGCTCAACTCTTTGTAAGCAAAAACTTACACACTTTTTGGGCATGCAATAACAGCTCTGAATAAGCACCTGGTCTTTGCTGGCGTCACCCCCCGCACGGAGTACCTCCTCCATGTAGTCCTTGGGTGTGGCCTGCACACACACACACACACACACATACACATTGTAAGCAATAAGTAAGCTGAAACATTGGCGAGCGAAACAACAAACAATGGCCTGGAAGTCCTTGGACGCGGCCTGCACGCACACACACATTGTACGCAATACGTGAACTGAAACATTGGTGAGCGAAAGACAACCAATGGCCTTGAAGTCCTTGGATGCGGTCTGCACACACATACACACACACGCACACACACACCATCAGACAGATCATTTCAAAAACCAACATGCCTGCTTAAAACCAAGAGTATTACATGTGCAGTTTGGGGGGGAATTTAAAGTAGCCGGCACCAAAGAGGCTCCTTTTATTTAATTGATGTGGGGAGTGGTTTTTCTCTGCCTGCGTACTTTCTTTGCCTTGTGTGCAGTGTGGGCCGCCAAGAAAAACGCGTACTTTCTTTGCCTTGTGTACTTTCTTTGCCTTGTGTACTTTCTTTGCCTTGTTCCTTTGCCTTGTGTACTTTCTTTGCCTTGTGTACTTTCTTTGCCTTGTGTACTTTCTTTGCCTTGTTCCTTTGCCTTGTGTACTTTCTTTGCCTTGTGTGCAGTGTAGGCTGCCAAGAAAAACGCACCATGCCTACATCAAGGGTGAGGTAGGTATCCCTTGGTACCCACAAGAAAGAGGGGTTCACATACCGTCCGTTTACGATCACTTCGGAAATTAAATAATTATTTGGCCAGAAAAAGAAAATTTTTATTAATTTTTGGAGGCCTCTCCGAACTGACTTTCGAAGTGATGAATTAATTATTTATAGTTTTGAGAGCGCGCCAGTGTGAACCCCCTGGCCGGGTTCTTGAAGCCCCAGTCCCCAGCTGAAAGGCTGGCTGCTCAGCAGCAGGACCGTGAGAAGGTGCAGAGGGAGAGGCAGCTCAAGGAGCTGCAAGAGGAAAAGTCAAAGGCAAGGGGCGAGGCTGGGAAGAGGCCTGTGGGGCACCCGCGCGGCTCCAAGAAGAAGCCCCCTTCTCTCACAGCCCATGTAAACCCCTAACCTCTCTTTCCCTGCTTCTGACCACTTTGCAGCATCAGCCACAGCCTCAGCCACAGCCACAGCCTCAGCTTCAGCCTCAGCCACTGTTTCAGCCATAACAAACAGCAGTAGCAGTGAACAGGCAGCATTCTCAGGGGGGCTCTCGAACTCAAAATTTAATTCCTGGCAGGGCCCTCCCGAAGTGCCCTCGAACTCGTAAATCAATCCCCAGACCCCCTCACGAACCAAAATCGTAATTTTAATTAATTTTTTGAAAGTGGCCTCCCGAAGTGATCGTGAACGGACGGTAATATTATAAGTAAGGGCATGAGAGAACTGCTGAGTTCAGTGTGAAACACTTGTATTCCAGTTTTTCGAGTGAAGCAATGTAACAACCATTTAATTTCCTTGTAAATTATTCGATGCCATCTCACGATGCAGACGTTATAGAACCCACCATGCCTGCGTCAAGGGTGAGGTAGGTATCCCTCAGGAGCCACAAGAAAGAGGGGGACAGCGCACGCAGCTCACGCTCATCTGAAATTCACAGTAATATGTTGAAATCGGCATTGTGAAGAAGAATACAAGCTAAGAAAAAGGAAGATGGTAGCCAAAGGGGGACAGCGCACGCAGCTCTTGCTCATTTGAGAACAAGTGTGAGATTTTCACACATACAAAGAACTATTCTTTCAAATTATAATATTTCACTAAAGAAAAAAAAAAAGGAGCAGCGCACGCAACTCACGCAAACCTGCAGTACGTCAGCAAAGCACGTGTCGACAGACCGGAAACATATGGAGCATTTGAGGTGGACTGAAGGAAGCAAGAACACAGCTCACACCCACTTACATGCACGGCTGATATCTAAGCAGCTAACAAGGAAATTCTCCCAAAATATCATAGCAGGTTCACCTGCATCATCATGACCTATGTGTAGGGTTGGCCAGAACCATATATATACGGTGTATATACGGTATTTTTGGCAGGGAAATCACCAAATATACGGTCATATACAGTGTATATATACGGTTCTGGCCAACCCTACCTATGTGTGGCTGATCAACTTGCTTGAAAATGCACTCCTGAAATATCGACTGTGCTTCTGACGCGCACCAACGTTCACGCTTCACTCTTGAAGCGAACACTTAAACAGAACAGACACCTCCACATAGGCATTTTATAATGTATACCTGTATACCTGTATACTGTATAATGTATACTTACTGTATTTAATGTATACCTGCAAACCTGTATAATGTATACCTGTATACCTGTATAATGTATTATGTATAATGTATATCTACTGTGTAATGTATACCTGCAAACCTGTATACTGTGTAATGCATACCTACTGTATATAATATATACCTGTATACCTGTATAATGTACAATGTATACCTACTGTGTAATGTATAATGTATACCTGCTGTATAATGTATACCTGCAGTGCCTGCTTTGGTCTTGATGCGTTTTGCAAACTCGCATACACAGCTGAGCTTGTCCACCGAGGACTCGTCGATGGAGCCCATCTGGTTGTAGATGAGCATGGAGGATAGCAGGACCCCTAAGGAAAAGACTTGGGTGCTGTAGTCCAGGGTCTGGTCTGCACGTGCGTGTGTGTGTGTGTGTGTGTGTGTGTGTGTGTGTGTGTGTGTGCGTGTGTGTACGTGTGTGCATGTGCGTGTGTGTATGTGTGTGCGTGTTTATGTGTGTGCGTTTGTTTGTGCATGGTACGTCCACGCTCCTGCTTGATCAAAACACTTGCTTGCGAGGTCATGGCTTGTTTTCACACTCCTGCAGCTGGCCCTGACAATTCATATTCAGAATGACAATTCGGTCTCAAAATAATAATAATCCCAAAATGATGATTCATTTTCATAATGGCAATTTAGTCTCATAGTTGATCTAGGTCAGCCATGCACTTTTGACACTTTCTCCAAGTCGGACGATGGACCCCAAAACAGAGCAGATGTCCTCAACTTCAAGAAACAAAGAACTACAGAAAAGCTGCACACTCCTGCTGACAACCTGACAACCATTGCTTAAGTGATCTCATTGTGATGGCGTAAAGTTATCTTAATGTGACGGTGTGAAGTTATCTCAATGTGATGATGTGAAGTTATCTCAATGTGAAGTAACCGATTGTGAAGTTATCTCAATGTGATGGTGTGACACACGTGTGCCTCAGCAAGCTAATGCTTCAGTTCATTTTTTTCATCCTTTGTAGCACCCATTCAAGGGTAGCTGCTGTCTGAAACTGCTGTGGAGATTTATAGCTGTACAGCAGCGCACTTACCAAAGGCATCGATGCCCTCACAGTCCACCAGCACCTGCGTTCACAGCATCAATCCACACAAACAGTCGTGTGATCCATGCAGTGATGGTGTGGGGTATTAAAATAATGAAATACGCAGGCAGTGAAGCACTTGCGGCCACAGCATCGATCCACACAAACAATCGTGTGATCCATGCAGTGATGGTGTGGAGTATTGAAAAATAAAATACGCAGGCAGTGAAGCACCTGCGGCCACAGCATCGACCCACACAAACAGTCGTGTGATCCATGCAGTGATGGTGTGGAGTATTAAAACAATAAAATACGCAGGCAGTGGAGCCACTCCACACAGCATCAATCCACACAAACAATCGTGTGATCCATGCAGTGATGGTGTGGAGTATTGAAAAATAAAATACGCAGGCAGTGAAGCACCTGCGGCCACAGCATCGATCCACACAAACAGTCGTGTGATCCATGCAGTGATGGTGTGGAGTATTAAAACAATAAAATACGCAGGCAGTGGAGCCACTCCACACAGCATCAATCCACA
>Ga0307968_1003876_pt1 | contig 12350 bp, 15 predicted proteins | sample OrgLakmetagen650_FD_201834 | JGI IMG/M metagenome (GOLD analysis project Ga0307968, IMG submission 201834) | Saline water microbial communities from Organic Lake, Antarctica - #650 | ecosystem: Environmental > Aquatic > Non-marine Saline and Alkaline > Saline | place: Antarctica: Organic Lake... | reverse complement strand
ACCCCAAAAAAAACAAAAAAAAAAAAACAAAAAAAAAAAAAAACAAAAAAAAACAAAAAAAACAAAAAAAAAAAACACAAACAAAAACAAACAAAACCCCCCCCCCCCCCCCACACACACACACCTACACACGCACACTTACACACACAGGCTGCGCCGCCGTGGAGAGGAGGTCCTTCGCCAGCCTGCCGCCGGTGTGCTTGCAACTGCGGTCCGTAGTATGGGTGTGCCTGAGTTCATTTCTGCTGCACGCACGCTGCAAGCTGCTGAAGAAGCAGCAGTAGCTCCTCCTGCTGCTGCAGACCCTGCAAACCCTCAGCAAGGAGGCCCTACCACCACCACAGCCACCACTTCAGGACCCACTAAGTCCCAGGGTAAGGCTGCGTCAACTGCAGCACCTTCTGTGTCAGCTGGAGCGGCAGCTGCAAAGGCTCGTCGCAGCAAGCGTGTGCTGAAGGGGCGTGCTGAGCTGTCCTTGCTCACGACTCAGGCCTCCGGGCTGGAAGCGGGTGAGCTGGTAGGAGAGGGGGCGCAGTGGGAGGATGTGGACCCTGTGCAGCACCCTCCAAACGTGCAAGCATGGTTGCAGCTGTGTGCTGCCGCCAAGCACGCGGCAAAGCACGCACAGCAGCAGCAGCAGCAACCTGCACAACAGTGGCACGCGCAGCAGCAGCAGCAGGCAAGTGGAGAGAAGTTGCAGGGTGAACGGCTGCCGCAGTTGACCAGGCGGTTGGCTGGCATGTTGACAACCTCGCTGGCTGTGGACCCCACGTGTGCTTCCTCCCTCCCCCACACGCCACCAATGCTCGCAGAGCAAGACGCACTATCCTTACAGCAGCAGCAGCAGCAGCAGCAGGGCGGTGATGTGGTCAGCACTGCACCAGGCCAAGAAGCATACACCACTGCACCCATTCCTGGAGCTGTGGCCGTTGACGAGCTCGCCGCGACAGCTGCAGCGATGTCGGTGGAGCTGCGAGGGGATACAGAGAAGGGGTGCAGGCTGCGCAAGCGCAAAGCGCTGGCAGACTTTTTGGGGGAGCTGGCTGGGTTGGGGCTGTCAAAGCGGCAGGCAGACGTGCCTCCAGGTGTGCACGTGAAGGAGATGTTGTTTGCGTGCTTTGGGAGGGGAGGTGTGCCTTGCACACAGGTTCGGTGTGTGTATGTGAGGAGGATTCGCTTGTGTTTCAAATTTGTAAGCTAATGTGCTGGTTAGCAATGCTTGTGAACGTGGCTCTTCAAGCAGATGTAGTGGGCCAATGCGTTTCTTAAAAGTTCCCTAGGCAAGAGCTGAGGGTGGCAGGTGCGGTTTGCTTGCTACACTCACACGCACACACACGCACACACACACTCGCACACACACACACACATGCGCACACACACAAGCGCGCACACACACACATACATATGCACACCACGCACACACACCACAACGCACAGGCGAACGTGAAGCGGTGTCCTGGTTCAAGCAGCCCCAACCTGACCTCGACCTCACCCCCCTGTTCCAGCCATCAAGTCCCGCTTCAAACCCCGGCCCCCTTTCCCATCCCTCGGTCGCCCTGCCCTCCCTGAGCACTGCATCAGAAGCATGGACCAAAGCGGGTGCCTACTACTATCGTGCCATCGCACGCATGTATAAGGTGCGATGTCAGTCAGGGAGGGCTACTACTTTTTGTGGATTTTCCTGCAGGCTTTTGTCCTGCTCGCACCCAATGCGTAATCCCTGCCCCGCACAACGGCAGAATTACCCCAGTTGCTACACTAGTAATAAACTCTTGCAGGCGTCGTCCAGCACCTGCTTTTTTTGCTGTAGCAGAGAAGCAGCGGCTGTGACTGAGTTTCCCCAGAACAGGGTCTGTGGAGTGTGTTACCGTGTCATTATATTAGCAGCCCTCGCGCAATTACAGATCACCAGCTTATTTCCGCTGACACATCTTTCAAGCACCTGCTGCCTGCTTTTCGTACACGCCTGCAGTTGTGGGCGGCCGCTGTTGCTCCCCACAAGGACCTCAGCCTGGCAGAGTGTGCAGCAGCACAGCGCTACTGCGAGCATCTGCTGCTGCAGCTGCGCAGGCAGCGGGCTGCACTGGGACAGGTGTGTTCGACGTGTGGGTGTATTGGTGTATGTGTCGTGTAGCTTGTATGTTTGAAAGTTGAAATAAGTGACCATGGTCGGACGCTTGCGCACATACACATTCACCTAAACTTGCTGATTGATTTCCTCACTAAATCAATCACACATAATCATACACACTCACGCACACAGATGGCGGCCACGCACATGGCAATGCAGCACCAAGGGTCTTGGCTGCAGCAGCTAGGCCTAGAACGGCAGACCACAGATATCACTGAGCAGCAGGAGGCAGCGTCCTGGCTGCTGCCACCACAGCAAGCAACATTGCAGCAGCTGCAGGTGAGAGGGGGGAGGGGGAATCGAGGAGCATATAGTATTAGAGAGAGAGCGCAATTGATTGGAAATGCTGCACGGTGGACATATCCTACAAGCATCCCTGCACAAAGGAAAGATGCTCCCATGCATCATGGTTCTTTCTGAGCAGATGATACTCACATGCTACCTACCTGAGTGTACAAATCAGTTCTTTCATGCACTCTTAGGCTTCACGGCATGCAAAGACACACGTGAACTCACACACACACACACACACACATACACACACCAACACAGAGAGACAAACATATACATACGCACGCACACGAAACATAAAATTGTATATTAAAAACACGCGTGCTTGCAGGCCAGGAAGAGGGTCCTAGATTGCCTTGAGCAGCAAGCCGCAGACACTGCCCAGCTGCTCGATGCATGTGCCCACGCCCATGCAGCCCAGACCCCCCACCAGCAAGCCACATTACAGCGTGCAGCCGCCCAAGCACACAGCATTGTGCAGAGTCTCTCTGCCTGTCGCTTGGCTCTTTCTTCTGAACTAGCTTCCGCCCATCTGCGTCTGATTGTCCCGGTTGCAGCCTCACCGCCACTCGCTGCACACAACAGCATCCCAGCACAGGCAGCAACAGCCCCCCATCATGCTGTCAGTCTTTGCTGGGCCAGCCGCTCCTCCTGGGACGCCCTATTATCAAGCCGCTACGCCTTGCATGATCTAGCGACTGAGGCGGCGGCGGCTGCTGCATCACCGGCTGATCTGGGAGGCGAGGAGTGGGGAGCGCCGGGCGTGCCTGGCATGGCAGATCTCGCTGCACAGCTGCATGCGGCCGCCGCCCAGGCCGCCACGTGGGAGGCACACGTGATGGGTCCCAAGCCTTCAGCATTCCTTGATGCGCGTGACCCTTCTGCTAACGCCCCAATCACCATTGTGACCAGCCCAGCTGCCATCACTGCTGCAGCTCCTTTGAGTGGCGCAGCCACTACTGAGGCGAGCGCCTTCAGCCGTGATCTGGAATTCACTGTGAAGTGCGTCCTTCTCTGGGCTCAGGGCCTCGAGAAAGCTGCCAAGGCGGCTCCCCATGAGACCCCTGCAGGCGATGAAGCTGCTGCAGTTGCTGCAGCAGCGGCAGGAGGAGATGCAGCTGCTGCTGTGTCAGGTACGCTCAGCAGATTTACGAGCTATTATTACTGTTGTACGCATGACTGTGTGCTATACAATGGGTGTTACAAAGTAGCCCCTCTGTTGTGTGTCAAGGATTCGAATGCAGGGAATTGAAGCTGCGGAGAGTTTACGTGCTTGACCGATGTATCTGTGGCCTTGAGCACCCCTGAGCACCCCTGAACATTCCGTACACACACTCACACACACATTCACCATTTGCACATGCATACACATACGCAACACACACACACACACACACACACACACACACACACACACACACACACAAACGTACACACCAACACACGTACACACAACACACACAGGGCCCAAGGGCGTCCTGCGCTGGACAGACAAGTTGGAGGCTGCCACTCAGCCGGCCAAGGCCCAAGCTGTGGTCCGGGCCGTAGCTAGCCTACTGCAACGTGTAGCTGCCATCAGGGATAAGGCGCACCATGAGACCTCCAACCCCCCCCCTGCTGACCCTTCCCTTCCTTTAGAACAAACCAGAATTGAGCAGCCTCCGCCAACCCTAGAAAGCAGCGGGAGTGACAGCTGGTCTCCCCTTCTGGCACACGCTCTCACACGCTTAGAAGAGCTGGCTCCCTTGTTGTCCCTGGTGCAGGGTACGTTTGGACTGCTTCCTCTCTTACCTACCTTTGTACCGTTACTTCCTCTCTTTCTCTCTCTCTCTCTCTCTCTCTCTCTCTCTCTCTCTCTCTCTCTCTCTCTCTCTGCAATACTGTGCTGTGTTTGGGGTAGTATTTGCAGCCTTACGCACGCCTTGCTCACAAGTTCTTTTCTTGACGCTGTATCTCTACATCACATGCCTACTATGCATAAAAACAAATATGCACACGCATACACAAATACACACGCATGCACATGCACACACACACACACGCACACACACGCACACACACACACACATGCGACTGCCCACAGGTGCGCTGCAACAGCAGGCTCTGCGCTGGGTCGGTCTGCATCGCTCCTGCGCCAAGCTCACATACATCTGCACCGCCATTTTTGGCACGCTCATGGAGGAGGGCTTCTGTGGCCCACAGGATGAAGGAGAGGAAGCAGAGGGTGTGTGTACATGTTTGTGTGAATGTGTGTGTTTGTGTCAAAATGTGTGTGTCAGCTTGTGTGTCGGTGTAAGATGAGGTTTATGGTTATGGTACTCGGCGCCACAAGTTGCTCTTTACTTAATATCTGTGGGAGGTGTTTTTAATTTGCTGCCTACGCAATTCACCTTGCGTTGCGTTGCGCATGTTGGCTCTGTGTGCATCTGCTCTGTCATCCTTTGCACATGTTGCAGTGCACATGATGGCTCTGTATGCATCTGCACTGTCAGACTTTGCACAGTTGTCCTTTCATTTGCCCTTTCGTTTACATGTGGAGTGGTCTCGTTTTCTGCACAGATTTCCCTCTTGCACGCTCATGGAGGAAGGCATAAGTAGCTCACAAATTGAGGGAAAGGCAGCAGAGCATCGTTATACGTGTGGAAGATCTGTTAATTGAATAGTGTGTAAACAGCATTCTTAGTTCCTTCTGGTTAGGGTTTAGGGTTAGGGTTAGGGTTAGGGTTAGGGTTTAGAGTTTAGGGTTTAGGGTTTAGGGTTTAGTGTGGGGAGTTGCAAGTAGTAGCATCAGTATCATGTCCGCACTAGTGTTAGAGCATTCTCATACTTGTGCAAGCATAGAGGAGTAGGCGTGCCTGCGTGGGGGATTGTCAATGGCAATGATAGACTAGTTGCGGGGATATTGCCTCAAACTCTGCAGGTGCAAAGAGAGAGAGGACACCCTACGATGCACAATGCTGATATGCTACGATGCACAACGCCGATAGCAATCAGACACACACACACACACTCTCTCACACACACACACACACACACACGTGTTGACCAATGACTCGGCAAATTGTGCAGGAGGAGACGGAGAGGGGGACACGCAACAAGTGCAGGGCACAGGCATGGGAGAGGGGGACACGCGTGGAGCCAAAGACGTGAGCGACAAGATTGACAACGAGGACCAGCTGTTGGGTGCGCAGCAGAAGGACAAGCAGGAGGAGGAGGAAAAGCAGCACGAGCAGGATGAGGGGCAGGAGGACAACGAAGACAAGGTGGGGTGGCGTGCTGAGTTGCATGCTGCTGTGCATCGACACAGCTTGCTTGAAGGCATAAGGAGGATAAGGGGCAGGAGAAAAATGAAGGCGAGGTGGGGTGGGGTGCTGAGTTGCAAGCTGCTATGCATCGACACAGCTTGCTTGAAGGCATGAGCAAGGGGAGGAGGACATGTGAGGGGTGTTTCTATGGGGTTAGGGTTTAGAAAAGGACATATATGATGCAGAAAGAAAATGTCAGCTTTTGACATTCTGGGGTAGGTTATCAAACTCGCATGCTTTGTTTGGTGGAGCGCCATACATGGTAGGCTTCAGAGCATTCAGGCAAAACCTTTGTGCATGCACGCAACAAGCTCCAGGCACGTTAGCAGCTTCAAACACAAAGGGAGTGTGCATACATAGTCGTGGATGTTTGTGAAACCTCATGTGCCCACGATAGCATGCGCACACACACTGACATACACACTTCAAACACACACATGCTCGCAAACACACAGACACACGCGCATACATATTGACATACGCACTACAAACACTTACACACACTCTCTCACATATTAAAACTGCAGGGTGTGGAAATGGAGGCCGACTTTGAGGGCACCATGCAGGATATGCCCAAGGAAGACAAAGATGACATGGATGAAGAGGAGGACGAAGAGGGAGATGCAGATCGCATTGACCAACAGATGGGTGATGCAGGAGAGAATGAGGAGGTGGGTGGGTGGGTGGGTGGGTGCATGCACACGTGTGTTATAAAACAGGGTAAGTTTTGCAAAATAAAATAAATCGTTGGGATTCAGATCAGCATTTTGGTGACAGGGACACGAGGAGTTGAAACAATGGAAGCGTACGTGTAAAGTAAATTTTGGTATTAAAGGACGTAGAGAATGCACACATCATTAGAGAGTGTCATAGGTTGAAGTGGATTTTGAATTTGGGCAAATGTGTGCAACATACGCAATGAAATCCATGTTTTTTGTAACAGAAAAAAACGGGTCGTGGATTTTTGAAGAAGACTGTGTGTGCAAATAGGTGCTGCCCGGCAAATGTGAATCAGAGAAATTGTGGTGGGCAGTGTGGATGTGCAATTTACAAACTAACGTGATGGGATGATTGTTGACATTGTTTTTTTACGGACCTTCAAACGTCTATGCTGTTGCGTGTGTGTATGCCCTTTGCTCAGATTGTGGATGAGAAGCTGTGGAATAGCGATGACGAGGACGATAAGGGCAAGGAGGAGGGCAAGGACAAGAAGGAGGAGCAGTACGACGACCGCGGTGCCATCTCTGTGGACGACAAGAAGGACCTCGATTACGAGGTGTGTGTGGCTTCACACACACACAAACACACACACACACACACACTTTGTGTAGCCCTTGTACAGATGGTGATGACACCACCGTGCTGGCATTTCTTACGGTAATGGGTGTGTGTATGTGTGTGTGCAGAGAAGGTGTTGTGTATATGACATGGGATGCAGACGTGAGCACCCAAGGTGGGTTCACCTCGAACCAAGTACAATCGAGCTGGTCAGAAGGCCGGAGTGTGTGATCTACACGTAGGAGTGTTGTCAGATTTACGGGTTGCTGCTCCAGTATAATACTGGGGCCGAATTTCAAGCACACTGGCATTTGCAGGTTTAGGGCCCTGACGTGTTGCGCAACAGACAGCTTGTACAAATAAATCACCTGTCCGTTCCTGTGCTGAGTAGATAGTTTGTATTGGCCCTTTTACACTAAGCCTGCACCAAAAATGAATGGAGCAGTGACCAACTCGAAATTGGTGTCCTGCAAGGCAGCTTTGAGTACTGAACTGTATAATAAAGATGTGAATGCAGGTTTCAGACAGCTCAGGTAAGCATATGTTATCACCTTGGCACCTGCGCTTAAGAAAGTGCACTTAAAAAAGCAATACGCTGATAAGTGCTTCCAACCCCCATGTTTGCACTTGTTTCTTGGTCTTGCTTTTTGAGTTAGTCGTAGAACTCATGCTGTAGCGATGGTGTAGTGATGACCCTGATGTCCGGACATTGCTTTATTGGTTTGCAGGCTGGTCGTGGCGATGATGAGGAGAACCCTCAGGACAAGGGCAACAAAAAGGACCAGCCTCAAGCGGAGAAGAAGAAGGATGAGGCCGGCAAGCAGGAAGACCAGGTGGGAGGGCTTTGCACTATTTAAGGGTTTGCTGCAATTGTTCCTTGCTGTCTTCTTAAATGGTCATGCTTGCTTTCTTCTGAAAGAGGTCATGAAGTGTCCCTCCTGCACCTGAAAGCTGAAAGCTTAGTGGCAGCTTGTGGTCGTCCCCACGCCGAAGTCACCCCAGACAGTGCTAGTTAGCTATTCACCCAATTCAAAGCCCCTTATGCCTCATCTAAATGCGAGATACTTGCTGTTATAACTAAACCATTGACATTTGCTGGAAATTCGGCATTCTGGGGGGCTGCGTGGGGCCCGGTGCGTAGTTTGCACCCACTTTGGCAGGGAAAAGCTGCATTTCTAAAGTACTCTGATCGACCAAATTATCAAGGTTAATAAAAATAAGAGGGCACGGATGAATGTTTTTGCAGTTCTACATTTCCAAAACATTAACTAATATTCCACTGGGTCTTTTTGCCTGCTTTTTTTATAAACATGTAAAGAAATTAGCTATTCAACGCAACTTTCTGGTCCCAAAATGGTGAAGTGGATGGGGATGTATGGCTAATTGTTGGCACTGTTTGGCTGGAGAGGGGGGGGGGGTTGCATGGGGGCGACTTTGTAGCATGCTGGCACTTTTTGGCTGGAGAGGGGGGGGGGTGCATGGGGACGACTTGGTAGCATGCTGGCAGTGCAGCGACCCAGGGGATTGAAGGGGTTCAGCAACAGCTGAGATGTTTGAGGGTATACAGAGGACATGTTGTGCATGTTGGGATCAGGTGCTCCACAAAACCCTGATCGAGTGCCCTTGAGGATCCTCCGCATGAGCATGTATGATAAAGGCTGAAGGACTTTTCCGGTCCTTGCTCTGCGTGCATTGAGATCCGCATACACACGCACACACACACACGCTAACACACACGTCAACAGGGCAAAGAGGACGAGCAAGGAGGGGAAGAAGGAGGGGGAGAAGAAGAGGAGGAGGAGGAAGACGAGGGGGCAGGCATCAACGATGCAGACGATAACTATGCGGACCGCCAGGACGATTTCGTCAAGCCTGAGGCCCCCGAGGAGGAGATGCAGTTGCCTGAGGACCTGAACCTGGACGGCGGGGAGGAGCAGCAGCAGGAGGAAGAGCAAGGTGCAGGTGAGGAGCTGGTTGGGGTCACTGTGTTGCATCCCATACATAAGAAGCAGCATGAACATGAGCATTTGGAGGAGCAGCAGGAGGAGGAGCAAGGTGCAGGTGAGGAGCTGGTTGGGGTGAGTAGATACTTTTTTGTGGGGCCTCTTTAGAGACGGAGCACCAACAGTGGCAGCATGAGCAATGTGCAGTTGAAGGTTTGGGAGGGGAAGGGGAGCAGTTGACTGCTTTCTTTGAGGCACGGAAGAGTGCACATACAGATGATGGCGTCTCATAAGCAAGCACGCATACACACACATACGTGCCACTCCCACCCATTTCCCATACCACCACCACAGACACAAACACACACACACACACACACACACACACACACACAAACTCACACACAATCACGCGCATACGTGCACACAGGCGACGAAGGGAAGGAAGGGGCCATGGACGTGGATGGTGGCGGGAAGGATGAGGAGGGCAAAGACCAAGGGGAGGAGGGCAAAGACGAAGGGGGGGGCGACGGCAACAAGGAGGAGGGGGAGGCAGAGGGGGGTGAGGAAGTGCCTGCTAACAAGCCAGATGGGGGTGAGCAGGAGGAGGAGAAAGAGGAGGAGGGGCTTCAGGATGGGGAGGATGACGAGGCCAAAGGTGTGCACGCATCTTGTGTGTATGTGTATGTGCGCGCATGTGTGCGTGTAAATACAATGTGTCAGGCGGCGTGCCTGATTTGGTTGGGTTGAATGTGAAAGCTTTGGCGGTTGAGCCTTGGATGAGCAGTGTGTACAGCTGTTAACTGTTAGCGCACACACACATACACATAGGGACAGTAACACACACACACACACACACACACACACACACACACACACACACACACACACACACACACATACACAAAGCGATGACACAATCACACACACACAGGAGCAGTATCTCTCAGTCAACCCCTCTCCTTGACAACGCATGGCCCCCACACAAACTGATGTTTAACATACTGGTTCTAAATTTAAACTGCCCAGGTGGGATTGGTGAGGAGCAGCAACCAGGAGAGGATGAACCAAATTCTGAAGAGCCCCCCCCTGAGACGGAGCCTGCTGCTGCCCATGGCCTGAATGAAGAGGAGGGGCCAAAGCCGCCAGAGGTGCGTGTGTTGTTGTACGGGAGTCCTTGTGGTTTAAGGACGTATTTACCATCAGTATCGGTGTGTGTAGAGGAGTGAGTGGTTGGGAAAATCTTCGTGTGGTCCATGGATGGGGATGGGGGAGTGGGTGGGGTAATTTGTTTCACTGCCTACGTCTACACATGTGCACGTAACGCATGCACGCGTATGCCCACACACTGGCACAGCAAGCACGCCCCCAGGGCGTGGCCTTTATATTGTTTGCTCACAGATATAGACGCACCCACACACACACACACACACACAGCACAGCAAGCAGGCCCCCAGTGCGTGGCTTTCGGATCATCCACTCACAGATATAGACACACACGCACACCGGAACAGCAAGCAGACCCCCAAAGGTTATGCATTTTCAACATGTGCTCACACACGCACTATGCACACAGGCACAGCAAGCAGGCACAGCAAGGTTGAGCGTCTGCAGTAAACACACATAGGTAGAAGCACACACACACACACACACTCACACGCTCACGCTCACACCATACACACAGGCACAGCAAGCAGGCCCCCAGGGTGTTGCATCCACAGCAGCCACGCAGCAGCCCCAAAGCACAGGCAGGGCTGCAGGGGAAGCACCACAACAGCCACAGACACCCACAGAGCAGCAAGAGCAGCAACAGGTGTGTGTGTGTTTGTTAATGAATGAGGTCGCAAAAAAGAGTGAGTAAACAAGTGAATGCGTGTCTGTTTGCAAGGTGTTTTTGAGTGTTGGAGGTGCATAATTTGTGCTTGTGCACAACTTTAAAAGTGTGGTCGTGTGCGTGGGTGTTCAGCGTGCGCGTGCTGATGGGACAGATTAACTGGGCAGGAATGTTTGGTCGGCATGCTGAGGTTTCGCACTCTCTCTCTCTCTCTCTCTCTCTCACACACACACACACACACACACACTCACACACACATACAGTGCACGCACACGTACACACACACACAGGCCGCTGACGATAACGATGCCCAAGATGCTGCCGCCCCTGAAACCGCTGCTGCAGCGCAGCAAGCACAGATGGGACGCAGCGGTGCACACAACCAACGCAGCGGTGCCCCTGCCCCTCAGCAGTCCAAGGTACACTCGCATGCTCATATGCAATGTACATAGAATTGAACGCACATGAGGAACACTCCCACTCGCATGCACAACTGGGACGCACAAGGAAGTGAACACACATGAGGAACACGCACACATACTAATATATACAGCACGTACACAGACATGCACGTGTGCACGCACAAAAGACACGCACCATCACACACACACACACACACACACACACACACAATGCACACACACACAGGGCGGAGCTGCACCAGACCCTGCCTCTCAGCAGCAGCAGCAAAAGCAGCAGCAGCAGCAGCGCAAGGCAGAGCCCAACCCCCTACGTGACTTAGGCGATGCCATGGAGAGGTGGAAGGCAAACCTAGCGGTGGCACATGAGGCGCCCGAGAAAGGTAAGGGGGCATCATGCCATTCTTTTTTTGTTCCTACCCAAATGTTCCTACCCAAGCCTCCTCGAGAGTAGCATTCAAACAGAAACAACCTGACAACCTTTTAAACGTGCAACCGCAACTTGCAAGTCCTTCCCTCTGTGGTGGCATTATCAAGAGTTGTTACATGTTCATCGGGTCCTATCTGTTGAGCTTGCAGCACAACCATGCACAGCGTTGGCAGCGTTGTGTAGTGGGGCTGGCGTGGGAGGGGAAAGGAGTTTTGAGGCGTTGCGTGTTTGGAGTACACAGTGAGGAGTAAATAGTGGGGAGTACACATTGAGGAGTATACAATGAGGAGTATACAGTGAGGAGTATACAGTGAGGACGGCGGCTAGCAATGGGTGGGCTTGCCTCAACGCTATGCCGATGTTATTATAATTTACAATGCACGTGCAGACGTGTGAGCACTTAATAACACACACCCTCTTAGACACACACACTCTCTCTCTCTCTTTTTCTCTCTCTCTCTCTCTCTCTCTCTCTCTCTCTCACACACGCACACACACACACACACACACACACACACACACACACACACACACACACACACACACACACACACACACACACTCACACTAACACACACACACACACACACACACACACACACTCACACACACAGACACACTCACACACTCACACTAACACACAAACACACTCACACACTAACACACTAACACACTCACATACACAATCACAAACACACAACCACACACACACACACAAA
>Ga0307968_1003875_pt1 | contig 12353 bp, 16 predicted proteins | sample OrgLakmetagen650_FD_201834 | JGI IMG/M metagenome (GOLD analysis project Ga0307968, IMG submission 201834) | Saline water microbial communities from Organic Lake, Antarctica - #650 | ecosystem: Environmental > Aquatic > Non-marine Saline and Alkaline > Saline | place: Antarctica: Organic Lake... | reverse complement strand
GGCCCCCGAGGGGGGTCCAAGTTTTGGGGGGGGGCTCCAGTCTGAGACACTTTCTAAAAACTTTAAAGACATCGTCAGAATCCTCAGCTCAAGTCCAGTCAACTTGCACCTTTTTAGCGATTTGGGTAAAAGGGGGGGTCTGTGGACATGTCCACAAGTCAGAGGCACACACGCTTGAATCCAGGCCGTGTGGTGCGTCAAGCTAATGGAGCAGCAATTCACTCCAAACCTCCAGGATCGTGCCAGCATAAGATAGTGGAGTTCTGAAGAAATGGAAGCAACAGTTCTGAAGAGATGGAAGCAACATGGGAACATGGGGCTTTGCAAGCTGGTTGTGGGTGCCTTGTAGGTCATGTGTGCATGGGCGTCCGTATCTCAGTTTTTGCACCATACCTCTGCAACACTTCGGTTTCAGGTCTTGATGAGTATGCAAACGGATGTAGAATTTGAAAAGGAGCAAATATTTACCCATTTTTTGTCTTTGTTGAGGCACTGGGTGGAGGTCTGGGGAGGTGTGGTTTCTTAAGGAGGTCCACACCAACATTTACATGGCATGGTACGTCCACCAGTTTTCTTTTTGGCCCTCCTGAGGGAACTCCCAAAATAAACGATCATGTATGGTTAAATTATACCGTATATGATATATGATACACGTGCTCTGGCAGACCCTACCTACATACCTACATAGTGCTGCCCAAAACCTTATCATTTAGGTTGGCGAGAACATATATGTAGATCATCATATACGGTATTTTCAGCAGGGGATTTACCATACATACGGTTGGTCATATACGGTGTACAGACACGGTTCTGGCCGACCCAACATTTTTACCGACCTGTTACCCTGCAAAAACGCACAGGTGGTGACCATAGGGCGTAATCTGCGAAGCGTGCTTATCCCTATAAAGTGGGGAGAGTTCTCCAATAGGGACCACGCGCTCCGGAATTGGGATCTGTGGGGGCCCTTGGTGAGTGAGCGAGGGGTGTGAGTGTGTAAGTATGTGTGTATGTCTGTGTGTGTGGGCGGGATTGATATGTGGGAGTGTGGGTGTGTTTGGGTTGGTAGGTATGTGTGTTTGAGAGTGTGTGGGGGTGTGTTGGGGTTGATGAGTGGGCGGGTGTGAGTATGTTCAAATACAAATGAGAGGTTGTTGATTGCTAAAGCTAAGAGCTTTTAGCATGTCAACAGCGCTGCTTCATTGCAAATGTGCTGTTGCTGGTAGACCTCCTAGTAACTGAGGGAAGAGGCAGGGTTCTGCTCACTACTGTTACAGACGTATATAGGGCCAGCCAGCTCCCTTTATTTATATATACACATTGCACGGTATACGTGCAGAAAATCCTGCCTTGGAAATGGGCTGTGTGTGCTTTCACAGTGCTGCCGCATAGAAGTCTAGCCGGCCCTGAACCAATTTGCACACGTGCACAAAATCAGATCCTCCAATCCTCAGAGGGGTAGATCAAGTCCTCCTCTCCCCGATCCCAACATCCCAATTTCTGTCCCACCTCCAGCCACAACTTCAACCTACAGCACGCTAGTAGGGCCGGCCAGAGCCATGTCAATACATCACATACCTGCCGTGGGGGTGCTGTTAGTATATGGATATGATTACAGGCAAATGATCATAGGATGAATAAAACAGTTGACTACGTTGCTCATACACGGCTATGGTCAGCTCCACACACGTAAGTCCCGGGATTGAAGAAAATGAGAGCTTGCCTCCTCATCCTTCTAATTTCTCCTTCCCCCGTTCCCACCTCCTCACTTCACTCCTCACATCCTCTTTGCTGTCAGCTCAACATCCTGCACTCGCCCCCCCCTCTGAATCCCCCTCCTCCTTCACTGGTCTTGCTCACTCTCATTCCCACCATCCCTCTCGTCCCAATCCACCCATCGTTTCCAACTTACCGCATCTAGGCCATCTTCATCCTCTTTCTTTTCCTTGTCCCCTGCATTTCTGCAACTCGCTTTTGTCCCAATCCCGACCATCTTTCTTGCCCTGATCCACCCATTTAACAACCCTAGTCCGTCTATTCTGACCCCCCCCCCAACCTCTGCTTTCCTCATCTCTGCATTGATTGTCCGTCTGAATTAACCTGCTCTCGTCCCCTCCCCCTGAATCCCCTCATCTCCAGATCTTCATGCTCATGCTCGCAACAACACTCTCTTGGGGAGAGCAGAGCGCGTCAGAGGTTTTCTCGGTGGGTGTTTCTAGCTGTTCTATGATGTGTTTCCCTTGATGGACACTCTGCTCTTTGCTTGGTGCTGCAAGCTGCTCCGTTGAACACCTTTTAACTTGATTGGTCAACTTAACTGGTTGTTGTTGCAAACTGCTCAGTGGCTGTCTTGGTACTGGTATAGCGGCAAATATTTGCAAGCAGGCTCAGCTACTGATGTATCGCAAAAGTTCTACCATGCAAAATTTGAAGCACTCACAGACACACATGCACATATGCAGGGATGGGTCATACGGACTTTTGAGACGTCCCATACGGTATAATACGAAAACATATTTTTGCTATTTTGGGGGGTAACCTGGGCTTGCACCAACCACCCCCCAACCACCACACATTGTCCCCAAAGCCTCCAGAACTTTATACCCTTTTAAAGGCCCTGAGTGGGAACATGTTAATATTTTGGGACAGAAGGGGCAGAATTACAAGATGGAGTTTAAGTACTGCAAGCTGAAATTCAGCGGCGGTGCCCCCCGCATCCGCAAGCACTTCATCAGGCGGAAACCCAGCGTAGGTGAAGCAGCATGCAAAGCTGACCCGGCAGAAATCGAGGACGTAGTCGCAGCAATGGCAAAAACCGACGACGCTCAGAAGGAGACAGAGCAGCATGCAACAAAGAAGAGGCATCTGGACAGGAACACAGCAAGCATGTCAGCAGCATCAGAAGCAGCAGCATCTACACAGCTGACAATGGACACCTGCAAGAGGGCAGTGACCAAGGCTTATGTGGATGCAGCAGTTGTACGCTTCATCTATGGAACGGGCACCTCCTTCTGGGTTAGCTAGGTGAGGTACTCTGGGACCAGTGATGGTCACTGGACCCAGAGTACCTCACCTATGACCGCAGCGACTGCACGCCAGCCCTGATGACAATGATGGAGAAGCTGGCAGAAACCCCAGGGGTAAGTGCGTGCGTGCATTGTTGTGTGTGTTTGCTTTGTGCATGCGTGCTTGCGTAAGCATAGCATGAAGCCTTGCCTGCCGTTTTCTTCAGCATTAAGCACATTGCTCATTTGCACGTTACTCTTTGCATGTGCAGGATGCTGGCAAGCTCATTCATGAGTACGGCAAGTACAGCTCAGGGGGGGGCGTATTTGCTAGGGAGATGGTGAGGGACAGCGCCAAAGCCATGCCCCCACACGAATGGTGGCAGATGTTTTGCAGCACCGAGTGCCCCTTGCTCACCAAGCTTGCCATGAAGATGCTCAGCCAGTCAGCATCTGCATCCAGCTGTGAGCAGAACTGGAGCCACTTTGATTTCATCCACAGCCCCCGCCGCAACCGCCTCGTCACCACGCGTGCTACCAAGCTAGTGTGGCTGTTCAGCAACTTGCACCTTTCCAAGCGCACGCAAGCCCTGGACCAGGAGGACCTCACCCTGGCATGGGATGACCCAGAGCCTGAGGCTGAGCACACTGATGTGGAATAGCCTCAGCCACAGCCACAGCCACAGCCACAGCCAATATTTCAGCCTTTCATTTCAGCAGATTTCTTTTTGAGTTTTGCCAGTCTAAACGAGACTAACATAGCTTCCTGAATTCCCAATTTGTAAAACTAAATTATAAATACCTAGTATGAATGTGATAATGCAACGATCTGAGGGGCTGGGAGTACCTCTGGGGGGCTCTAGAGGGCTTGGGAGTCCCTCTAGAGGGCTCTGGGGGGCTTGGGGCTGCAAAATTTACTAAGTGCCAAAAATCGTATTATAAGGAGCAATTTGACAAATACGGTTATATACGCGATAGATACGATACGGCGTATAATACGCCTACGCCGTATGACCCATCCCTGCACTTATGTAAATGTGTACACACCTTCTAGACACGCACACACAAACGCATAAATACTAAAGCCTTCACTGTCCAGATCTTGATCTTGATGACACCATGACCCATTAGCCACTCTGCATCACTTTCGATCTGCACTCAAAGCTTTTTATGTCAGGTCTTTGAAATTGGTGCCTCACCACTCCTAGTGCTTGCGCCTTTGCTCTGCACACGCTCTGCACACGCAACGCAGTAACTACCAAGATAACCATTACACTGATTGCACCATCATTATTACGTAGGCAATGTCAACCCTGGATTTGCCATGCCAACAGATAAAAGCCTTGTAAATGCCTCACTCTCACCACCAGCCTTTGCGTTTCAACCACAGCTGGTGTTTGCTGAGTGCGGGCTGGGAGCCATCGTACTGACTGTCAATGTCATTCTGCTGGGGGGGGACATCGTGTTTTTTCAAGCCTTGTGCTTGCTGGGCTACTGCCTCTTCCCCATGTGTGTGGCTGCCATTGTGTGTGCTGCTACTTCAAACAAGGTATGTGCAAATGGTTGTAAATTTTGTATGGATTCACATGTTATGCTATTTGCAATTTTAAATGCTCTGTGTTTCTTAAATTCTGCTTTTCTCTGCCCACCTATCTGGCTGCCGTCATGTGTGCCGCTCCTTTGAGCAAGCCGAGTGCAGAGTTTTCGGACAAGCATGTTGCGTTGTGTGCGTTGTGGGTATGCAAAGCTGTTGTTTTCTAAATTTGTGCTTGACAGACAGATCACAACCACTCTCCATGTGCATGCCTGCCATCGTGTGTACCGCTACGCCAAGCGAGGCGGGCCCAAAGGGTTATTTAACGTCGCTCATTTATGTAATTTCCATAGCGCTGGGGTCCACGATTTCCTTGACACTATGTGCAATTGCCACCCTTGTGACCCTGCAAGATCCTTGTTGTAAATCAGGAGGGAGGGGTTGCTTTTCCTTCAATCCTAACTTGCTTCCAAATTAACACCACGTTGAACACATTCCATCCATGGAAAGCCTTATGTTATAATATGAACTCAGATCTTAAACCAGATATAAATACTAGCAATGAAGCACACCAGTACTGCATGTGCAGATCGCACGCACGCTTTCTCTCCTCTTTGGGCTTGTGTGGGCCTCATGTGCGACCGTGCCCTTCATTGCAGGCGCCGTGAATGAAAAGTAAGTGCGTTGGGGGGGAGTGCTACTTTAAATGTGTTGGCAACAGGTGTGCTTGTAATTTGTGTGTGTGCATGCGTAACTGTTTATTTGATTGTTAAGTTTGTGGAGTGTGTTTCAGATTGCTTGGTAGCGCAGAGGGGAGAAGAAACAGGCATAGCTGCAGTATTTCAAGATGTGGATATAGCTCAGAGTGTTATGTTTTGCTATTTGAAGGGTGTTAGGAGGAGGTTGAGTTCCACAAAGCCTTTCAATGAGTTCCTGACCATCGTAAATAAAACCTGCTTTATTCACTCACCTGACCGCAGACGTAAAGCTCTAGCCACGTACCCCATCTTCCTTCTCTACGTGTCGATAGGATGGTTTGGACTAGTCAAGACATCTTCAGGGTCATGACTGCTCAATGTTCGGCAAACATAGCAACGAAAGGTGCTGGGCTTGTAACAATGGTGCAATGCCGACAAGTTTCTTTTTTCCTCTGATAGTTTCATGACAACTGCATAAGTTGTAACATCGGCTTTGACAAAAGTGGCACCTACTAAATTTCTTTTCAGTTGTAACAATCCATGTTCAAGTCGGTACCATAACTTTTTGTGACGCTCGCTGCTTCATTGGTAAGCAAGGCTTCTTCCCCTCTATGCACGTTGTTTGGCAACAACCAATGTCCCCCCCGCAAACGAACAAACTCGTGCAAAACCGCGACAACTACTTTGACCAGTCAAGGAGATACTCCTGGCCTCCTTGCTTATATACATCCGGATCAAACAGAAAGCAATCAGGCAGCTAGTGCCAAATGATCTTTGTGTGCCATTCTGTCCAAAAAGCCACAGCACAAGGCGAGCAACAATGTAGCGCAGGTACCACACTACTTTCTAGCAATCCAAGTACTCACAAATTACGTTGACGTTAGTGCTACCTATCTAATCATTTCTGGTATTCACCAGGGGGGCTCCTGACCTGCCCACAAAGGACAACAAAGAAAAAGAAAAACTACGCGCCGCAGGCAGTGAATGCCACTCCCCACATTAATTAAGGAAAAGGAGCCACTTTGGTACCGAGTACCGTAGAGCTCCTCTACCGCGAAAAGGAAAGGAAAAATCAATGGGGATCAAGAGGGTTGCAGGCTTGCTTGGCCTGAAACCGGCTCCTGATGAAAATTGATAACAGTACTGGAAAGGGCACGTCTGGTATGGACAAGGTTAGCAGCAAAGTTCACGGAGTGCACATGGAGCTTGGAGGCAAGCTTCTTAACTCTTTGAGAATCGAGACCCAGTTCTTTGAAAGGCTTTAGAGTGTGGGTGTTGTAGATGGTGCCGCCCACACCCAAAAGGATGATGTGGAGAGTAACGGCGGCTCCTTGGAGAATAATGCAAAGGTCTTTGCGCTGCTCCTTTGCGGCGTCGTTCAGCTGGTTCTGAGGTCTGGTGTCCTTACAGTACTTGATCTTGATGAGGTGGATGTCACGCCAAGATTTGCTGATGTCTTTGTGTCGGTGCTGTCTGGGGTTGGTGGCTCTGCTGGTGGCCGGCGGTGCTGCTGGGGTGCTCCCAGTCTCCCTCAGTTGCCCCCTGCCACTCCGAAGAACCCATGTCATGGCAAATTACCGCCACTGCAAAGTATAAGACTCAGCACAACAACCAATACCCCCAGGTTTAACTATGAAAATTTGAAGATTAATAAAAAGATGATGTGCAAATGTGAGAATGGGGTGCTATGCGATAGGATATCGTGATGCATCTATCTGACTACTTTTTTTTGCTTGTTTGGTTTTATTTGTTTTTGCTCAGTACTACTCAGTCTGTTTGTTCAATTTCGTGTTGCTCTGTAAGGTGATGAGCACACAATCAGCTATCAACAAGGGACTTATAACCACCAAGCTTGGTGAAGCCATGCAGTGCCAACGGTTTCTGACTTCCCGCTTGCTCATTGTGTGGGGTCCCCTGCATGCCGTAGGCGGAAGCTAATATCCTAACACTCAACGTGAGTCCTACCCATCCACCTGCTGACTCCACCCACACCAGCACACCCCCCCTGGTTGCTGCTGCTGCTGCTGCTGTCCTTCCTCATTCTGGCATGAGTCGGTTTCTGATCTCCACTGTGCTGAACTCTCCTGTGCTGCCATCTGTGAAAAACACTTTGAAGCATTTTAGACCTGCGTGATCTCCAATGTAGGCTACTTTGCCCAGCATGCTGTCTTCCTCGCTGTTTCCATGGCGGCTTTTGTGTGCAACAGTGCGCCCATCAAATGCGCGTAGCTCTTGTCTTCGGCGCCTGTGGGTCGCATCTTGAAACAAAGGAACTGGTTTGTCTCTGAGCAATGGGCCTGGTTGAGGTGTAATCTGTGCTCTTACAACTCTCACATCAGCAATAGTTACACCATCAGATACACATCGCGGGCACAGCCAGTCTCCTCTAGGAAAGCATGTCAACTTGGGCGTCAGACACATGGTATGCCAGCCTGTTCCACAACCGTCACACAATAGCATGCACTCTTCTTCATCCATGAACGAGCACACTTCACATGCCAAATTCTTATCTGGCCTTGCCAGTGTATGATCTACGGTCGGATTGATATCAGTGAGGTGACATGGTGCCACATTGCACACATTATTGAGCAACGTCACACCACACTTCCCTTGCAACAACACTGAGCCATTATCATGCACACTTTTCACTTGATATATTTCTTTCTTAGCCATGATTTTATCGTGCTTGCCATTACCCTTCTCCTCAAGTACACAAAATCACCCACTGGAAACTGCCTCACACTGGGCAGATACCCCCCTCCTCTGATGTAATCGAGGACTAGGGTGTCCTGCCAGACATCACTGGGTCCGTAATACTTCTCGTGCGCCGATGTTCTCTGCATTTCAGTCTCTTGCAAAAGTTTTGCGGGAGGTAGCGTGGTGTTGCCAGCAAGGAATGAGGCATTGAGACATGGTGGTACCCCCCCTTTGCTGGTAATTTCTGCATCCACTCGCAGATTTTTGTGCAGGAGAGTGGGTGTGTATACATGTAAACTCGTGTGCATGCAAATTGCTGACATTTCTGCAGTCATGGGTGTGTCAGTGCAGATGGAAACCATGTCACCCTTCAAGGAAGCAAACGTCACCCTTCGAGGGAGCAAACGTTCTCCAATTGTGCACATCAGTGCAAGTAAGAAAAGGGCATATAACCAACCCAGGTGACTAATCTGGGCTTGGGCAGAATCTTGGTTGGTGAACTTGTGCATCATGTTCAGGCCTGGCCGGATCTCGTGTTTGCCCTTCCTCTTGTTGGTGCTGGGTTGGTGCAGTGGTACATGTGAGTCTACCTGGGACAAAGGTTTGCACGACATTTTAAGAGCAGTAGCCGCTCTGTTCCATTTCTTCTTCTTCTTGCGGGTTACTTCAAAGTGCTCAAAGCAATCTGAGTACTCTTCTGGCACACCATCACCAAAGACACAACGTCTTTTGTCGCTCACTACATCTTTGTTTGTCATCTGGCTCATGGCACGGACGGGGAGGTTCCCAGTCTCACTTACTACATGCGCTGTGCAGCAGACAAAATGAGTTTGGGCCTCCGTGTGCGTCCAGGACCTTTTGTAAGTTGGAAGCAAGGGTATGCTTGCAAGAGTGCGTAGATCACCTCTCAAGAGGTTAGGGCGGTACATCAACGCAGAGGTCAACGGGTCGGCGTACGCAGCGAAATCCTGCGCAATGTGGGTCAATATGAGCACGTCATACAAGTGCTCAACCCCACTCATCACAAAGAATGTGACAGCTGCCGGGCTGTGTGTGATCGCTTCTAAGGCTGTGCCTCCATTGAGGACACTCTGCACTGGGACTATTACTTTACCAAGAGCACGGCTGTCTCTTCGGCCTGACCTGCCAACTGTGGGACCATGAGCGGCATCATACCTCATGTTGGCTGCTTTGGCAAAGGACTCTGAGATCAGGTTGATTTCTGAACCTGTGTCCCAGATCACCTTTTCAAGTTCTCCGAGTGAGCGCCCCTCGTGGGCCAGGCTGAAACCTTCGCTCACTTTGTAAACGCCTGCGGTCTGCTCAAGGTACGAGCTCAGATCAGGCATACCATCACGCTTGCAAGGTGGACACTAGAGGCAGCTATGGGGTTTACTGGTGATAAGCTAGGTGCAGTGGACGAACTCACAGGGGGAGAGGCAGTTGCTAGCATGTCTGTGCGCTCTAAAAGTGCCATGGCTACAGGTACTTGCACTTTTACTTCTACGTGCGCATCAGGGCAATTCTCTTTCAAGCTTTGTAGCTGTTGCAAGGTCAATGATGCAAGCGGCAGTACAATCTTTGCGTGCTCAGGTTGTTTTGGAGACAAGTTTAGTTGGACAGGTAGTGCAATTCTGGTGGACAATTCAACTATTTTGCCTTGTGTGAAGGGTACCGGTGCTGCAGCTGACATGCACGAGTCACCTACAATGCCTATCATGCTGTTTATGGATGGCCACATGGCCTATGGATGTCAGCATTAGAGGCAAATGCAGACTCACTACGCTCAGACGCATTGGTGCTCATAGGGGGTGCAGTTAGCAATGCGTGTGTGGGAGGACCTGGTTGCACGACAGGCTGGTTCTAATACCTCGATCCATAGCATGTAGCTTGAGGATGGTGCAGCCTTCCACACGAGTTGCAGGGTGAGTGGCGTCCTGGGATGCGGCCACCACCTCCACGGCCTGGAGCGCGACCACCACCTCCTCTGCCATATCCTGCACTCTGTTGTTACTGAGTGTTCATGGCAGCAAACTGTTGTTGGGAAGCGTGAGAAGCAGGGTTGTTGTTGTAGTCCCCCCCCAATCCTGCGCCCACATTTTGGGTGGTCAGCAACACATGCATGCCTTGCACAGCCCGGCTCAAGTCCGCTACCTGTTGCTGTAAACCAGCTTGTTGTGAATCATGCGTAAAGGTGTTGTGGTTGTAGGTGGCGTTGGAGTGCATGGCGGCAGGAGTATGCATGGAAATGCGCTCACCCCTGCGACCTCTACCGTGGCTATGTTGCACATGCTGCTGCACCTGCTTGACCTGCTGTGCCTGGATCCTCAGGGTTTTGCACTCATGCATGGAGTGGTGCTCATGTCCAGGCAGAATGCAGGGGCGATCTATGTACCGTACCTCTTGTGGCTCAGCCTCCCTTGCACCCCTGCTAGCGTTAGATGAGGTTCTACTCTCCTCATCCATGGCCTGAATCCTTGACAGCCTTTTAGCATATGCAATGATTTTGTCTAGGCTCACCTCGTTTCCCAGCTGCAGCATGTCAAAATCTATCTGGCTTGCCAGCGTTGGCACGCATCTTTGCACTGCTATCTTCAGCCTGCGTACCGCTTTGCCGGTGTCCATGCGCGTCTTCTTGGCCAGCCTGCAGTATCTAGAGGCAAAGTCTGCGAGGTTGTCACTTGGCTTGAGCACCATGGCCCATAGCTCTTGCTCCTTAACTCACAAGATATGCTCAAACTCCTTGCCTAAAGCTGTGCTGACTGACCTATACAGCGCATTCAGCTGGTTCGTCTCTTCAGCACTCACCCGTGCCAAGAGTTACTTTTTCTTACTTTCATACCAGTCGTGGGCCTGTGACTGGAATGTAAATGCTCTCTCAAGCAGGCCACTTAACCTCTCTTTGGATGATGAGATGCCTTGCACCGATCTGAACCACAGCTTGATATCATGCAGAAATACAGGCAGGTTGTCCTTCTTAGGATGCCCATGAAAAACAGGGGGATTAGGAAGGGTAGGCATGTCTTCCTCTTCTTCTTCAGTGATAGTTAAAGGATTGTTGTATATTTGGGTGTTTTCGGGCGTGGAAAATTCTAGATCAGATGCCTCACCTGAAGCGTGTCCACTAGTAGCTGGTGTGATCTCTGCCTGATTGGCAGTACGTGCTCTGTTAGATGCAGAGCTAGCACTAATATCTGTCTCAGCTTGTCTGTTGCCAGCTAAACGTGCACTCCTGCAAGAAATACCAATTCACTAAGAAACCCTGGGAAGGTTTGGCGGCGGCAGCCTTTTAAAACACAACACAATCACAAACACACGGTGGTAGCATATCCAACTCATATCATGTGGTGGCATATACAACTCATATCACGCACATATTGCCTGCCCGTGTTGATGGGCCTGAAGGCTCCTAGCACGCGCACATATTGCCTGCCCGTGTAGACAGGCCTGAAGGCTCCTAACACACGCACATATTGCCTGTCCATGTAGACGGGCCTGAAGGCTCCTAACACGCGCACATATTGCCTGCCCGTGTAGACGGGCCTGAAGGCTCCTAGCACGCGCACATATTGCCTGCCCATGTAGACGGGCCTGAAGGCTCCTAGCACGCGCACATGTTGCCTGCCCGTGTAGACAGGCCTGAAGGCTCCTAACACGCGCACATATTGCCTGCCCGTGTAGACGGGCCTGAAGACTATAAAACGCGCACATATTGCCTGCCCGTGTAGATGGGCCTGAAGGCTCCTAACACGCATACATTGCGCATTTTCCATTTATGAGGGCTGCCTGGCGGCCATGCAGACCTATGCTCAGTATGGCATCCTCTTATCGCAATATAACGTTGAGGGTAGCGACAAGGCTAGACACACATTACTTCTAGTAAGTGTACAGAAATGCCGAGGCTTACCTTTGACACCCAGACAGCAACGACCCAAAGATCCCAGCATTCTTCAACGCGATTCCACCTCATCATGGTCAAGTACTGTGAGGACACTAGACTGCAGAACCAGCTGAGCGCCGTGCAGGAACAGCATAAAGGCCTCTACTCCACCCTTCAAGGAGCCTCTGATACCCTCCACACCATCCTTTTGGGAGTGGGTGGCACCATCTGCAACAATCACACGCTGGAGCCTTTTAATGGGTCCACCAAGCCTCCCCATAAAGGTGTGTTTAACGCCTCCTCCCCCTTTCTCGACGTGAGAGAAGGATGCGACTGCTAAAGCAGCACACCAACGTGCTGCTGAGGTGGCTGATGATGGAAGTGTCTGGTGGGAGAGAAAGAGCGAGGTTGATAAACGTTGACTGGGAGGCCTGCAGCAAGCCACTGCTGGCAGCCTACAAAAAAATCGCCGCCCTCCCCCTCTCCACCTTCGGCCGGGGCATAGCAGCCTCATCATATGGGATAAGCACGCTGCTCTACCA
>Ga0307968_1003872_pt1 | contig 12357 bp, 13 predicted proteins | sample OrgLakmetagen650_FD_201834 | JGI IMG/M metagenome (GOLD analysis project Ga0307968, IMG submission 201834) | Saline water microbial communities from Organic Lake, Antarctica - #650 | ecosystem: Environmental > Aquatic > Non-marine Saline and Alkaline > Saline | place: Antarctica: Organic Lake... | reverse complement strand
AAATGTGTGTGTTCGTGTGTGCGTGTGTGTGTATGTGTGTGGTGTGTGTGTGCGTGTGTGTGTGTGTGTGTGTGCTTGTGTGTGCGCGCGTGTGTGTGTATGTGTGTGGTGTGTGTGTGCGTGTGTGTGTGTGTGTGTGTGTGTGTGTGTGTGTGTGTGTGTGTGCTTGTGTGTGCGCGCGTGTGTGTGTGTATGTGTGTGTGTGTGAATGTGTTTGTGTGTGTGCATGGTTATACGTGCGATGAATACCGGGCTTGGAGGGTGGACAGGCCATGGCAATCTTGCAATTAATAAACACAAGGAATATTAAAAATTCCTGCGACTTGTTTACCTCGGTACTCGATCACAACCACCTTCATCTTGGAGCCAAATGGAAGTCTCGATGTACTACCCCCTCCAGCTCCTCAGATTTGTGGTAGGTGTTGTTCTCCTCTTAGACGTGTCTGTGCTAATGCGGACCTAGCCTGATTCTGCTTGCATCTGCACCCTTCACCCATCAGGATTGCTCACCTGCCTTAATTGCTCATGTACACTACTAGCAAGCAAATGCCCAGAGCCAAGATTCGAGGCCTGATCAATTGTTCTCCCTCCTTCTTCTTGTGTGGCTCAATCAGGTGTACAGATGCCTCCCGAATCTGCTGACTATACTTGGCTTCATCCTGCTGATCCTGGCTATTGCGGTGATCCTAGGTGTGTGTGTATATATAGGCTTCACACGTTGTTTGGTGTGTTATGTCGGTGACGCAGTTCCACATAGAGCGCGCGCGCACACACACACACACACACACACACACACACACACACACACACACACACACACACACACACACACACACACACACACACACACACACACACACACATACACACACAGGGAAGATGTACCTGGGAAAGGTGCTGGATGAAAGGGTGAGGACCGTTCCTTGCTAGGGTTTGCATTGGTGTGAATTCTTTGCCTCCTTCCTCCTTTGAGCTACCGACCCCCTCTGTGCACGCACAGGCAAATCACTTCCTCACTGGCTGGAACCCGGTTAAGTACACGGCCCGATCCAGCTGGGCAGCGCTCAAGTTCATGGTCAAGGCCCCGTATACACCAGCGGTGTGTGTGTGTGTGTGTGTGTGTGTGTGTGCACGTGTTCAAACCTTTGCTTTGCTTCTACTCAAAATCAGGGTGTAACTAGTCACCATAAGTGTGTTTGATTCCCTTGTCGAGATAAAAAATTTGCTCGTGCAAGCTGGCGTCACCATTCCCCTCTTCACACTGCGTAAACTCTCGGTCATACACACACATTCTCTCTCTCTCTCTCTCTCACACACACACACACACACACACACACACACACACACACACACACACACACACACACAACACACACACACGCACACACACACACAAACATACATGCATGCTGCTGGTCTCAATGTTTTGACTCATTATGTGTAGGTTTGGCCAGAAGCGTATATATGCACCGTATATGACTGTATATCTGGTGATTTTCCTGCCAAAAACACCGTATTCAAACCATATATATAGGCCATTGCTATTCATGTGTGCCTTCGCACCTCTTGTTGCTTGCAGGGGCGCTACTACTTAAAAATGAGTGGGGTGCAAGCCAAGTCAGGGGGGGCATGGGCATGGGCAAAGTGGAAGCAGAACACCTTCAAAGCCCTTGCATCGGGCGACAAAAAGGCAAAGGTATCACTCGAGATATGGAAGCACCCGTACCCTATTGCTGTCACTGTAGATCAGCGGGCTCTGTTACGAGTGTCCCGTTAATAACATTGCTTATAAACTGTTTGTTATGGATCTCAGGAAGGAAGGAAAGGTCCTCCCTGTTTCAAATGGTAGCCTGCTATCCATACACAGCAGCATCACAGTAAAAAAAGGTGCACATCTGCCCGTCGTCTGCTGGATGAAACGAGGAGTGTAGACTGCCAGTGCAGACATTCCCAAACTTTGAGCTGACTGTCTTCAAGGCGACTATGGGCTAGCTAGCAAAACCATGCGCTGGTTAGCATTACAAAGTGTTAAGTCTGTTCACACCTTGCCTGATGAAGCGTGCATGGCATTCCATTTGACAATCAAAACTCCAAGTACCTCCGCATTGTTTACGTGTGTATGATGTAGACTCAAACCAAGGCCAAAGCCAAGGGCATAAACTGGCTCGATTCTGCCACAGCCAAGCTCAACCGCAAGACCAGTGCCCCTGCGGCGCTGCCATCAGGTAATGTACACTGGAACTATGAACTAGCGTACAAGCACTGCCCTGATGTTTAGGTGGCTCTGACAACAGGTGTGTTATTTTAGGACGTGGTGAATTGAGCTCTTTCTGCATAATTGACCATGTCATAGGTTGAAATCCTCGTCAAAACACCCCAGGCATGTTATTTTGCCTAGAAGCGTCAATTTCTTGATCTGATTGCTTTCCAGTATTCATGCTTGTTTTTGCATCTGCCTTGATTATGTATGTATAGAGAAATCCCTTGCTTACTCAAAATAGGCAAAAGGACCCTGCGTAGGCTCTCATAGGGGTTTATTAGTAGTTTCAAGTTTTTTTTAACCTGGCTTCATTACGTGGCTGTATGACAACCTCTCGTGAGGTAGAGAGGTAGGCCGTGGCAGCAGCACCCACCGCAGCATCTCCTCCAACACAGTTGACCCTAGCTGAGCATTCCCCATGTGTGTATAAAGTAACTAGCTTAAAACTGCACCACTTTGCAGGCGGAGTGGAAGGCAGTGGCAGCATCCACCGCCGCTCATCCTCCAACAAAGGCGACCCGGACGGCCCCACACCCTCTGCCCCTAGCTACAAAGCCAGCAAAGAGGCGTTCAGGGTGGCGGCACTGAATCGCTACAATGAAAGCATCGAAGACGTGCGGAGATATCAGGTACGTGTTGCACGCACAGCTCAAAAGGGAAACGGCAATCGTATATCGTGGACGCCAACAGCAATGGACCGCTATGATGACCACAATCTAGGATGCAAGGGTACGTTAGGTACGCATCAAGGGAAACAGCAGGTCCTTGATGCAAGGGTACGTTAGGTACGCATCAAGGGAAACAGCAGGTCCTAGATGCAAGGGTACGTTAGGTACGCATCAAGGGAAACAGCAGGTCCTTGATGCAAGGGTACGTTAGGTACGCATCAAGGGAAACAGCAGGTCCTTGATGCGGCGGCACTTGAACTCTGCATTGATGGCATTGAGGGTGTACTGCAACTGCTATGCGTTCCAAGCTGAAACGGGAAACAGCTGAGCCCTGCGTTCGGGGGCGCTGGAACACTGCATCGACAGCCTCAAAAAGGTGCGCAGTGGTAGCAAGGAAGACGTAGTATTAAATGATTATGGGACCAAAGGGGCATTGGGGGGCGATTGACATCCAGCGCTGCAAAGCCTGGACTGCAGGCAAAGTCTCAGGAGTTGACACAACAATTGATGGTGTTAGTATTGTACAATCAACCCGGAATGGACCAACAACTTGCAACTTGCGTTTTTATGTACCTGGAGGAGACACCCCACGCTCTAAAAACCACATCCCCTGCAGGCAACCTCTCAGTGCTGCTGTCCAACAACTTGGTACTACCACCTGGACACCAGGAAGTAAAACTCTTATCAACACACCTCCTTGCAGGCAAACCACCCAATGCTGTCCCTGCTGAAGTCTGCCTTCACCAAAAACCCATCCCCTGAACTGCCCCCCCTCCCGTCCCCACCCTCTTTTTCTGACAACCGACCACCCTCATCCCTCCCCCCACACACACCCGTACCCCCGCCTGCGTCTGCACGGCAGCAGCGAGAGAAGGAGCGGCTGCAGAGGGAGAGCGAGAGGATGCAGAGGGAACAGGAGCGGCTGTCGCTCGGTGCAGGCAAGTGCTTCAGTGACACATGTGACTCTCACACACACACACACACACACACATGCATACTCAAACTCACAATCACACCCGTGGCACATGTCACACCCACACGTGAGCACACCACAACCGCACCCACTAACTCAAATAACACACTCTCATCCAGTTCAGCAAACTCAGCTCCTGCCGCAGGAATATATCCACAGTCTCCCTCCCCCCTCTCCCTCACACACACACACACACACACACACGCACACACACATACACACACACCAACTGCAGTGCACTCACTCCAGCCGCACAAACACACCCAGAATCAAATCTACACCCACCTGCATGTTACACAAACCCACACCCAATGCAGCGCGCTCTGCTCCTGCCGCTCCCCCACTGCCGCCAGCAGCTCCAGCCGCACCCCCTGAGCCAGCCGCACCGACAGCACCTCCTGCATCCCCCCCACCCCGTAAGTAGCAACACACGTCTTTTTTCCAGCTTCAGCACGTCCCAGCTTTGCTCCGTTATTTGGGTCGTTCCTCGTGCTCACGAGTCCTGCTTTACGAGTCCTGCAAGTCCTGCTAACGCGATCAAGTCCTGCTTTTCGAGTCCTGCAAGTCCTGCTAACGCGAACGAGTCCTGCTTTTCAACGCCTGCCACCCACCCCCAGCGCCGCCGCCAGGTGCCAAGCCACCCACGCCTGGGCAGCAACGCGAGCAGGAGCGGCTGCAGAGGGAGAGGGAGCGCATGCAGAGGGAGCAGGAGAAGCTGGCATTCAACGCAGTACGCTCTGCACCTGCACCTGCACCACCACCACCACCACCACCAGCATCAGCAGCACCATCAGCACCAGCAGCGCCCCCTGCACCCCCACCCCCTCCTGTGCCCAGCCCGGGTACAAAAGCGCCTTCGCTTCTGCAGCAGCGAGAGCAGGAACGGCTGCAGAGGGAGCAGGTGCGTGTTCCTTGCGTGCGCACGTGTGGTGGTGGAATACCCAGATCTAAATCTTATATAATACAGAGATTCATAAGCGCATGGATGTGTACACGCACACACCTTGCAATCTTCTATTAGTACACACAATACACAAACACGCACTCTCACACACACACAAACATACACGCGTGCGCGTGCGCACCCGTGCTCACACACGTATATACACACACACGCACACACATGCAAACAAACATCTGTACACAGGAGAGAATGCAGAGGGAGCAGGAGAAGCTAGCTTCCAACACGACTGCACACCTTGCGGCGCACGCGAGGTAAGAGGCTTATTTGGTCCTTTTTTTTTTAGGGGGGGATAGCGGGGCTCACTGCCTGCGTTGGCCTTTAATATTTGGCTTCACAAGAAGGCAGAGGAGATGTAGCTGCTGATTGTGGACTGTCAAGCTTTAACAGTTAGCCCATTTGTTGACAGTTGCTCATAATATTGGGTAGGCACCCTTGTACGTGCAGCCGGTTCCAGTTCAGTCCGGTGTCTGCGGTTGTGAAATGGCAGAGATCGAGGTACTGAAACAAGCGCTCCTTTTATGGATTTATGGAAGTGTCTTGCCTTGGTCGACTGAGGGACCTCTAATTTGAACACGTGCACAGGCCAGGCTCTGCCCCTGCCCCCCCCGCACCCCCCGCACCCTCCGGCTTCACCCCCTATCCAGCCGTCCCTGCTTCCCCCCCTCCCCTTCCCCCCGCCCCTGCCACTGCCCCAGCCTCGTTTGGAGGCAAAGTCCTCTCTCACCTGCAGCAGCAAGAGCAGGTGCGACTGGAGCAGGAGCAGCAGCGTGTGGCCAAAGAAAAGGAGCGGCTGCTAGGCGTGCCCGCCCCCTCACCCCCCCCTACCCCCGCTCCTTCTTCCTTCACGTACCTGCAGCAACAGGAGCAGGCTCGTCTGCAGGAGGAGCAGGTGCGTGAAGCACCTGGCACGCTTGTGCTGGTCTACATGCGCTGGACTGTGGCCACGCACACTTTATGCACACATGTGTTAAGCTTGGCCTAGCTAAGGACAGTTCTCTGTAATTGAAGCAGCGCACACGTGCACACATGCACACAGACATACACCTTGAAATGCTTACATACAGACACACATATTTGGGTGAGCACACGTACAAACACATGTAGAAACACGCACATACATCCACACAACTGTGCGCACACACACACACATGCAGCAGCGCGTGGCTAAGGAGAAAGAGCGCTTCCAAAGCGGGAAGGGAGTACCTTTTCCAAACCCTTTCCTCGAGCAGCACACGCCCCCAGAACCGGAGGTCCCGAGTGCACCATCCATGATGAGGTGAGACAGCTGCACGACGTGTATGTGTTTATTGTGTACATGTATGAGTGAGTGAGTGTGTGTGTGTGTGCGTGCGTTGTGTGTGTGTGTTTGCCTTAATGTGTGTGTGTGTGTGCGCGCTTGTGCATAGGTTTGTGAATGTACTGTACATGTCTGTGCCAAGTATGCTCATACTCGTGAATCAAGCTAACGTCCTATTCACGGACATCCACGGACATCCTGTCCCTGCGAGTGATCAGGACTTGTCCTTTGTTGCCACCATTCTGGCACACACATACAAAGCACGCTTAAGTGGGCGGTTCATGTTAGATTGGAGTCATTAACTTTATTCACGTTCGCACATGCGCACGTGCACGAGTACTCACATTCACACACACGCACAACACTTGCTCCACACAATAGTGCCCGTGAGGCGGACCAGCAGCTGCGGCAGCAGCAGCAGCAGCAGCATTACGAGCAACAGCAGCAGAGGTTGCAAATGCAGGAGCGACGACAGTGGGAGGAGGCCAGGAGGGCAAAAGAGGTGCAGGATGAAGAGAACAAAAAGGTGCACGAGGAGCGTGAGGCACAGGCAGCTAGGGAGTGGGCTTGGCAGCAGCAGCAGCAGCAGCAGCTGTATGAGGCACAGCAGTATGAGGCACAGCTACAGCAGCAGCAGGCACAGCAGGCAGAGCAAGCGCTGCAACAGCAGCAGCGGCAGCAGCAGCAGCGTGCTGCACAGGAGGTGGAGGAGGAGGCAGCACAGAAGCGCCAGTATGAGCAGCAGCAGGCAAAGGCACAGTGGCAGCAGCAGCAGCAGCAGCAGGAGCAGCAGCAGCAGCAGCAGCAGCAGCAATTAAAGGCAGAACAAGAGCACAAGCTGCAGGTGGAGCAGTGGCAGCAGCAGCAGCAGCAGCAGCAGCAGCAAGCTCAGCAGCGGGCAAAGGCAGAGGAGGAGCACAAGCTGCAGATGGGGCTGTGGCAGCAGCAGCAGCAGCAGCAGCAGCAGCAGGAGGAGCAGCAGCGGCAGCAGCAGCAGGAGCAGCAGCTAAAGACGGATTTGGAGAGAGAACAGGCACGGCAGCGGCAGTTTGAGCAGCAACGCATGCTTGCTCAGCAGCAGCAGCTGAAGGCAGACGAGGAGCGGAGGGAGGCAGACAGGTGTGTGCGGGAAGAGGGGGGGGGGCAATGTTGGGGGAAGGTGATGGTATGTGTTTGTGTGTGTGTGTGTGTGTGTGTGTGTGTGTGTGTGGTGTTTGTGTGTGAGTGTCTGCATGTGCATGTGCGATTTTGTGTGTATGTGTGTGCCAACAAAAGCAGCTTGAGGCAACGAAAGATTTAGACCGTGATATGAGTGACCTTCAGCTTCTAGCCCATGCGTGGCAATCACAAAAAGCACACACAAGCACAAGGACACATGCTTTTTCTCTCACTCTTCCCTTTACACATTTACTGTTTCCTTCTTACGTGCTCGTGCACGCGCACGCACGCACACAGACTCACACACATACACACACTACACATTTACTGTTTCCTTCTTACGTGCTCGTGCACGCGCACGCACGCACACAGACTCACACGCATACACACACATGCTTACAAACCCACCACCAGGGTATCTGCCCAGCGGCAGCTTGCACAGCGAGAGGGGGAGCGACAAAAGGCACAGCTGCAGAAGCTGCAGCAAGATCTGAAGCAGCGGGAGGAGCAGCGCCTGCAGGTAAGGAATGCGTTTCACGTGACTTCGTGCTTGCTGTGGCTTCATGGTTTGAGACCCAGGCTATGTTGCACCAACATTTTGAGGTAGTGAAACGTGTGGACAGCACGTGACACCATACAATAAAACGTGTGGACATCATGTGGCACCATACAATGAAATGTATGGACAGCACGTGACATCACACAATGAAACGTGTGGAAAGCCTGTGATACCATACAATAAAACATGTGGACAGTACGTGACACCACATACAATGAAACGTGTGGACAGTACGTGAACCAGGTACTGAAACGTGTGGAAAGCATGTGACACCATACAATGAAACGTGTGGAAAGCCTGTGAAACCATACAATGAAACGTGTGGAAAGCATGTGGCACCATACAATGAAACGTGTGGAAAGTCTGTGATACCATATAATAAAACATGTGGACAGTACGTGACACCACATACAATGAAACGTGTGGAAAGTCTGTGATACCATATAATAAAACATGTGGACAGTACGTGACACCACATACAATGAAACGTGTGGACAGTACGTGACACCATACAATGAAACGTGTGGACAGTACGTGACACCATACAATGAAGCGGGTCAATTGGAGTGGATGGCAATCTACTTGCGTACCCAGGCTTTGCACATTTTTGGGCTCCTGATACATGTGTGTGGAAAGCAAGCTCCTGAAGTCAATCAACCAAGTGTCTCAATTGCAGGAGATGGTAGTCTTGTTGCTCGCACAAACCTGACAGCTGCCGTGCCACTGCTGCCACAAACAACTGTGCCGTGTCGTGCCGCTGCTGCACAGACACAGAAACCCTTGCTTCGTTTGCGGCATTTTAACAAGCAATGCTGAACCAGCCTGTTGTCTCTCACACAGCAGCCGCAGTACAAAGCTACGTCATCAATTGAAGCTAGCTGCTTCCTCTGCTACATCTCCTCCTCAGCATAAAGCTTGCTTTGAAACTTTTGAAACTTAGCCAAAATGCATCACTGACATGGAGCTCTCCTCTGCATCAGCGGTCTGCCTCATGATTCTCAAAAACCAGATGTAGAGGGAAAATGTTACGCAGGCAGCAATAAAACACCCCCAACATCACGTGCAAAAAAAGGAGCCACCCAGGTAGTCCAAGTCCTGTGAAACTCCTCCTCCATAAAAAGAAAGGGGAAATATATGGAGATCAGGAGGGCGTTTCAAATGAATGCTTGATGTTGTTACCTACAGGTAGCCTCTGGCAGCCTAACCTCAGATTCAAAAGGCATACCCAAACTTCAGCCCTCCCTCTGCACTGCATCCCTTTAAAACAAAACATGTTAAAGTGTGGAAACGGCCCTGGAATGCCGTGTGAGGAGGGATGCATGTTTGTATGTGAAAACACACCTGCACACATGCATGCGCGCAGTAGTGTTATGTTGCCTTTGCAGTAGCTTTTTTGTGCATCAGAGATTGCAACGCAGTCAGCATCAGCTTCCTAATAACAGCACTGTTACTACTGGACCTACTTGTTTATAGGGTTTCTTCTATAGGGTTGCACATCAGTAATGCACAACCATCAGTGTCGTGCACTTTACGGTTGACGCCGTCGACCTTCATTTGACGGTCAGGTGTAACTTACGGTTTTGACCGTCAGAAATCCATCCTCAGGCATAATTTACGGTGATTTTATTTTTTGACGTCTGACGGTCGGCTTTACAGTTATTTACGGTGGGAAACCGTCAGGAATTAATTATTTACGGTGGGAAACCGTCAGCAGCTGGCCAGGCCGGGCCAGGCTCGACTGACTCAGGGCCACACGAACCCTCTTGGCCTGATTACCGGAGGACATTTTATATTTACCGCAAATCGCAAATCGCAAATGTTGTTTGTGAGGAAATTGGAGCTTGATTTGGCACTCTGAGCCACTGAGAACCTGACGCCGCACCGTTACTTACGATTTCCCACCGTCAGTATGAATCACCGTTAATTACGGTTATGTGACGTAGACGTCATTTAAGCACCGTAATTTATGGTGCCATTTTCTGATTGACGCCGTATGTGCACAACATTGACAACCACGCAGAGACTTACCGTACAAGAAGTAGGCAGCAGCAGTAGCAGCAGCAGTAGCAGCAGTAGCAGCAAAAGCACACACAAGAAACGCATCATTGTGTTGGGCATTGCACGCCTACCATTGCACTCGTATACACTTGCATTAGACAAGGAGTCCTCTTTCATATCAATTAAATCAACATGCACAACCATGCTTTTTGTGTATTCCTTTAGAGTTAGGTAAGAGTATGCTTTTTGTTGTGCACCGCCCTTTGTGCCAGATGCATCCTTGTATGTGTAATGCGCACGCACACACACACACACACATACACACACACACGCACACGCGCACACACACACGCACACTTAAATCATGCACACATGGAGCAGGTACAAACGCAGCAACAGCAGCAAGAAAGAGAACGCCTAGCCGTGCAACAACGAGCCCTTCAAACCCAAGAGCAGCAGCGGCTGCAGCAGGAGCAAGTCAGGGCCCAAAAGGCAGCAGCCGACCACGCTGCCGGGTCTATTGCGCCTCTACCCCCTCCTATTCCAAACCCGTCGCTCCCCCCTGCAATTACGAGCTTTTTTAAGAAGCTCGCCCCTCATGAGCAGGTGGGTTGCCTGTGGGGAGGGGAGGCACGGGGGGTCAATGCTTATTCCAGAGCAGGAACACTCGCATGCCCGGCAGACACAGTGAGAATGTGCCGCGTAAGATGCACCCCCCTGCAGTTCTTGCCCATGTTCAGCAGGCAGAGCTGGAGACGGGGAGCTGGCTTACTTGACCTTATTTTGGGTGGGGAAACCCATATTACTTGTACTCCAGCAGGAATAAGGATAAGTATTCAGCAGCGATGTGGCAATCAATGTGGCATGTACACCGCGCCACCTTTAATGCTTACAGCGGTACATCTACTCCTTCGTCGAGTCTCTGTCAACAAGCTCAGCCCCTGTGTTTCACTGCAATGATTTGAAACAGGCCGAGAAAGAGCGCCTGCAGAAGGAGGCAGAGAGGATGCAGAAGGAAGCAGAGAGGCTGAGGATGCCGTAGCATGTATGATCTGGGTTCCGTCCGTGCCGTGTTTTCCTAGTAGCGTGTTCCTTTCTTTCTACGGTGGTGGCAATGTGACTAGGTTGAGCAACCGCAGAAAAGAGCAGAGGACTTGGAGGGTTTTGTGCATGCAAGTTCTCGGTGTTGTGCATGTGTTGTATACGTCAAGCAGCGCATGTACAATTTTTGGGTTACGCCTGCGTTATGTGTGTGTAAGCAGTGCGCATTGGTATGCCAAAAACCTGAAACCTGGATACTTGTTGCAGGTTGTAACTCATGTGGAAGGTACTCCAACGAAGATTGACGACCCCATCCGGTTGTCCTTGGACAGGGTCCAGGAGAAAAGTATGTGGCCCAGAGCACTGTCTCTGTAACATCCTTATCATTTTTATGGTGCTGTGAATATCGTGAGGCTAAGTAAAAGAGAAAAGGGGGCGGTAAAGTGTGTTATAATGCGGCTGCCTTATATTGACTACTATGTGATTTGTTCTGTTGTTTTATATTTTTCTTTGGCAAGAGGTGCTCTGGCTAATGCGTGGAAGGCTGCAGAGATGCTATGAGGTGCAACGTTTTTTAGGATGTGTGAACTATGCAGCGAGAAGAGGAGCGGATGAAAGGTAAAAAGAAATATGTATATTTGGGGTAGCTGCCCTGAAAGCCTAGTGGCCCGTTGTCAGGCCAGACCCTTCGGTGTGTTGGGGTCAAATCCGCCTGGTAGCGTGAGTACTTAGCTGCCCGACAGCTCCGTGTCCGTTTCCTTAATCCATGCTTGTGGTATCACCCCATGCGTAAATTTTATATATTGTGCTTTTTAGCCCTCTATGTTTGCTGCAAACCTACTGCGCGTGATGATTTGCAGACGTGTGGTCTCGTATATTGCAAAGTTGATGAGTAAAGGCAGCGGCACTACCAAAATTAAATCCCAAATCCCCTTAACCATTTTATGCTGGTGTTAGTCTCTTGAGCAATCAAGCAGCTCTTGAGCAATCCTTGTCGCTCGCTCGCAGTCTGGTGAGAATCAATTTCTGCAGCCCCAAGATTTAGTAGAAGAAGAGAGAAAAAGAAAGGCCAGCTAGTGATGATAACGCAGCTTGCATCACAAGAGGAAGGGAAGTATTCCTATTTTGATTTAGCAGAGAGAGCAGAGCACCCCGGTTAGCCAGCCACAATTAAATTCATAGCTTAGAAACAAGGAAATAAATCAGTGTTACTCTTTATGACAGATCAAGTGTTGAATATATAAGAGGGTAAAGCACACGCTCCCTGTCAACTACACAGCCGAACTTAATATACTTACTAGATAAGTACACCTTCAGACTTTTCAGTTCCTTTCATCCAGAGCAAGGTTCATCCTGAAGTTTTTCCAATATTATCTCGTTCTCTCTCTCTCTCTCTCTCTCTCTCTCTCTCTCTCTCTCTCTCTCTCTCTATCTCTCTC
>Ga0307968_1003871_pt1 | contig 12359 bp, 15 predicted proteins | sample OrgLakmetagen650_FD_201834 | JGI IMG/M metagenome (GOLD analysis project Ga0307968, IMG submission 201834) | Saline water microbial communities from Organic Lake, Antarctica - #650 | ecosystem: Environmental > Aquatic > Non-marine Saline and Alkaline > Saline | place: Antarctica: Organic Lake... | reverse complement strand
GGGGTGTCATTCAAGGGCAGTGGTGGGCGTGATTCATGTGGGGGTGTCATTCAGGGGCAGTGGTGGGCGTGATTCATGTGGGGGTGTCATTCAGGGGCAGTGGTGGGCGTGATTCAGGTGGGGGTGTCATTCAAGGGCAGTGGTGGGCTTGATTCAGGTGGGGGTGTCATTCAAGGGCAGTGGTGGGCGTGATTCAGGTGGGGGTGTTATTCAAGGGCAGTGGTGGGCGTGATTCAGGTGGGGGTGTAACTGAAGAATAGTGATGAAGGTGCCGAGTTGCTACTAGGTGGAAGCGTGCACTTGTGAAAGAGCAGTAGTGGTGGGCTTGTTATAGGTGAGCATGCACCTCAAGTTGTGAGTGTGTTTTGAATGGAGCGTGCACATGTGAAGCTGTGGTGGGCTTGATTTGAAATGATTTGAATTTGATTTGATTTTGATTTGAATGAAGCGTGCACATGTGACGCTGTGGTGGCCTTGACTTCAATGGGAGTGCGTTAAATTCAGGAGCGTGTACATATGATGTCAATGGACGCGTGCGGTGGTTTCGTAGGTTTGGTGTGCACGTATGCACGTTTTGTTGTTTAAGAGCACCAGGTAGGAGCGTGTGCGTGTTATGTAAATGCATTCATACAGTGGTTGAGTAGGTTTGGTGTATGCACGTCTTGGTGTTTCAAGAGCATCAGGTAGGAGCGTGAAGGATTGTGTGATAATGCGTACAGTAGTGTGATAGGTGTGTGTGTGCAGGTGTGTGTCGATTTGGTGTGTGCTCATTTTTGTGTATGACGTCTGGTGTGTGTTAAGAGCATCAGGTAGGAGCGTGCAGTTAGGTTTGGACTCTTATTTCTCAAGCACGCGTTTCAGTGCCGGGTGTGCGACTGAAAATTTCTGGGACACGCTCAAACAGTAACCAAGAATCTCTTACAAGAACACACAACTGCCCGCAGGTACTGTCCATCTTGATTCATCTACCTTTGCTTGACTCAGCATGTTGTGAATAGGCTTCAGCTTACTATCTATGTATCTAGATACGCAGTCGGCAGCATGTTCCACCAGCACCTGCCCCACCTCGTTGCATAATATACAATGAAACCACGTGCGCGTTTGTCCGTGTTTCTTTTTCACGCAGTCGGGCGGCAGCATGTTCCACCAGCACCTGCCCCACCTCGTTGGTCACCCTGGGGCTTCTACTTCAGGCACACCAGCAGCCGGAACCTCTCACTCTTCTTCTAGTACGGGCCTGTGCGCGTGCCTCAGCAGCAAAGACTGGATGACCCGCAAGGTGGGTGAGGTGTAGGGTTGGCCAGCACCATATATATATATATCCAAATATCACTTGGGATATTGTGAGTCACAGCATGTATATATATATACGGTGTATTACGGTATTTTTGGCAGGGAGCTCACCATATATACGGTCAATGTATACACAAGGTCCTGGCTAACCCTAGTGAGGTGGCATGGAGGAGGCATTTGGAGTATGGAATATAATACAATGAATGTACAGTGCCTCGACGTCTTTTAATCATGCAATATAAATTATACACACACATGAGCCCAGCAAACCACATGTTCTTCTCTATTGCAGGCAGCCTCAGAGTGCCTGTGTGCGCTGTTCCTTATGGCTAACTGCTCAATTTGGCTGATTATACACACACATGAGCCCAGCACTCTAATGCAGGCAGCTCAAAGGGCTTGTGTGTGCTGTTCCTAATGCCGACTGCTCAATTTGGCTGGAAAACAGACACAGGGTCCTGTACGCTATTCCTGGTGCTCATGCCTTTGCACGAGCCCAGCAAACAACTTTTCCTTGAACAACGCAGGCAGCCTCAGAGTGCCTGTGTGCGCTGTTCCTGGTGCTGGGCCCACTCTGTGAACCAGAAGGGGTCTGGGAGCCATCTGACGTACGGTCCCTCACATCGAGATGCTCGCGTGTGCTAGATGGGGCACGCTTTGACAAGGTGGGCATGTGGATTCTGACGTGCTCTCTCAACTCCCTGTGTGTGTAAATGTCCTTGTGACTGAGTGTGTGTGTATGTGTATGTGTGTGTGTATGTGTGTATGTGTATCTGTATGTGTGTGCTAGAAGGGGCACGTTTTGGCGAGGAAGGCTCGTCTCTCACGTGTGCTTTCTCACGTCAAAAAGTGTGCAAATGCTAGACATGATTGCAATGATGAGGTACGCACAGTCTTGTGCGTGTCCCCTTATGGAACATGGCTTCATCTGACATGTATGACATTCTCTCCTTAACACACCTGGGCACCAACCAGCTTCAGTGTAATGAGAGTACAGGATTCCTCAGATATGTCCAGCTAAGGGTCTTCAGATATGTCCTCAGATATGTCCGACTAAGGGTCCTCAGATATGTCCAACTAAGGGTCCTGCATGCTCAGATAGTGGTGTTTGTTCTCGGCAGCTATGTGGCAGGGCTTGGCCGAGCTGACCTTGTTGCTGTGCAGCCGAGTGCGTGAGGCGACCTTGTTGCTGTGCAGCCGAGTGCGTGAGGCAGCTGTGCTTCTGGAAACGTTTGCACATAGCTTGCACGATCCTGCATGTACCATTGCTGTTGTGTACATGGGTGCGTGAGGTGCGCGAAGCAGCTCGTGAGGGGCAGATGCACTGCTGGAGGTACTATGATTATAATGTACCTGTACATTTGATCAACATGCCTGCATGTACCATTGTTGTTGTGTACATGGGTGCGTGAGGTGCGCGAAGCAGCTCGTGAGGGGCAGATGCACTGCTGGAGGTACTATGATTATAATGTACCTGTACCTTTGATCAACATGCCTGCATGTTCCATTGTTGTTGTGTACATAGGTGCGTGAGGTGCGCGAAGCAGCTCGTGAGGCAGCTGCGCTGCTGGAGGTGCTACGCGCATATGTTAGCGATAGTGGAGGAGGAGGAGGAGGAGGAGGGGGCTCGGGGTGGGATGCGCACGCAAAAAGCGTCTTGGCCAGAAATGGTGAGGCTTGTACTGCCCATGTACATTCACGTGCTGCCCATATACGTTCACGTGCTGCCCATGTACGTTCACGTGCTGCCCATGTGCATTCACGTGCTGCCCATGTACATTCACGTGCTGCCCATTTACATTCACGTGCTGCCCACGTACATTCATGTGCTGCATTGTCTGTTTATGCATGCTCGGTATGTGTGTCGCTTGTGAGTTGTGGGCTATGGGTATGTATGTGCAAATGCTACACTACTGTTTTAGTGATCCGCCCTTCCACGGCCCTGCTGCTCACTTCACTATATTTAGTTGTACACACACACACACACACACACTCACACACACACACTCACACACACACACTCACACACACACACAAATAAGGTCACCCATAACCCATAACCAAAATTTGACGACGCATACACAGGAGCTTCACTTCACACACACACACACACACACACACACACTCTCCTTCACCCCTGTCATATTCAAACAGGAGACACCCCATCCCACGACCCCACTACGGCCTCCTTGCCACCCAACAGCAGCAATGCAGCCATTCCTGCAGGGGGCCCTCGCACTTCTAACACCGGCAAGTCATATCCTTCAAACAAACGCTGTAACATACACCCACTTGCGAAATTTTATGGAGAAGGGCCATCTACTGAGAGACCAATAACAGCGACTGTACGCAGTACGCGCTTCTGTATAGGCAGTGTCTAGTTATCCATTTATTGGGGTAGCTCAATACTTATGGAGAGGGAGACCATCACCTGAGAGACCAATGAGCGCGTCTGTACGCACCATTGTGCGGGCAGTGTCTACAAGGTTATCCATTAAGTGTCTTCTAGGTAATCCATACTTGAGGTAGCTCCAGTCAGGCCATTATAAGACTCTAATATATTCATGTTGACACCATCCGTCAGGCTGTCAGGGAACAACACATTTCATTCGCCCAGGCTACTGAAATATCTGTGTTGTCTGCACTTATTCCTCTACAGGTGTCAGCGCTCCAATGCCACGCCCTCGCTCGAGCGCACAACCTCGCAGACCCTCTGTCCGTGCGCTCGACACCAATATCGCCAAGTCCGCTGCACGCTTGTCTCCTGCCAAGTCCGCTGCACGCTTGTCTCCTGCGAAGTCCCGCCTGTCTCCTCCTACATCTCCTCCAGGCAACAAGCTGCAGGCCCAACAGCGCTCCTTTTTCTCACGGAACGTCTCGCTGTCGACGCGCTTTAAGGATGCGCATGGGGACGAGGACCTCATTCTGGAGAGCAACCACAAGCACAGGTGGGTTGAGGCTGTCTTTTTTTTCCGCTGTCAGGCAGGCGGATGTTGAAGATGCAGTTTCTTTCTTCGCTGCTCACGCGTGTTAAAACCGCGCTTGGGGACTAGAAACACATCTCACAAAGAGCAACCGCAAGCGCAGGCGGGTTGTTTCTTATTTGTTTTTCTCCGCTGTTAATGTGGCGCTTTAAAAACGCGCACGGGTTAAGTGCCTCATCCTGGAGAGCAAGCACCATTGTGTGTGTGTGTGTCTGTGCAGGCAGGTGTGCTACCAGAGAGGGTGGTTGTAGGAATCTGTAGACCACCTTCAAATTAGTGCAATTGTTACAGATGGGTTCCTTTTACTTCACAGAGTGAAGTACGGGAAACTCAAGTTGGGAACAGCAGCTTGGCACGCGTTGTGCTGTTGATATACTGCTAGCATGCAGGCCTGCTAACTGAAATTGCCACAACCAGCACACGCTTTAACTGCAGGCAAAATGCAGATGACGATAAGTTGGGTGCTTGATGCGCCTTGGGCAACAAGCTGTTCAGCTTGCTTGCACTGCATATGTTCTGCTCATGCACACACACACACACACACAAATTCACACACACACACACACACACACACACACACACACACACACACACACACACACACACACACACACACACACACACACACACACACACGCGCGCGCATACACACACGCGCGTGCATACACTGCATGTACAAAAGCACATCTGCCACGTACACAAGCACACAAATGCTTACGTACAGTATACTGTAACTAACATGCACAACACACGCACACACACACACACACTTCAGGCTGAGCACAGGCGGGGAAACGCTGGAGTTACACAGACCCCTCTCGCCCACACGCACCAAGAGTGACATAGGCATACGTGTGGACTTCAACAATCTACATGACTACAGTATGCAGGTAAAGGCACACAGAATGCAGGTGAAAGCACACAGGTCAAGGCACACAGTGTGCAGGTGAAAGCACACAGGTCAAGGCACACAGTGTGCAGGTGAAGGCACACAGGCCAAGGCACACAGTATGCAGGTTAAGGCTGTTGCGGCCATCCTGACTTAGGGTGCGCATGTGGGGGGTATCAGTGTCATGTGCTGTGCTAACAGTGTCTAAAGGCTTGGGTGGCTATTCTGACTCTGGTTATGAATGCAGGGGGTATCAGTGTCATGTGCTGTGCTAACAGTGTCTAAAGGCTTGGGTGGCTATTCTGACTCTGGTTATGAATGCAGGGGGTATCAGTGTCATGTACTGTGCTTGAAGCGCTTCGCCATCAACCAAGGGGCACTTTGCCATCGTGCGTCTGCAGGGTTGGCCAGAACCGTATATATATGCGCCGTATATGACCGTTTATTTGAAGAAATCCCTGCATAAAATGCCGTGTATACACCGTATATTTATGGTTCTGGCCAGCTCTGCTAATAGCTGAGGTCCTAGCATTTCACATGACTCCAGGCGTTCTTTCTGTGCGTGTGGGCTTGGCGGTACACGAGCCTAAAGTTTTGAGCATGGCCAAACGTAAAAATGTGATGACATGAATGTAGGTAGGGCCAGAGCCATTTATGTAAGGTAAAAACATGGTATTTTTTGCAGGGAACCCTTCAAATGTTTGGTCGTAAGAAGTGTATATATGTAAACTCACAGTATCTCTTGCAGGGAACCCTACCATTTCGGTCATACAAACATTGTGTATATGTACATGTACCGTTCTGGTCAACCCTAGCAAAAGGATAAACCACACAGGCAGTGAAAGCACTCCCTACAATATCAAAGGATAAGTATAGGGTTGGCCAGAACCATACTTATACGGTGTATACACTGTGTTTTTGGCAGGGAACCCTGCAAATACGCAGTCATACACGGTGTATACATACAGTCCAGGCCAACCTTAGAAAAAAAGCATACTATTAGAATGTGTGTCTACACTTTTTACTGAACGTGGTTAGCTGTGCACACACAATCGTCATCACAAACAACTTCAAATATTGTGTGCGTCACAAACAACCTCAAATATCGTGTGCGTCACAAACAACCTCAAATATTGTGTGCACTCGTAATTATGACTATGGCCCGTGTGCAGAGCCGTCCACAGACAGCGAGCCCAGCCAACCATGAGCAGTCCTTCTCAGGGCCCTTCCTGGCAGAGGACAGTTTCGTTGTGGTGAGGAGGGGGGTGTCTGCGTCGTGATGAGGGTCCTTGTGATGAGGGTCGTTGTGGTGAGGAGAGGGGTGTCTGCGTTGTGGTGAGGGTCGTCCAGGAACATATTTATGTGGAGTACATAAGGTTCAATTAGAAGGGGAGCCTCTATAGACTCATTCGGTGACATACAGACGTGTACAAGTATTGTCAGGAAGTCTTCAATTTTACCGTCACATATCCTAGGGTATACAAAGCACATGCACGGCATACTTGACTGAGAAAGCTCAAACATAAGGTCGCATATGGTGTGCATTTAACACATTTTTCTGGTAGGCCTGGATTATAATGAATCTTTGCTGTAATTAGCTCCTTACCTCCTTGCTGTGGACTAGTAAAATTAAACGGTGGGGTGGTTGCTGTGATTGGCTCCTTACCACCATGCTGTATGCCTGCCGGTAATTTATAACGGTGGTGTGGTTTGTTGACGACTGGGTGCGCCCCTGGGTGAAAGGCAGCTAGTTGCGTGAGAAGGAGTGGGTGGGTATAATGTGGTTGCGTTAAGTACTGACACAGGTGAGCACGTGTGTAGGGTTAGCCAGAACCATATATATACGGTGTATGTACGGGTTAGCCGGAACCATATATATACGGTGTATGTATGGTATTTTTGGCAGGAATTTGATCAAATATACGGTCATATACGGCGTGTATATACACGGTTCTAACCAACCCTACGCGTTTATGCACAAGTGGCATCGCAGTGACAGGTAAGATCTCACGCTGCTTTTCGCAGAGAGCAGTGTGATGAGTTGTGGGTAGGGTTGGTCAGGAAGCGACGTACGTGGTATGAATGCGGTGAATCCAGTAGGAAGAATTCCATGCGTTCGGTAGAGTACAATGCACTTGTTTTTTGTGATGGATGGTGTGAATGTACGATTCTGGCTGACTCTATTTGCATGCGGAGAATGAGAGGAAAGGGGGCTTCAGGGTGGGCAAGAGTGCAAATGTGCTGATGCATATAGGGCAGCTTTGCACAGTGCAATCCACATACACACACACACACAGAGACACACGTACACACACACAGCGTATGGCACGCACACACATGCTGTTGCTTCCAATTCCCTTAAGTGAAATGGGGGAGGGTGTGCTGCAAGGGAAATGTGGTCATCGATTGTGTTGTGGGTTGTGTATTCAAAAGGGTGGATTGAGCGCACCTGAAGAGGCTATGGACCTCGGTCTCACTCTATTTAACAGCAACCTAGGCAGCAACCACCAGACCAGTCCGACCAATTCATTGTTTGTTGTGCGTTCAGCAGGAAGAAGGGTGCGCTCCTGAAGAGGCTGTGGACCTTGGTCTCACTCTATTTAACGGCAACCTAGACAGCAACGATCAGGGGGGGGATCTGAAGCATCATTCCCTCGATCCCAGTGGGGCTGCAGGTGGGTGTTGCGCATGTGTTTTTTTGGTTTGTTTGCAGCTTAAGCGTGCGCGCTTTTTGGAGTTCCGAGCTGTAATTGTCTGGAACGTCATTTTGAAACGTTGTCCGCTTTGCTCATGTGATTCCGTCTGCCTTACCAAGTCTAGGTAGAGGAGGGATGTGAGAGGGTGGTGTGGACCAATGAACTGTTGAGGGGTACATATTAGAGGACTTTGGAGAGGACTTCCACACCATTGGCAAGCCAGCGTGCGTTTGCTTGATAAACTAATTTGTCTGGTGTACCAATGGCCCCTCCTTATCAATGCTGTCCTCAGCTGTTGTCGACATTGAACACAAGAAATGGTTGGTATGCACTATTGCAACATGCAAGTACACAGTACAAAGTAGAGCATCGGGCTGCTCAGCTGTTGCCGATACTGAACACAAGAAATGGCTAGTATGCACTATTGCAATACGCAAGTAGGAAGTACAAAGTAGAGCATCGGGCTGCTCAGCTGTTGTCGACATTGAACACAATAAATGGCTAGTATGCACTATTCCAATACGCAAGTAGGAAGTAGAGCATCGGCTTGACGACAGTGCTGTGTCAAAACCAAATGGAAGGCCTGAGTTGTGGGTGTTGCTCAAACCAAATGGCAATAGGGCAAGCCAGAACAACAAAAGTTGGCGCCCTCCCTTCTTCCTGGAAGTGTGTTCAATTGAGTGTTGAGTGTTAAGCCGGTTTGAATTGAAGATTTAAGCAGAGTTAAGCAGGTCTCTGAAGAGAAAGTGTGCTGCCTATAAGTCTTTGGTGGGTAAGAATGGTGGATGTGCCGCATTAACCTGCGCGCTCTCTTGGATGCCATAGTTCAAAAGTGTACACTGGCACTGGCGTGATGCGTGACAAGAATGTCCATGTCAGGAGACAAACAGACAAACATTCAAGTCTTTTGGGGTGCTGGTGCTCCACACAGGGTCAAATGATGAGGGCCTCCGGGAGCAGCAGGGAGGGTATGGTTGGAGGACTCCCCCACCCTTAGCACCAGAGGGCCAAGAAGATGAAATCACGCAACAGCAGCAACAGCAGCAACAGCAGCAACACCAACAGCAGCAGCCCGTGTATGGTGAATCCCTCGCGCACCTACAGCTGTACCCTCCCCTCTACACACAACCAGCCCAGCACTCTCCCCAGCACTCTCCCTCTCACCACCCGCAGGGTCCACAGCACCCCCAAAACCAACCGCAGCTTCCATTGCAGGATCAGCAGCAACATCATGACTCACGCAATCACCCTATTAGTAACACAGCAGACCCTCCGCCCTCCCATCTTCAGCAGCCGTTAGATCACGCAAGCACGCAACCCCTGCACCAGCAGCACCAGCAGCACACGCCCCACGCTAAACACGTGCCTTTAGGCCAGCAGCAGCAGCAGCAGCAGCAGCAGCATCCAGACAGCCCTGCAGACGCCGGACCACATCAGCATCAGCCAGACACTCTTTCCCAAGAAGCTGACAGAACTGCTACTACGACTGCTGCTGCTGCTGCTGCTGCTGCTGCTGCGGTCGGTAGCCCTACGGCTGCTGCGGCTGATATGTCTGCTGATGCTGCTGGACAAGAAGAAAAGCTTAGGCGTGGTCTTGGGGACCTCTCCCAAGCCCCTGCAGCAGCAGAGCGGTCGAGCGACGGCAGCCACGCTGCTGGACTGAATAACTCTGACAAGAGTCCGGAGGTCACTGCTGGTGGTGGGGGTGTGATCACACTGACAGCTGCAGAGTGGCACAGCCTGCAGCAGCAGCTACGGGTGAGATTTTGGTGAGGGTGTGGATGTGGATGTGGTGTGTGTGCGTGACGGCTGCAGAGTGGCACAGCCTGCAGCAGCACCTACGGGTGAGGTTTTGGTGAGGATGTGGATGTGGTGTGTGTGTGTATGTGTGCGTGACGGCTGCAGAGTGGCACAGCCTGCAGCAGCAGCTACAGGTGAGGTTCTGGTGGAAATGTGGATGTGGATGTGGTGTGGTGTGTGTGCGTGCGTGACGGCTGCAGTGTGGGAAAGCCTGCAGCAGCAGCTACGGGTGAGGTTTTGGAGGGGGTGTGGATGTAGATGTGGTGTGTGTGTGCGTGCGTGTGTGTGTATATGTGTGTGCGTGCGTGTGTGTGTGTATGTGTGTGCGTGTGTGCGTGTGTGTGTCGCTTCTACCTGGAATCGTAGCGGCCGCACCAACAAAGCTCAGACAAAGATGAAGACTGCCGCTTCAGGTGAGCTTGCGTGAGCGAATGGCCATTTCAAAACCAACACAATTTTTCTATTAAGGTGGTATTAAGCTTTAAGTGCAGGCTTGCTAGATGCTGTTACAAGTTGCCGGATGCCCAAAGCGACATTTCTTTCAATTGAAGCAGCCAACGGCATTTTTTGACTGTAGATGACAGGTAGGTGGAAAGAAGTAAATGGCAGAATGTGCGTATGCCAAAGTCATGCCGCTGGAGCCTGGAGCGCTCGACCTGGAGCAATATCCTTGCTATAAAAACGCTAGCTCAATATCAATGGCCTGACAAGCTAGCTCAGGAACGGCAGCGGTTTTTGTTAAGGTTCATGGTAGTTGGACATAAATCATTATATTGTACATGGATGATGCAAAATGAAAGACAAGACTACTACACGCAATGTGAACTGGTGTTTAGGGTTGGCCAGAATCGTATACATACGCCGTATATCGTATATTTGATGAAATCCTTGCCAAAAGTACCACATACACACCGTTTGACTAATATTCTGGCCAACCCTACTATATTTGATGAAATCCTTGCCAAAAGTACCACATACACACGTGTGACTAAGCTTCTGTCTACTGCAAGAGGGGGAAATTTCCTCCTTTATTTAAACACGACGACTTGTGGATGTTCACCAGCTTTGTCAACTTTGCATGTGCTTAAAGGTAAAGGTCAACCTAGCACATATATACAGGGTACAAGGACAGACAGACAGACATATACGATCTAGCACACATATACGATCTATATGATCTAGCACATATATACAGGGTACAAGGACCGACAGACAGACATATACGATCTAGCACACATATACGATCTCTACGATCTAGCACGTATATACAGGGTACAAGTACCGACAGACAGACATATACAATCTAGCACACATATACGGGGTACAAGGAACGACAAAGAGGCTGGCATTCATGGGCATACTTGTCGCTGTGTTCATATGACTTGAGTTGCTGCAATAGCTCCATGGATGTAACTGAATTGGCCCTAGGCGTTTGAGGGGTTTGGTGGCTTTTTGTTGAATTCGAACATGTTTGCGTGTCGGTTTTGCTGGTGCGTACGCCTCCACCACCCTTGATCCAATTTGCAATGGCCGCAGAGCAATGAGGCACGACAAAGGGAGCTGGTGGATGCAATGGAGGCCTTAAGAGTGAGCAGCGCACGCGCCGTGGCGGACCTGCAGGCGAGTCTGAAGTGCACGTATTATGCGTTAAGTAGTATGTACATGTATTGCACCACAGTAATAGACCTGCCGGTGTGAAGGAAATGTGCAACCGCGTGTTGTTTATTCTCAACATAGCAGGGGTGCACCAACACACCACTGCAGCCGACCTGTAGGTATGTTTGACGTGTGTGTGTGTGTATGTGTGTGTTACGTGAAGTCATGTGTTGTCTGATTCTCCACATAGCAGGGGTGCACCAACACACCACTGCGGCAGACCTACAGGTATGTTTGACGTGTGTGTATGTGTGTATGTGTGTGTGTTACGTGAAGTCACGTGCGTTTGGCACGTAGTCACATGTTGTGGGCTCCTGCATGCAGCAGAAGTGTCGCAGGATGTACCCACACACCACTGCGGCAGACCCAGAGATGTTTGACATGTGTGTGCGTGTGTGTGAAAATTGCGTGACTGCTCAGAGGTGCTTTCTTTTCTCGGCAAGACCTGCTGGACTGGACCCGCAGCCGACGCAGGCTTGGCCGCAGCCAGCTCCACATGCAGGACGGCATGGTGTGTGTGTGTATGTGTGTGTGTGTGTGTGTGTGTGTGTGTGTGTGTGTGTAGACTTACGCCTCCTTGTGATTGCCCCAGTGACAGGCTCCTCGCTGCTGCTGTTGCTGCTGGTGTGCATGCAGGATCAGGTGTAACGGACGTGGTCGCAGATTGTGTACAAGGCAATCAAGGGACCAGTGTGACGGACATCTGTTGTGCATGCAGGATCAGGTCGCACTCTTAAAGGGGCAAAACACAAAGGCACGGCAAGATGTCTCTCCCCCTCGATGGCTGCAGCCTAGCTCTCCTAAGAGGCAATCGGCGATGGCGTTGCAGGTGAGCTGCCTGTACGAGTCTGGAGTTTGATGGTGGTGGTGGTGGTGGTGGTGGTGGTGGTGGTTGTTAAGCTCTGAGCTGCCAGTACGAGCCTGGAGTTTCATGCTGGTGGTGGTGGTGGTGGTGGTGGTGGTGGTGGTGGTGGTGGTGGTGGTGGTGGTGGTGGTGGTGGTGGTGGTGGTGGTGGCGGTGGTGGTGGTGGTGGTGGTGGT
>Ga0307968_1003870_pt1:2500-10000 | contig 12363 bp, 10 predicted proteins | sample OrgLakmetagen650_FD_201834 | JGI IMG/M metagenome (GOLD analysis project Ga0307968, IMG submission 201834) | Saline water microbial communities from Organic Lake, Antarctica - #650 | ecosystem: Environmental > Aquatic > Non-marine Saline and Alkaline > Saline | place: Antarctica... | reverse complement strand
CTCTCTTACACACACACACACACAGACACACACACAGACACAGACACACACACACACACAGACACACTCACACTCACACACACACACACACGCACAGGTGGAGCACCGTGGAGTGAGGGCCCTTTATACCAAGCTGCTCTTCAGCCTCACCCGCTGCAGCCGCATCCTCATCACCGAGGAACTCAACCTGTTTGCTGCGGAGCCCAGGCCGCAAGGCGGTCGGCGGAATTCCATTGTTAAAGGTATGTCACGCATCGTGCAGTCAAGGTCCTTCCGTAGCTGTACCTGGTATTTAGGGCGGGCCAGGATGGTGCGTTTGATTTGTGTATGTGCAGTATTGTACTGTACATTTACAATACCGTCTATACACGGTTCTGGCCGACCTGCTTGTGTGTGTATGTGTGTGTGTGTGCCTTCACCTGGATTTAGGACGTGATCTTGTAAGGAGGTGATCTCAATGCCTGCATCGTTTTCCTTCCTTGGCTGTTCAGTTTGTTTTTCGCAAATGCGTGAACGCCCGCAAAATATTGAAATGGCACAAGCCCCGGACCCTGTTATACATTAATCAGAACACCTGTTTTGTAGTTGTTCTAGATCCTCTCTTCCCTGAGAAGGCTCTCTCCTGTTGGTCCGTGGTCAGGCTTCGCCAGTGGTCAGGCCAGTCAACTTAGAAACACACATCCTCTTCACCTGCAAACTGTGATAGAAGGCACAGGTATTCGGTGTCAAGTACTGTGTCAAGCACCCCGCTCTTCTATTCCGCTCTTTTATTCCGCCCTATTTTTTTGCTCCCGAGGGGATGCTAAAGTAGGAATCTTAATATCTAGGGGTGGCCAGAACCGTATATGCACACCGTATATAACCGTACGTAAAGTAATTTCCCTGCTAAATTACCGTATATACACCATATATGCGTATGCATGTATGGTTTTGGCCAACCCTATTAGCATTCTTCTGTAGCTTTAGTGAGCAGGATTGAGGCATCACTCACACTTTTTTGAAACACCAGTGATCTCAGCATTAGTAAGCATTGTCGTAGACACCGGTAAGCACTCATTTATAGGGTTGGCCAGAACCGTATGTGACCGTATATATGGTGATTTTCCTGCCAAAAAAACCGTATGCACACCGTATATATGATATATATGGTTCTGGCCAACCCTACTCATATCACTAGTGAGCATCTCGTACAACGTCAGAGGGCGTTCTTTTGATTTGTGGGCAATTTATTGCGGAGCTTACCTACACAACCATGTAAGATCCGACCAATCTGTTGTGCGGTGTATGTTCTTGTGCGGAACCTACACAACCATGTAAGATCCGACCAATCTGTTGTGCATTGTATGTTTCTTGTGCAAAACCAACATGTCCGCGTAAGAGCGACCAATTTGTTGTGCAGTGTGTGTTCTTGTGCTGAACCAACACGACCGCGGAAGAGTGACCAATCTGTTGTACAGTGTATGTTCTTGTGCGGAACTCACACAACCGTGGAAGATCTGACCAATCTGTTGTGCGGTGTATGTTTGTTGTTCAGAGCTTATATGGCTGTGTAAGAGCCGACCAAACTGTTGTGTATGTAGTGTATGTATTCAAGTTAAGGACTTTTTGTGGCTATGGTCCTTCTTCACCCATTGACAGGGTCAGGCGAAACCATATTCATTCAAACTTATATCAATTCATTCAGTGGTGCCTACACAGACTTTTAAGCCACACAACACAGTCATCTACGGCGCTGGCTGATCAGTTGTTTGCTAAAAAGTAAAACTGTCTCTTCACAGGTCCCCTACACAAGTCCATGAAGGCAACGGTCAAAGACATAAAGGAGGATGAGCAGGTCCAGCCACCGATGACTGACCACATTCACAGGTATGCCCACAGTTGTTCAGTTCAGAGTTGTCCAGAGTTGTCCAGTTGCCCAGAGTTGTTTAGATGTCCAAAGTTGTCCAGAGCTGTCCAGAATTGTTCAATTGTCCAGAGTTGTCCAGAATTGTCCAGAGCTGTTCAGTTGTCCAAATTTGTTCAGAGTTGTCCAGAGTTGTCCAGAGTTGTTCAGTTGCCCATAGTTGTTAGTTGTTCAGTTGCCCAGAGTTTTTCAGTTTCCCAGAGTTGTTAGTTGTTCAGTTGCCCAGAGTTGTTAAGTTGTCCAGAATTGTCCAGAGCTGTCCAATTGCCCAGAGTTGTTAAGATGTCCAAAGAGAGAGTTGTTCAGTTGTCCAGACTTGTTCAGTTGTCCAGAGTTGTCCAGAGTTGTGTAGTCGTTTCAGGGTTCAGGCCATATGACAGGTTTGCAAACTTTCACGCATTTTAAAGAGCCCTAAGAATGCCGTTTGCAAGCTATTCAAAGTTCGTCGAACTTTGGGTCGCAACTTTGGGTCCAAAAACTGCAGTCCAAAATACAGGAAAGAGCCGTGTGTAGTCGTTTAATGTACTGATTAATCGTGTGCTGATTATATATCCTCAGGACATTGTGAATGTGTTTTGGAAAGCACAACCATGGGAATTAGCAACATTCTCCATTCTGAATATTGCATATGGGTTATAGCACGAACAGCTCGAAACTCACAAACTCAAGAAGGGCCTTAGCCACCAACAAAACGAACTGAACATTTTCTTTAGGAGGGGGTGGTTCCTTTCCCGCACTGGAGGAATTTTGTAGCACCCAGCACCAAATCTGTTACTTTAATTAATGTGGGGAGTGGTCTTTCTCAATGCCTGCCTACCTCGCTTCCTCTTGTCTTGTCTTGCATGTGTATATGATGCACAATTGTGCAGTGCGTGGGCAGGCAGGGCTTCTCTTGTGTCCTGTGTTGTGTGCGCTCACTCGTGTGCCGTGCTCTCATCCGTGCACTGTGTGCTGTGTTGTGTGTGTGTGTGTGTGTGTGTGCTGTGTTGTGTGTTGCGCTCTCTCTCATGTGTCGTGCTCTCATCCGTGTACTGTGTGCTGTGTTGTGTGTTGCGCTCTCTCTCATGTGTCGTGCTGTCATCCGTGTACCGTGTGCTGTGTTGTGTGCGCTCACTCGTGTGCCGTGCTCTCATCCGTGCACTGTGTGCTGTGTTGTGTGTTGCGCTCTCTCTCTCATGTGTCGTGCTGTCATCCGTGTACTGTGTGCTGTGTTGTGTGCGCTCACTCGTGTGCCGTGCTCTCATCCGTGCACTGTGTGCTGTGTTGTGTGTTGCGCTCTCTCTCTCTCATGTGTCGTGCTGTCATCCATGTACCGTGTGCTGTGTTGTGTGCGCTCACTCGTGTGCCGTGCTCTCATCCGTGCACTGTGTGCTGTGTTGTGTGTGTGTGTGTGTGTGCTGTTTTGTGTGTTGCGCTCTCGCTCATGTGTCGTGCCGTCACGTGTGTGGCGTGTCACATGCTGGTATGTTGTTTTTACAACAGCCACATAAGCAAAGGCTCTCACCCACCCTTCAGTGACCACACTGTTTGCGCTGCTTCTAGCTGTTCACCACACCTGTGTTCTATTTGCGTGCCACATGTGTCTGTTGGTGCACATGCCCCCCACACACGCGCGCACACACACACACACACATACACACACACGTCTTCGTAATTGTATGGCGCGTGCGTCAATGCTTACGCATGTCTTGGTGTCATGCCACACACGTCTCTTTGTGATTAGGATGCCATGCCGTGTATGTCCTTATAACGCTGGTGGGTGTAACAGCTCCACAGTTTGCAGCAGTGTGCAGATCTAGGGTAGCAGATTTATGGTAGCAGATCTAGGGTAGCAGTGAGCAGATCTAGGGTAGCAGTGTACAGATCCAAGTAGCAGGACTGCCTGGCAGGACTGCCCCTCTTTCCCCTCTGTTATGCAATTGCAAATTCTCACGCCGTGGCGCCTGTACGTGGGTGCATGCGATCGTGCACACACTTATTACATGCACACACACACTCGCACACTCGCACACTCGCACAACACACACATACACACACAGAACACACATACATATGCACACATGCAGGTGCCACACCATGCCTGTCAGCGCGATGACCGGCAAAACACACACACACACACAACACACATACATACACACACAAACACACACACAAACACACTCACACATACATACATACACACACAAACACACACACAAACACACGCGAAATGCACACACATATATAAATGCACACACATACACACAATCACACGCACACACAAAATACACACATATAAATGCACACTTGCAGGTGCCACACCATGCCTGTCAGCGCGATGACCGACATAGCACACCAGATCCGGAGAGAGAGCGAGGATGTGGAGGGAGGGGAGGAAGGAAGGGAGGGGGAGGATGGTAGTGAGCGTGAGGGTCGCGGGTCTACGAGTAGAGCAGGAGGGAGTGAGCGTCCTTCTGGCATTTCCCAAAGGTAATATAAAAAGAGAGTCCAAAAAGGAAAAAGGAGTGGCAACCGCACAGAATCGTGATTTTCAGATGGGCAACATGCACATGTGTACACAAACGCGCACTCATACACTCACACGCGCACACACACGCACACACACTAGCACACACACACTAGCACATTATCCTGCTCAGGAGGGACCGAGGGGGCAGCGGTAGGCGCTCCCCACACACCTGCATGCACATACATACGTACACCCTCGTGCACGTACCTATACACAGGGGGAGGGACCCAGGGGTGGACAGTGGTCATTTAACACGCTTACACACACATATATATGTATATGCTATATACACACATGTATATACTCACACACACATATATATATGTACATATATGCACACCCACCAAATACTCACCATATATACATATATGTACACCCACTATATACTCACACACACATGTACATGCACACATATGCACAAAACACTCACCCACTATATGCTCACACACATGTATATATATATATATATAAATATGCTTATCCACTCATTCTTTGCGCTAGCTTGACGGCAGCAATATTCTATGTGTGTAGGCAGAGGCTAATGTGCATTCAGACACACGCACACACACATGCACACACATGCACACACATGTACACGCACACACGCACACACATGCACACATACACATGCACACTCACGCACACTCTTGCGCATACCTGTACAGGAAAGAACAAGGGGGTGGCAGTGAGCGCTCTACAAAGGCACACACACATGCACACAAGCGCACACTCTTGCGCATACCTGTACAGGAAAGAACAAGGGGGTGGCAGTGAGCGCTCCACAAAAGCCTCAGGCGTGTCTTCATTCAGGAGCAGGGTGCTCAACCTCGGAGGGGGAGAGAGTGAGCGGGCGTCACGTGCCTCTAGGGCTTCCGCCTCCTCTCGCAGATTTGGTGAGTGGTTGATGATTTGTGCACTGCTGCTGGTGCATAGGGTGAGTGCATGTGCATGTGAGTGTGCATGTGTGTGTGTGTGCATGTGTGTGTGTGTGTGTGTGTGTAAGTGGCGCACACCAACAGCATCTGCATCCACACACATAGAGTGCTGCTCCTCTTACTACTGCTTGTGCATAAGGTGAGTGGATGTGCATGTTTGTGAGTGTTTGTGCATGTGTGTGTGTATGTGTATAAGCTGCGCACATCAACAGCATCTTCCTCCACTCACATAATTCTGCTCCTGTTACTGTTGCTCGTGCACAGAGTGAGTGGATGTGCATGTAGGAAGCGTGCATGTGTGTGTGTCTGTGTGTGTGTGTGTATGTGTGTGTGTTTGTGTGTGTGTGTATGTGTGTGTGTGTGTGTGTGCATTGCCATGGGCCAACTCCAAGGCCTCTGCCTCCATGTGCAGGTTTGATAGAGCACTCTCTGACATTCAAGCAAATGTGCTTAAATGAAAAGAAAGCTGCCTTGCAGGTTCTCAGCTGTTTTCAAGAGCCTGATGGGGGACAGGCAAATCAGGTGGAAAAAATGGCAACTGTTTTTTGTATCTGCTCTTAGCTGTGTTGTGTGAAATAATTTGCTCGCAGGCTCTGAGGCATCTCTCAGACTCGGCAGGGGTATTAAGAAGCAGGAATCAGTGATGGTTGTGTGCATCGCCACTGTGTGAAATTCATTTGCTCGCAGGCTCTGAGGCATCTCTCAGACTCGGCAGGGGTATAAAGAAGCAGAAATCAGTGATTGTGTGTATTGCCACTGTGTTGTTTGAATTTGCTCACATGCTCTGAGGCATCTTTCTAGACAGAAAAACTGGTGGAAAGACTAGGCTGCTCAGTACAAGCTATTTATAACATACTGTGTGCACGATCAGTGTGTGCTCATTTGATGCGTGCAGGCTCTGAGGTGTCGCACAGACATGGCGAGTGTGGTCAGTACAAGCTATTTATAACCAGGCTTGTCGAGTTGTACGGTATGATACGATTATGGTCTGTACGGTATGCACCGTACTTGTTAAATTACGGCGTACTACCGTATTTGTCACACCGTACTTTACCGTAATTACGGTAAAATACGGTACGGTGTACGGTACGGTGCCAAGATGGCACTGCCAGTGCAAAAATGGCCTCAGAAAAGCCCCTCCACCCCAAAACCTCCAATTTTTGCTCCTCGGTGTGCTCCTCCCATGTGCTGACGCCACACAATGCTTCCCTGAACGACCCTGAGGCTGGGTTGGGGCTGCATCAGCTCAGTTGCTGGCGCTGCCAGTGCAAAAATGGCCTCAGAATGGCCTCTTTGCCCCAAAACCTCCCATTTCCACCTCCAGCATGCTCCTCTTACGTGCTGACGCCACACAATGCTTCCCAGAACGACCCTGAGGCTGGGTTGGAGCTACATCAGCTCGGGGGCTGGCACTGTCAGTGCAATTTTGGCCTCAAAAAGGCCTCTCCGCCCCAAACACCTCCCATTTCCACCTCCAGCATGCTCCTCTTATGTGCTGACGCCACACAATGCGTCCCTGAACGACCCTGAGGCTGGGTTGGAGCTACATCAGCTCGGGGAAGGCCCAGCAGTGGCTTGCATGGAAAGTTAAAGTCGGACGCAGTACTTGATTCCTGGTTAATAATTTGTGTTTTATTCCTAAATGATTGTTGCTAAAAGACAAGGAATGTTTTGGGCCGAAATTGGAGCCAAACGGCCAAATTACGGTCAACATCGTGCTGTACGCTGGCACCGTACTGTACGGTCGGACACCGTCTTTTCAAACAGACCATACTTGCACCGTATTGTACGGCGTATCACGGTACGGTACTTAATTACGGTCAAGAAAGCTGAAGTACGGCGTATCTCGACAAGCCTGTTTATACCACGCCGTGTGTGTCTATTGTGTATATGTTTGATGCGTGCAGGCTCGGAGGTGTCGCACAGACTTGGCGAGTGTGTTCAGTACATGCTATGCATTAACACACCGTGTGTATGACTTGTGTATATGTTTGATGCGTGCAGGCTCTGAGGTGTCCTTCAAATTGGGGGGGGATGGCACCCTGCGCAAGGCCACAGGCAATTCCACTAAGGGCAACCCCTCTGAGCGCGGCTCCCACGCTGGGGAGACGTCTTCGGTGCGTGCTGTTTGGTGTCTGTGTGTGCTCGTGTGT
>Ga0307968_1003869_pt1 | contig 12363 bp, 13 predicted proteins | sample OrgLakmetagen650_FD_201834 | JGI IMG/M metagenome (GOLD analysis project Ga0307968, IMG submission 201834) | Saline water microbial communities from Organic Lake, Antarctica - #650 | ecosystem: Environmental > Aquatic > Non-marine Saline and Alkaline > Saline | place: Antarctica: Organic Lake... | reverse complement strand
CAGCAGAACAATAGACTTTTTCTTTTTCTTTCTGAGCTTATGGATTTATTTGTGGCTGGCCGAGACCAGTCAGCAGCCGATCAGCCAAACAACCTGGCTGAAGGTCACCCCCAATTGTAACCATTATTGAAATGGATGCTGGGGGGGCGAAAAAGGCAAGAGCATCATACGTTGTGTGTGTCATTGATTGAGAGTCTCAAACGACGCGACTCCTGTCACATTTGTATACGGTACCAGCTAATTTGGTCTGGTTCCCGACCACCTGATCCCTGTTGATGAGCCACCCTTCTTCTCTCTTACTTTTCCAGGTTTACAAAAAAAGGCCTTCAGACAAGAAGTGTGACTGCTAATTCTTCTCTCACCGTTCTCTATTCGGGATGCTTCGTCTCTGCATCTATTGGGTGGTGTAAAACAACATCAGCCTGGGATGGCTTCAACGTACAAGAAAAGGCGAACCTGAAACCAAAACAAAGAATAATTAACTACAGCAAAATTGATTTAGCCGGACTCGACAATGCACAAATTAATTGTACGTAAGGTCATTGCTGTTCAGGAAGAAAAAAAGAGATCATTAAGTGGCCTGCAAACTCCTCAAATAAGCAATGCCCTTTAACAACCCTGACCATAAAACTATGAATGATAAATGATAAATGATGGAAATAGTTTTGAGTGCAAACACTTGTGCAGAACTCCATAGAAACAAAAGCAGCATTGCTTTACCAGTGCTGCTCAACGACTAGACCTTAAAATGATGTGAGCAGGTGAGGGGGTAGGGTGCAATGCACTGGACCTCCATATTCATAAAGCGTCGCTTTGTGAATCTCCTTTTCACTACCCCTTCTTATCTGTCATGCATTTCACATTACTACAATGAATTTAACTCCTAAATGTGATGATAATGATGACACGTGTATGTGGATATATGCAGAAACGAGAAAAACTGGGTGTTGACTTTATTTCCAAGGTATACATTAGTAGCACCTAGGACTGTGGGATTTCTCCTCACAATACAATCCTTGCTACACTCCCTTACTTAGTCTCTCTCTCTCTCTCTCTCTCTCTCTCTCTCTCTCTCTCTCTCATGTGTTCATCTTACACCAGCACAACTCACCCATAAAATTCCCAATCGGTCTGCGGCCAAGACTGCCAGGGTCATTCAAATAAACTTGTCTCATCTGCTCAGAAAGGAAGCATTACGCAGATAGTCAGAGAGGTAAGCACTGCTAGCTCAAGGAAGAAGCTGCTGATCTGGGCCGTTGCGCGCTCCCTGGCCTCCCTGTCCTCCCTCTACCACTACTGCTTCCAGCTGCATACCAGGCACCCCCCAAGCTAGAGCTACCGTTGCTGCCACTGCTGTTGGCACCCGTGCTGCTGCTATTCCGTTGGCAGCGCAGCGCATCTAGCTCAGCCTGCAAAAATGAATGGCAGAACATGGGGGAGCGGTCTTCTTCAGCCAAACCAGCACTATCAACCCTTTCACCCTATTTTTTTCTCAATAAAACTTGGTTGGCAATCAAACACAAGAACAACCCACAAAAAATTTTCTGCACAAGAAAGAGAGGAAATTTCAAGATTCTAATAAAAATCCATACGGGATGATTAATCGATAGAAAAGTGTGCGCTGTGCACGTGATAAAAAAGAAGTGAGTCCGGAAGAAAAGATGAAGGGAAACGGGCTGGTTAATGGTAAAGTGACAGAGGACATAAGCCAGGGAACACACACCAAGCCCCGCCTATACCTGCTCATCGTAGATAAGGTGAAAAGATCCCATACGATGTGGTCTGCCTCTCCTGTAATACAGAAGCATGACAAACGTCACAGCAGTGGGGATGACAGAAAAGCAGAAAAGGCATCAAGTCAGCATGTGTGAGCCGTAGCAGTGAGTCACAGCAGTGGTTGAAAGCAGAGTGAACTTTAAAAGGAGTGTGCTAACAAGAAGTAGTTACGGCCGTGTATCAAGGGTTCTATGCTAAAACTGGTGAAATTGCGTTGTATATATATAGGAAGTCGGACGGCACAACAGAAGAAGTCGACCTGGCAATGCTTCGTTCAAGCACAGCATGCGGCTCTGTCGTCGCACTGCCGACGTACACCCAACAGCTTCTCACCAGCAAAGAGGCAAACAAGCTGATGCCGCCTGTGCGCACCTGGACAGCTTATTTGTGCTGAGAAGGTCTTTGGGCATCGACTCCATGTGCGTCGAGGCCAACCAGTCATAGGGAGTGATAAGGTTCAGGGTGTCACTGATCACCTGTGCAGGTGTTGTTTCGTTGAATCCTTCACTGAATCTAGGGTGTCACTGATTACCTGTGTTGTGTTATTCTTCACTGAATTTAGGGTGTCACTGACTACCTGCGCAACTGTTAAATCGTTCCTACCTCGATGCTCAACCACTCCACCCAACCATCCCCTCTCTGGGGGGCTCTCCTTGTTGAGTGAAGGATGACACATATCAAGGAATGCACTGCCATGCGAATCAGTGGCGATTGCGTTCAATGAACGAGATTATTGTCCAGTTCATGTACCTCCTCTGACAAGGTCCAAGGCTGCCTTTTTTGAAAAGCAGTTAGGGAATCATTGTAACTTGCGTTCAGTGAACGAGATGGCAGCTCAGTGCATGTACCTCCTCTGACAAGGTCCTAAAGCTGTTTTTCTGAAAAGCAGTTAGGCTCGCACAGTCTGGACGAGTAGATATTGCAAGAAGGCAAAGGGGAACCAGGCGATGCCCCCAGCATTGACCTTGGAACAAGCAAACAAAAAGCACTTGCTCTGGAGAGCAAGGCAATCTTGCCTCACTTTCCAGAGCAAGCGCTCACTCTAAGGTGCAACAGGTCATGCGGTCTTCACAAAGATTGGGCTGCAAAGGTGCTCACCTTGAATTTGAGCAAGCGGTCTGAGGCGGTGGTCGCTGCTAGAGAGGGAGAAGCATTCACCTCCACCAGCCAGGGTTTCAAGTTGTCGTCGATGAGCATGTCATACCCGTACAGCTCGAAGCAATGCCTGAACACAGGCAGATCAGGGAGCTACGGAATCAACTGTGCATGCAGTGTGATTTCCCCCTGCTGCAATCAATCACATTTGCTTTGGTGCTGGGTGCTGTAAGCTCTCTTCGGCATGAGTCGGACAAAAAAAGGGAAATGCTCAATTGGAGGATCCCAAGGGCGCAGCTTGCGACTAGAAAACCCTGTCACTCTACCTGGTGGCCAAGCTGCTGCAATGTGCATGTGAGATATTTGTGTTATGTCGGGGACTGCTGATGTCTCAAGCGGTGCCTTTGTTTCCCTTTCTTGCTATTGTCAATGTTTGTTCCTCATGCGCCAGAAGCTTCCCTACGCCCAAATGAGTTGCACATAGACATCAGTATCAGGCACCCACTTGTCATTGATCATGATGTTGCACACCGCACGCAGGCTCTTCACTACACAGTCCTCAATGTCTTGGAACAGTTTGTCGGACGCCTCCACGCCGTGGGTTGCCTGCGTTGACGGTTTTGGTTGGGGAGGAAACTTCATTTCCAAGCATTTGAAGCTACAGCAACCCAGCTTCCCAGCCCCTCTTTTACTAGATGGGATTTATCCATCCAGGTACTTGCACCTGCTGCAGCAAGGTGCCTGCGTTGTCCACCGCAGCAGCAACAGCTTGCACCACACAGCACAATCACCCTGCCCATACCCAGATTGCAAGTGATTACGTCGCACTTGGAGGACGGTTGCTACCTATTTCTTAAATACCTACATGCACAATACTTCTTAAATAAACATTTTTGCAGTTTGAATGAGTGAATACCTCTAAGTACAAGCGCAGGCTATCCAAAGTCCACTTGTTCCCATGCCTGGAGTTGTATTCCTCTCCGTTGCGCTGGATGGACACGTTGGTTAGGTGCACGTAGTCATTGTCCAGCTCTGCCTGCAAGAAGGATTACACGTGGGATACAAGCTGTGTTGATTGTGTGCTGATTTGACATAAAAATGAAGGCTCTCGATTCTCAAAACAATACAACAAATTATACACACTACAATAAAATGAAAAGGAGGCGGTACGGGATAACGCTTGATGAATGAAGAAAGTAGTCATCTTTTTTGGTTCTTGTGGTGTTTTGTTCATGACTGCATCAGAGTGAGTTGAGCCAAGTTGTAAACAAGCAAAGAGAGGCTTGAAGGACAGAGATCGGTCAGGTATGTTGCCCTCGATAACTATGTGCAACTACAATAAAACAAGGCTTTGCTCCTCAGCAAACAGCTACAACGCATGCGCCGCTATCAGTTGCATAAATTTCAGGGCACGCTATGAGCCAAACTACATGTACCTCTTCCGTCGTATACTTTTCTGAGCAGAAGCGACCAAAGCCGAGGTTGGACAGGTAAGCAGTGAGGGGGCGGTAGGAGGTCACCACCACGTACAGACGCAGGTCAAACTTCTTCCCACTGATCAGCAAAGGGTTGTCGACATAACGGCTGACCTGAAAAAACATGTGGCAGTGCTTTGAGATGGACGCCTTGACGCACTTGTGCTTTGATTCTGACGGGGACACAGTCCTCGAAACTCAGGCCTTGCCTTGCAGGATTATATCCAATAAATGATGGCATCTTCATCGCACCCTCAGCCTTAAAAAAGGAGGCATAAGGCATCAGAAGAAAAGTCCTACAACACCACAACACGACGCACCACGTAGCTGTCTTGGGAATTGCGCAAAGCCGGAGGAAGGCTGTTGCTGCTAGACCACTTTTTGACCTGTTCGGAAAGAGACAGTGGAGCAAGAAGGATGTTGAGCACGATTAATTTATTAGTTACAGGCCCACGTTGTAGCCGGTCATCCAGGTTGGTTTGCTATGTCGGCTAAAGGGTGTGTCCCCTTTTCATTGCACAATTTAACTAGGAAAACTGGCAAAGCCTGCAAATGCACAGGCGCCTGCCCTTTCCACAAGAGCAGCGCACCTGGCTGAGCTTGTTGATGAGGAAAATGCCTTTGCCCTGGCTCTTTGAGGAGGGCTTCATAATCCAGGTTGCAGATGGTTGACGTCGGAACTCCTCAACAAACAGCGCGTGCTCCTGTTTGTGCACAGGAACAGTGTGCTTCCATGCCTATACATATACGTGTGCTAGCATGCGTGGCAGAGGGCTGAATTTGGAATTCCTGATACTTCAAGTATTTAGACCGTTTTCTTGTCCTTTGCAGGTCTGGCGATTGTAAGGGTATGCAAGGACATGCAAAACATGTTGAGCAAACTTTTCTTTTTATGCGCTAATGACCTGTTTCCACTTACCTGGGGAAGCACAAAGGTAGCTGGTATGATGTCAGCGCTCTCCTGAGCTGCCAGGGAGCCGCCCTCACGTTTTATTTGCTTCTGGTAACGCTTCACATTTTTGACCATCAAGTCCTGCAATTATTGCCGTTGAAGTTATCACTCGCCGTGCTATTCATCAGGAGGTTTGCATATGTCATGGTATGATGCTCAGAGCAAGCACACGAGCCACACAAAGCAAGCAGCAACCTTTCTCGTAAGCGCACCTTTCTCGTAAGCTCAAAATGGTTGGGGTAATGATTAACGAGCTGCCCCTCTTTCAGTCTCCCACCCCCTCCAAAGATGTTCTTAATACCAGGGACTGATGCCCAGTAGATATCCCAGTCATCATCGTCATATGTGGACACCTGCGGGGGCGTGGCAGTCAACCGCGAACACCGTGTTGACTAGCTGCTGACTGCAATATCCAGGATGCAGGGGGGGTATACATCAAGTATGCAGTTCCCCCTGGCTTTCCTACCTGCTCCCAGCCTCTCCTCTCTAAATTGGCCAGCACAACGAATTTGTCAAAATCGCATTTAAAACGGACTGCCATCGATATTACGCTATATTATTATACTTTAATTTTACCAACAATAATTTATTAGTGGTGGCTTGCACATTTCGTTCGTTTTAATTTCCTCTCAAATCACCAGCATTAAGTTTCCTGGTAATAGATTGAAAATCACCATGTCAAGCTCTACTGGCGTGTGCCCCGTCACGCTGCTGCATTACTCAACACTTTACCAAGTACGTGCTTGCACGCGTTGGTGTTTTGTGTTCCCAGTGGCAGCAAGTTTCTGATGATGAAGCCCAGCTGTCTACATCATGTTTTCAATTTGAAAGTTTAGACTCTACCCCACCACGTATACAGCTGCCGCCATGTTTACATCCTCGACTTTCTTGACTTAGCTGCTCGCTCTCTGTTCATGAGATAAATGAGAAATGTTATCCAAACTCCAAGTACAAAACGGCGTGCAGGCTCTTTGCAAGGGAGGTGAGAGCGTTCATCAGCAGGACCAACAGCCTCCTTTTGAGGCTTGTTTTAAAAGCAAAGACCTACAAGCCGTGCTTGCTCTCGTTGGCTGTACAGACGGAAGCCGGAAGAAGAGGGTACGTATATAGTGGAGACAAAGTAAAGAAATGTAAAACGTACGCACGTACGGCTGTATTATATCATGCGAATAAATCAGGTCCAGCAGGTGGCGGGCGCAGCGGTCCACTGACGGCTTCAAGTTTTGAAGCTGCGTCTTGCTCATGCCTCCTTTAAAATAATTCCTGCACTTCACAGGATGTTCTGGAGCGCATGGTTGGCCTCAAGCTGCCTCCTCCATTTCCCCAGCTGCCCTTGCCATCTTCTAGCGATGGCAATCCAACAGGGACCATTACCTGCGACCTGCAAACTGTAGACCTCATACCATTGGGGTGGTTTGAGTCGAACAGCTATGAGGCCTTGGCCAAGGACATGGAAGAACCTGCACTCACATTGAGCAGGCCAGCACAGCGTATGCAACAATCGCCGCTTCAGCAGCAAGAGCAATTGCCGCATCAGGAGGAACAGCAGCAGGAAGAACAGCAGCAGCACCGCGGCAATCAAGTAGGTGCACCCCTCTGGCAGACTGACTTGACAGTATTGTCAGCACTATATTCTTTGCCTACTCCTTTGATTAAGTCCGTAGGGGGTTATTTGAAACCTTGAACGATTTAATAGCTTAGAGTGACAATTAGAGTTTGAAGCTAGATTGGTTCTAAGATGATTAGGTGTGAGTGGTTGCCGCTATAATGCAAACAATGCGCATTCTAAAATTTTGCCCAGATATTCCCCGATGAATTAATTGCTGCCTCGATTACTGTGTTGTGAGCCTGCCCTCAGTCACTTCACTCGCCTGCTGTACCGGCTGAAGCAGCTGATACGTCCGAGGATATAACAGGTCAGTCGAAACAAGCATAGCTCCTTGTTTTTAACACTCCGTTCTTGAAATAGACTTCCTTCGCCAAAAGAACTAAGGAGCTATGTACAAGAGCTGACCTCAACAGTTAACACACTCTCTCTCTCTCTCTTGCTCTCTCCTTCTCTCTCTCTCTCTCTTTCTCTTTCTCTTTCTCTCTCTTTCTCTTTCTCTCTCTCTCTTTCTCTCTCTTTCTCTCTACATTTTGAAGTATGATGAGCAACTCCGCTACACATCTCAATGACCGCCCTTTACGCAGAAGCATCTGAAGAGTTTGCGGAAGGCCTGAACACCATGACTGCGTCTGCAGCAGTCTTGGACACAGGAGATCAGGAGCAGATATCAGGAGAAGGAGAGGAAGCAGAGGGTGGAGAAGACAGCAAGGCGGCAGGATCTGAGCAAGCAGATGTAGAGCTCACACAAGAGACCCTGCATGGGGGTGAAGTTGGTGATGAAGAGGGGGGGGGGAGGTACAAAGCAGTGCTAGAGGGTCTTGCAGCTGAGGGGGGCAACGAGCAGTCTGCAGCAGGATGTGCAGAGGAGCAGCAGCAGCAGCAGCAGTCGCCAAGCCTGGAGTGGCTTGCTCGGAAGGTGCTTCTTTTTCAGCAGTCGTCAGGTGTGTGGCTCACCTCTTTTTTTGTTTCTGTACTTTAGCATCAGAAAGCCTGACGTCAAGTTTGATCAGAGATCTGTACTGCATTGCTCACTGTTTAACCTCACTCCAGTCAGGGACTGCTTCCAAAGACAGAAGCCACCAATATGGCAAGAAGAAAATGAAGATTGATATCATGCACGCTACCCCCAGGAGTGACAGTAGTTTCTGAGCCTATTGTACAGCCAGGGCAGCTGATCGGCAAGCGCGTAGGTTTCCTTCTCCTCCACCGCCTTGAACACAGGTATTGACGTTCTTAGTGCAAAAGTTGTTCCTCATCCAATGCTTATCCAAGGTTGTCTAAGTGGCACGTCAGACAAATGTTAGGATACAAATCAGTTTTTCTATCAGTTTTAGATATTCAACTGCATGCATTGTCACTCACCGATTGCTCCAATATAAGATGTGTTTTTTCACTGAGAGGCGTGCACTTGCTTTTCAGAAACGCTTGCTCAGGAGTTCTGGAAGATGTCTTGGAGGCTGGTTTGATGCAAGGAGCCGTAACAAGCAGGATTGGTAAGGATGCTAGGGTAGGGCATTGCAAGGTTGACCAGAAGTATTACGTCTCTGAAGGAGCATTGTGAGTTGTGAACAGGTTGTTGAGCAGGGAGAACCGTCCACATGTGAATATGTGAATTGTGAATATCCATATGTGAATATGTGAATTGTGAACAGGTTGTTGAGCAGGGAGAACCGTCCATATGTCCATGCCTGCCTACAACGACAAAGAGCTAGGGTGTCAAGTTGACACTGTCAACTGTAGGCGTAGTTTGAGGTGCTTGGTAGCATAGGATATTTGGCTATCAGTCTTAGAAATTGTGTGGCATGAATGTCTACACAAAAAAATGTGCGTGCATAAAACGGCTGCTACAGCCAGAGCCCTACCAAACAGGTAGAAAGTCAAAGCATTGTTTCATTGAGCACAGCTTAGCCTGAATCCCTGCCGCCTACACTTATTAAAAAAGGGCCCTGTAAAAATATACTAGTAATTACGCAGGCAGCGTAAACCACTTGTTATATAATCTTAGAAAAGCAGCCTCCTTTGTACCAACTCAGCTCCTCCCACTACAGACAAAATGCCTTGTACTTAAAAACACGCGATGTGGTTACAAAAGTGGTCACACGTTGCACAAAGATGAATGCCCTCCTCCCATCATTGAAACCGGTGCCTGGAATTATCATGCTCGTTCTACGTGCACCTGGTACATATCACAAACCCACACACTGGAGCTGCCCACACATCGCAAATCCATACACAGGAGCTGCCATCACATCACAAACCCACACACTGGAGCTGCCCACACATCGCAAATCCATACACAGGAGCTGCCATCACATCATAAACCCACACACTGGAGCTGCCCACACATCACAAATCCATACACAGGAGCTGCCATCACATCACAAACCCACACACTGGAGCTGCCCACACATCACAAATCCATACACAGGAGCTGCCATCACATCACAACCCCACACACTGGAGCTGCCCACACATCACAAACCCACATGCAGGAGCTGCCCACCAGTCTGACATCTGCGAGGTGGACTGCTGCAGAGTGCACGAGTTTTTCGTGGTCCGGGTGCTCTGCAAGGTGATTGTCGTAATCACTGGGCAGTTTAGGACTTGGTGTTCACTGGGATATTAGCTGCTCTTCCATATGATATGCCGGCTGCATTGTTGTTGTTCATAAGGTTGATGATGATGACGTGTTCTGTAGTGTTGATAACAATGAGGGCACGTCAACTTGAACACCTGCTTCTCTGCAGCAAAAGGTCAAAAAGTGCTTTAAAACTGCGTTTACCAATGCTGCAATTGTACCACACACAAACACACATATGCATGCACGCGCACACACATTTGTACCAACAGTCAAAATTCACACACTAGCACAACCTTGCAATAACATTTAAAGAGGCAGAGCAAAACCCTCCTAACTGCTTGAAGAAATCAGGCGAATTTGTCATCTCTTAGCCATGGCTTCCCTGCCACATCATCCACAGCTGCATCATCATCCAGCAACACTTGCACACTGATACTGACCTCAAGGTGACAAACAAAATACCTGGTCCTGTACATTTTGTGTGATCTCTCTGTTTACACAACCTGCCTGCACACACACAGTTACGTGATCCTTCGGCATGCTTTGAACTGAGGCTAGATCTGTCTGAGAGCCATCGTCTGTCAGAGATCAGTGACATCCTATCGATGGCAAATAACGAGGAAGCACTGCAGGTTTGAAAAAGGGTTAAGTGTGACTCATGCTTTGAAACAAATCACAAAAGTACGGGCAATGCTGTGGATGCTGACCAGACAACCAAGATGCCTTTCAAGCAAGCTTATGCACACCGCCTACCTGCTTGACTGCCTGCAGGATGTATGGATGCTGCTTAAGCCGCGTGCCTTGATGCCTGACACGTCAAGCTCATCAGAGACCAGCCCTACTGGCCAGCATCTTGCCCACGCTTCCTGCAGAGGGCGGGGTTGGACAAGAGGAAGAGGAAGGGGTGGTGGTGGGCGAGGGAACAAAAATGGGGTGGGTAAACAGCAGCGCGCGGTACCTACAAAGAGGCCTGCTTCGTCTCTGTGGAATTAGTGAATGTTTGGAAATGAGAGCAAGCAAATGCACTCTTGTAGACCCCTTACGTGCATTACAAAGGGCAGAACTCAATTTGCTGTACTACTTACAGATTTCCCACTATGTTTATTTGGCTGGACTGTAATTTCCTTTCAACAACCAAATGGGGAAAAGGCAGCCAAGGCAACTCCCACATTCATTGAAAGGGAAGTGGTACATGGTAGTAGGAATAGTAGGTTCCGAAAAACTCCTGCACCACAGCCGAAAATTATACATCTACAGAGAACCTACAGATTTATCCCTGCCACCAAATGTGCATGACAAAGGCAAGGAGAGCTTAGGTTTTTCCAGTAGGAAAAAAGGTAAACGGACAGAGAAACACCACTCCCCACTGCAATTAAGGAAAAGGAGCCACTTTGATGCTGAATACCGTAAAACTCCTCCACCGCAAAGGGAATAAAAGGTCAATGGGGATTAAAGTATTGCAGGGTGGATCAGCCTAAACCTGACTCCTGATGAAAGATGATTATTACACTGGAAAGGGCACGTGCGCCTGGTATGGACAAGTTTGGCAGCGCAGGTGACAAAATGTACTTGAAGCTTAGAAGCAAGTTTTTTTGTTCTTTACGAGTCAAATCCCAGCTCCTTCAAATGCTCCAGTGTGTGATTATTGTATATGGTGCCACCCACTTCCAAAAAGATGGTGTGGAGGGTAACGGAGGCTCCTTCAAGCTGAAGGATTGTGCTGAGGCCCTCTGAGGCTTTTGTGCTATGCTTTCGCGGCACTCAGTTGGTTCTGAGGTCTAATGTCCTCACAGTGATATTTGACCTTAAATGGGGATGTCAGCTTGAAGTTATTCAAAAGAGAGTTATTGAATGGGGATTGGGGGGAGGTCGTAGGCAGATAGGATTCATTGTTGTCTGGTGGCTCTACTAATGATGGTCGATGGCGCTGTTCTTTATTGGGGCAACCAGAACAGCATCTGGGCGGCTGGAAAAGGAAAATAGGAACGACTACGTTGGTAGACACTGCCTGTTTAGACACAGTTGATTAATTGAAGGAGCATTTAGGTCCAGGACCTTGAAGCCCTTCACCACCATGGAGATAAGGTAGTCAGTTAGTAAGCATCAGGGGGGCAGGTTCTGTCTAAAAACAATCATTATACCCACATCTTGGCTGCCAGGAATGTGTTAGTAGTAAACTGATTAAATCCAAGAGTGTGTTAGTAAACTGACTAAATCCAACAGCTACACAATGAAAAAGGTCTTACATGCTGACATGCAGCTGAGTACACGATTCAATGAGTGCTGGTCAGCCCATATTCTTTCTGCTGCCATGAATGGTCTGACACAATCGTATATCCTCTTCAAATAGAAGCTGCAACACTGTGAACTCATTGATCTCAGCCGTTTTGTGGCAGACTCAGGGAGAGACACTTGGAGTACTGGACACCTTATTCGGAAACTCATCCGAGAGAACACAACAGCAAACGCTTTACTTATCACCAATGGTGTGATCTCTTTACCAAAAGGGCTCTGGTCACTCATTTGCCTTACATCCTTCCCAAATACATGTTTCTCAACCTGCCTCGTGATGTCGCTCACAGTACTACAGCTCGTTTTAGACTTTGTGTCCGCACCCTAAGTTTTGAGACAGCGACATGGAATCAAAGTAATTACCCCACCTGTGACCTGTGTGATGCTGATGATGTGCAAGATGAGCAGCATGTTCCTTTCCACTGTGCCAATCCCCACGTGCTTTCTCTCTGCAGGAGATGGGGGGCGATGTATGAGCACCTCCGCGTGGTGCCCCCTGGAAAACGCCTTCGTGTGCCATCGTGCACACGCCCGGAAATACTCGGGAGCGGCTAAGACTCATACGGCGGAGCAACACGGCAGC
>Ga0307968_1003865_pt1 | contig 12367 bp, 10 predicted proteins | sample OrgLakmetagen650_FD_201834 | JGI IMG/M metagenome (GOLD analysis project Ga0307968, IMG submission 201834) | Saline water microbial communities from Organic Lake, Antarctica - #650 | ecosystem: Environmental > Aquatic > Non-marine Saline and Alkaline > Saline | place: Antarctica: Organic Lake... | reverse complement strand
AGATCCGGTGCTGTGCTGGACAGAGCAGCTGCCGTGACATTCCTCTGGCCCCTTCTGCTCCTGTGTTTGTGGGGGAGGAACAGAGTGAGGCAGACGAGCTCCTGAGAAAAAGGTGTCAAGGCAGATCCGGTGCTGTGCTGGACAGAGCAGCTGCCGTGACATTCCTCTGGCCCCTTCTGCTCCTGTGTTTGTGGGGGAGGAACAGAGTGAGGCAGACGAGCTCCTGAGAAAAAGGTGTCAAGGCAGATCAGATGCTGCACTTGCCTTGGTCTGTAATATTCTGCAACTGGATGTTAATGAGGGAAGTGTCAGCAGTGGTGGTTGTGGATCCTGGTTTTGTGGAGGGGGAAGTCTCAGCAGTGAAATTGTTTGGTTTTGTGTGGGTTGTAGGTTTCTGCAAGTGATTTTTATACACCTGCGACAGGCAAACTGGTCAGCAGTGATGGCTGTGGGTATTTTGTGGATCTAGGCGTCTGCGTGTAATTTTTGCACACTTGCGAGAGGCGGTTTAGCAGTTTAGCAGTGCCGGGGACGATTCCTGACTTTCTGCTCCTGCGGTTGTGAAAGAAAGAAAAGAGCAAGGAGATTGGCAATTTGTAGATGGAAAGGGTCACTGTACACATGTGAGAGGCAGCCCTGCAGCACTACTTGCGGTTCTCAACTTCCTGTCCTGCTCCTGTATTTGCGAAGGAAGGGAAAGACGCCATCTCGGAACAGCAATTTGACATATGCTGCCAGGAAATCTAGTAAATATTCAATGCTAGCACAAACAGCAAGAGTCGAAAGCATAGTGTTTCGTTGAGTGACAAAGCACGCATTCTTATTTTTTTGACAAAATTTTATGGCGGGTCGGTTTGTAAGTCAAGCTTGCAAAGGAAAGAAATCCTTTGACAGACTGAGGAACAAGGGCATAACGAACATTGTATACGTACACAGTTTTCACAGATACACAGATGGTCACACGTTCACAGTACACAGATACATCCACACGTACACACAAAGGCGCACGCTCACGCGCACACACATACACACGCAAACACATACACACACAGACGTGGACCTACCTGGGCTTCGCGGTCCAAGGAGGCTCTGACTGTGGCATTGCTCCTGTTTTTATGGCGCTGTAAGGTAGACAAGGGCAACGAGCATTGTGTGTGTCTATTTAGCGCAACGCATGTGTACGCAACACACAATAATGTGGCATTGCTCCTGCTTTTATGGCGCTGTAAGGTAGACAAGGGCAACGAGCATTGTGTGTGTCCATTTAGCGCAACGCATATGTACGCAACACACAATAATGTGGCATTGTTCCTGCTTTTATGGCGCTGTAAGGTGGACAAGGACATCGAGCACCATTTGTCCATTTAGCGCAACATGTATGAACGCACATCATAGTGTATGTATCAATTGTAAGACAGCAATCAGTTGAGTAAATAGTATTAAGCCAGTACTAGTTGCAAGGAAATCCATCTTGGTGAAAAAAATGCATAATTAGCAATTGGTGGCTGTTTTAATTTAGACGTTAAATAAGGGGTGACGGTGAATGGGCTGTTTTGCATTAGACGTTAAAAGGGGCTGTTTAAATTAGACGTTAAAGGGGCTGTTTTAAATTAGGTGTTAAATAGGGGTTGAAGGCACAGTCCCCACGCTTGATATAGATTGGACGCGTATTGAAGCCAGCTTTCCAGTGCACTAAGTTACAGACTGTCCTTTTGAGAAATGGGGCAGCTAGACTTGTTTGAGTGGAAGAGAGGCAATATTTTCAGGTTACCGTTTGAGGACGCTCCGCCCTAGTTTAATTTCATGTAATTACTTAACATAATAAAAACACAGAATGCTAAATTCCGGGGTCCCCCAAGTGAGCAGAATGGCATGTCCAGGTTGAAAAACCCCTCAACTGCCAACCAGCAGCTCACCCAGATGGACAGCTTCTTTTCTGGCAATGAGCACATCGTTGGACGCGTATTGAAGCCAGCTTTCCAGTGCACTAAGTTACAGACTGTCCTTTTGAGAAATGGGGCAGCTAGACTTGTTTGAGTGGAAGAGAGGCAATATTTTCAGGTTACCGTTTGAGGACGCTCCGCCCTAGTTTAATTTCATGTAATTACTTAACATAATAAAAACACAGAATGCTAAATTCCGGGGTCCCCCAAGTGAGCAGAATGGCATGTCCAGGTTGAAAAACCCCTCAACTGCCAACCAGCAGCTCACCCAGATGGACAGCTTCTTTTCTGGCAATGAGCACATCGTTGGACGCGTATTGAAGCCAGCTTTCCAGTGCACTAAGTTACAGACTGTCCTTTTGAGAAATGGGGCAGCTAGACTTGTTTGAGTGGAAGAGAGGCAATGTTTTCACATCATTTGTGTCTCATGCTGTAGATAGCGACACACACATACGTACACACAAGCTCACACACACACACACGCACACGCACGCAACTCTTGCGCTGCCTACACCTGGTAGTCCTTCATCTGTGTCCCATGCTGTAGACAGCGACACACACACGCACGCACACAAGGATACAAACACATACACACACGCATGCACGTTCCTCTTGCGCTTCCTCCACCTGGTAGTCCTTCATCTGTGTGTCCCATGCTGTAGACAGCAACACACACAAAAGCACGCACACAAGGATATACACACATACACACACGCATGCACGTACCTCTTGCGCTGCCTCCACCTGGTAGTTCATCATCTCTGTGTCCCATGCTGTAGACAGAGAGTCCACAATTCCAGAGGTGCGTGCAAACATGCGCTCCAAGCGAAGGACTTCGTGCTCTGGCAATTGCTGCACGCAGTCAAAGGTTATGGCAGGCTTTTGTCAGGGCATTTTTGGTGGCTTGTTTTGCAGATTGCATAAGCTTCAGGTATGTTTTGCAGATTGCCAAGCTTCAGGTGTGATTTGTTAGGGCATTAAGGTGGCTTGTTTTGCAGACTGCATTAAGGTGGTTTGTTTTGCAGATTGCATAAGCTTCAGGTGTGTTTTGCAGATTGCCAAGCTTCAGGTGTGTTTTGTCAGGGCATTTTTGGTGGCTTGTTTTGCAGATTGCATAAGCTTGTTTTGCAGATTGCCAAGCTTCAGGTGTGATTTGTTAGGGCATTAAGGTGGCTTGTTTTGCAAACTGCATTAAGGTGGCTTGTTTTGCAAATTGCATAAGCTTTAGGTATGTTTTGCAGATTGCCAAGCTTCAGGTGTGTATTGTTAGGGCATTAAGGTAGCTTGTTTTGCAGACTGCATTAAGGTGGCTTGTTTTGCAGATTGCACTTAGGTGGCTTGTCTTGCAGATGCATTAAGGTGGCTTGTTTTGCAGATTGCCAAGCTTCAGGTGTTTATTGTTAGGGCATTAAGGTGGCTTGTTTTGCAGATTGCATAAGTTTCAGGTGTTAAAGCCACTGCCCTCTGGCACAGTTGCCGCACACAGGTTAACGTTGTGGAGGGCTTGTGCTAATGCATGCAGGTCGTAGCTTTGAATTGTTACAGACTTCAGGTGCTGGACGTACTGCTCTTTGGACGTACGCAGATTGCACATTAGTTGACTAGGTGCGTATGCACACATGCAGATACGAAATTGTGCATGCCTATTGATATGTCGACAAGGCGTTGAGAAGGCGTTGAGTACGCAACACATCATAGTGTATGTATCAATTGTAAGACAGCAATCAGTTGAGTATGCGCAATACGTAGACCTAGAGCATCACAGACGCATGCAAAGGATGCAAAAAGAAGAGGCTTGGTCAGAATTAAATGTGCACGACTAACAGGGAAACCTCTAATGCACAATGTATCATGGCAGGACTGTGTTAACGTGCAATCGATATATGACAAATGCATGCAGTTGTATGTGTAAGGCCCCAGCCAACTTTGCGTACGTGTCGTTCATGTACACAAGCCTGCTTACACACCTACACAAGCTGCGTGCACACAAACACATACACACACACACACACACACACACACACACACACTTACGCACAAACAGATATAGTCACACATACATGATTGTCAACAACTCAGAGAGCACAAGCTCATACAAACCTGGATGACCCTATCAAGCCCCTCATCAGATATGTTTCCCCCTTTGGCCCAGTCCTCCTCATGCAAACCCATCTCCTTGGCTTGAAACGGAGGCAGCCGGTCCTTCAATTCTTCCACCTGCACACAAAGGGAACGCTTTCATGGAGAAATCTTTCATAATTAAGCTGTATTTTTGCGGCACCAGCTATGTTTCAAGCTTCTATACACAACATGTATTATATGTATATCAGCGTTGAAAGTGTAATATTGAAGGGTAAAGGCAGAGGCACAGGTCTATCTGCTTGTTTGCTAGTGCAATTGGGGGCTGACAGCAATCACAGCATTACTCATCTAAGTGCGTCAGACGCTGTGGGACATAAGACAAACATAACTTGCGGTTGTTTGTGCCAAATTAAGGAAGCATCAGCACACGCAGTGATATCACTTTGTTGGTGTCAAAGTACTGTAAAAACCTATTTTTGCTTGTGTGTGGCTTGGGTTGCTTAATACTGGGGTATGAGCAGGGTTGGCCAGAACTGTATATACGCACCATATATGACCGTGTATTTGGTGAATTCCCTGTCAAAAACATCGTGTATACACCGCATATGTGTTTAATTCTAGTCGACCCTAGGTATGAGGCATTTGTTGCCCTTTGTCACATAAAGAGAGAACTCAAATGCAACACATGGATGTGTGTTCCCCCTGGGTGTGGGGTCTGCTAAGCTTGTTTGGCTTGTCCTTCTTGAAAAGCACAAGCCTGCGCAAGCTATCACTTACGTGCCATTTCACTAGCCAAGACCGCTCTTAGCTCTGTTCACTTGCTGCATAGTTCAGGCCAGACCACATTTATACAAAGACACGGTGAATACACAGAACACCTAGCAGGGATATAGAGAAATTTACATGCATACAGTCATATACGGTGTAATGGAAGGTTCTGGCCCACCTTATGCATAATGTCAAAGCCTGCTGCATCAACTACAACGAGGTCAACCTTAATCTGCGCACCCATTTCACAAGCCAACGCTTCGTTGTGTGCACCCCCATCTCCTCCCCCGCCACACGTGTGGCAGCAGCCCTGCGAGTTGGAAGAGCCAAAACCATGAAATAAGTGCCTTTAACACTCAAATATCCTCGGGCAATTTGGTATTGGTGAAGATTGTCTGTGCTTATAGATGCGTTTAAGTGCGTGCATGGGGGGGAGGGGGGGGGGGCTGTACATGTGTGCGCATGTGTATGTATGTGTACGTGTGTGTGTATATATGTACGTGCGTGTGTGTAAGTTTGTGTGTGTTTGTGCGTGTTTGTGTGTGTGTATGTGTGTGTGCGTGTGTATGTGCGTGTGTGTAAATTTGTGTGTGTGTTGTGCGTGTGTGTGTGTCGATGCGTGGGTGCGTGGGTGTGTATGTGTAAGTGTGTGTGTGTGTGTGTGTGTGTGTGTGTGTGTGTGTGTGTGTGTGTGCGTGTGTGTGTGTGTGAGTGCACGTGCATGCATGTGTGTGTGCGCGCGTGCGTGTGTGTGTGTGGTTGTGTGTGTGTGTGTGTGTGTGTGTGTGTGTGTGTGTGTGTGTGTGTGTGTGTGCGTGTGTGTGTGTGTGTGTGTGTGCGTGTGTGTGTGTGTGTGTCCGTGTGCCTGTATGTTTTCTGTTGCTTTAAACTCACTTTTGTGCCAGATCCTCATCCCTCCTTAAATCCGCGTCCATCTAAGAGTCAGCCCCCACCGTATCTCACATGACAATTTTGCTGTACATGAATCCAATAAATAACAGTTGGCAAGTAGAAAGAATGGAGGGGAAGTTTCAGTTCGGCAGTTTGTCAGTTAGCAGTTTGTTTGCAGTTTGTTTGCAGTTTGTTTGTACATGTACGTGCACAAAGTGCCCAATAATTTTACTTATATATTAACTTCTACTTTACACAGCTGACGATACTACAACTACTATTCTTCTGGGTGGATACGTACTGCTACATTTCAAGGTACTTCTTCACTCTTGTTCCAATGAGACTGCTTAAAGTTACGTCATGGTGTCCAGAACATACACAGCTGTCATACTACAACGGACGAGCACATATGAGGCTGGTTAGCAGACGCAGACTTATGGAGGCTCTCTCAATGTGTATCATTCTCTAGCGCACGTCCACCCTTGCTCCTTCTGTGCCGTACACATGCAAGCTGTTCCTTTTCTTCGGTCCGCGCTTACATCTGCCGCTCTCCAGTGAAAGCTAGTTCTCGACTGCAACTTTCTATGACCTATATACTTTACTGCCTGGCACGCAAGCTCTGAAAATGAAGCAAGCGAGTCCTTTTTTGGGGTGGTGTACGCTGAAAAACAGGGACGCATGGATCTAGCTCATACAATACTTCCTACTTTTACAGTTATGCCAGTGGTGAATATGTCCATTCAGCTATACGTTGCTGTTCAGAGACCAATGGCACAGAAGAGAGTGCTCCGACCAAAGCTACCATCACCGCTACATTCTGTCTACAATACACGACAATCCTACCCCACTGAAGTCTACCTGTGTTATCCCTACTTGTTCACATACTACATCCCTTTAGCTGCTAGTCTCCTTCGTTCTTCCATCCAACAGTAAACACAACCTTCTATTGGAGCAAGCAGCTAGAGTATCTCGCAATGGCTCAGGAGGAAAGCGAGGTGAGTGTGCCCAATTGGTCCCATTTTTGCGCTTGCAGCTTGCAACCTTTGCCTCTATTCCCACATCTACACCCTAGCATGTCTACACACGTCTAAACCGTACACATCTCATGTTCAGGCAGAAGGGTATCACCCTGCCACAACTGGACTGACTAACAAGTCTGGGTCTAAATCACTCCGTGCACACACTCGCACATCACAGATGCTTGACTACGGCATCCACGGAGGAGACGGCCAAGACATGCACGATGAGATGGGCGAGGTAGGGAAAAGGAAGGAGCGGGAGTTTGTGCGGAACGAGGGACACGCGTCGAACAATTCCTAGAGTCCTCTGGTTTCACCCCCACGCAGGATCAAGCAAGGTACAGACACCACCACTACCACAACTCGCACCTCCAACACCACAACGGGGACGAGCTAGAGTGAGTGTGACTTGCCCTCTTAGGTACTTGCTGCATGCAAGCCCTTTTCTTGCTCTATACACTTCTCCCCAGCAGTTCTCATCCCACCTGCAAAATCGCCTTTATGCATTGCCCACACCTGCAGTGAGATGGACGTGCTAGCTCAGCCTCCTCATGGCACCGAGGTGAGATTGGTTTGTGCTTGCGCGCGATGAATACTTGTGTGGGTGAGTGTGGGTTTGAGCAGGTATGTAAGTGTAGGTATGTTTGTGCTAGCCTGTGCGCATGTGTGTGTGTGTGCGTGTGTGTGTGTGTGCGCGCGTGTGTGTGTGCGTGTGCGCGCGTGCGTGCGTACGCGTGTATGTGGGTGTGGGTGGGTGTGTGTGTGTGTGTGTGCGTGTGCGCACGTGTGTGTGTTTGTGTTTGTCACCACACAGAGTACTGGTCGCTTGGCATATTGGTCCTCTTCACTCACAGGTTTTCGTCTCTCGCATTCCATGGGAAGCCACAGACAAGCAGGTCCGGGCCTTTTGTGAGATTGCTGGAGATGTGTACAAGTTGAGGATGCCCAAGAACCCAGACAACCCGAGCCAAAACAAAGGGTAAGGACAGGAACGCACGCACGATGCCATGCTGATGTATTCTGTCTGTTATGACATAGAGTGCCAATAACTTGCTCCTAGCACCTAGCCGTGCCTTTCCTGACCCGTTGACTTATCCTATGCCTCCCATTTCCGCAGATTTGCCTTCTGTGTGTTCAATGCCAAAGAAGGCGCCGAAGAGGCACTGCAGATACTGAACCAGCGGGAGCTTTCAGACTTTCCTGGCAGACGGGTGGGTAATGCCGCATCCAGTTCAATAGGACTAATTATGCTTTGTGTACGTACAGATACATGCTAACAGTAACACAACACCTCAGTGTTCCTTTAAGATTTAAGGGTGTGTAGCATCTTAAGTCTTAAAAGCTACGCAGGGTGCTCAAGCCAAAATGGTGTGTAGCGTTTTAGCCTTTCCAGACAAAATGGCCAAAATGTTGGCGTGTGTAATGTTGTGGCTAAACAAAGAAACTGTATTGGTAGTGTGTATGTGTGTTTGTGTGTGGGCGTCTGTGTGGGCTTCCGTGTGGGCGGGTGCGTGCGGGCATGCGTGCATGTCCGGGCTTGTGCGCGTGTGCGTGCATGTGCGCGTGTGCATGCAGGCGTGTGCGTGCGTGCGTGTGCACGTGCTTGTGTGTATGTGCGGGTGTACGTGAGCGTGTGTGTGCGTGCGTGCATACGTGCTTGCATGCTTGTGTGTGCGTGCGTGCGTGCGTGCTTGTATATATGCGTGCATGGGTACGTGTGTGCATGCGTGCGTGATTGCGTGTGTGTGTGTACATGTTGTTGCATATGTGCATTTTTTGTGCGCGATGATGGCAGGTTTGGCTGCATGCTTGAGGGAATGGCTACTGCTGCTGCATTGACAGGGGTGTGGATGGGGCCTCGGTGCGTCGCTTTAAAACCTCTAAACAGCGACACAAAAAGCTTAAAAAGCAACGCATCGTTCTTTACAGAAACACTGCTCAATATGTAGTTGTATTTGTGAGAGTAGGTTCGGTTATAGCCTGTTTTTCTTAGTAGCAACGCAGGAATTATACTTGCTCCTATTACGTAAGTGCCAGGGTAGCGTAGAGAAATGCGCATTCAATGCCATCGGCTTAACTTAGCTTCATATGCTCAACAGGCGAGCTTCCCATCAGTATCCCAGAGCTTTGGCCCATTGAAGCAAAAGTAATTAGATATCCAGATCAAGATTATCAAGGCAGCGTGCAGTAAGATAGGTAGAGCCAGAGCCCTACCACACTTGCTCTCGTGCGTCATCTGAGATCGTTGCCAGAAATCCCTGTGTCAAACGTTAACTTAGGACTTCTGGTACCCTCCATTCGCAGATGGTCCTTGTGAAGAGTGAGGTGAAGAACAAGCTTTTCCTCAGTAACCTGCCCCGCTCAATGAGCAAAGACGCACTGCTGAATACCCTGGAGGATGAAGTCAAAGGTAAGGGATGGATGCTAGCACTCATGTGTCTGCTCTCACAAGTCGTGTGCAACAAAAACACACACACGCACACACATACACACACGCGCACTCGCTTGAACATGATGTGCACTCACACATGCACATCATAATCGTACAAACGCATGTACAAACTTGTAGTACATGCACACGGACATACCGACACACAAACATGTGACACCCAAACACAAACACACAATACACACCAACATGGCAAACACAAAATTCCAACCTCGTCATGCACGCACGTAACCCTTAAACTTGCCATGCAGGGGTGCTAGGGCTTGAGCTCATGGTGGACAAGGAGACGGGTGCTAGCCGTGGGTTTGGCTTTCTAGAATTCTTCAATAATGCAGCAGCAGACGCCGCGCGGCACTATTTGAGCCGGCCGGATTTCCGTATCCACGACCGTGAGATCACTGTCACCTGGGCGGAGCCGAAGCGGCCGGAACCCTTCCAGGACCAGGTATGGGTGTGTAGTGGTGTGGCTGTGTAGGTATGGCTGTTGGTTTTAAAGGGTGGGGGGGTGGGGGTGGGTATTTGTCGGTGCAAGTGGGGGTGGGGGTCAAGGTGTTGGCGTGGTATTTGTGTATGGTTCTATGAACTGAAACTCTCAGATTGTTAGGCAGGCGGAGCAAAAGCCTTTCAATCTTCCCAGAAGGAATGAGTGCCGTTATGGGTATTGTCTGTGTTTCAAAGCAGTGCGCGCTTGTGAGTGGGTGAGGCAGCTTACAAGTGCACGTGGCTGTTGGCAAATTTTCACGTCCTTTTGTGGCAGTTTCTAGGATGAGGGTGCTTTGGCAGAATACAGACCAACACGCACGGGTCCCTTGCCCCCTTGGCCAAAAGCTATGCATAATGCCCAAGGTTGCAAGGAAAGCCTTTAGCGCAGAAGGCGGACTAGCACACTGATGGCTTTTACACCTCAGTGTAGGAGGACATACCAATGTTGTACCTGCAATTGTGCAGCACAGCCCTTGTCTAGGTAGCCCTCTTGTCTATGTTGCCCGCTTGTTGCTGCCATCTTGTCAAGAAAATTACAGTGTAGCTGTGCCGTGAGTGCACACTCGCTTGCACGCACAAATGCTGCACACACAGGTGCATGCACGTGCACACAATCATGCACACGTGCACACTTGCAGGTCAAATCAATCTATGTCGGCAATCTACCAGATGCTGTGGACGAGCACAAACTCAAGGATCTGTTCTCGGCCTATGGGCAGGTGAGCGTATGTGTGTGTGTGTGTGTGTGTGTGTGTGTGTTCGCGCACGCGCGTGTGTGTGTGAGCCTTGCCAAGTAGTAGCACTTGCTTTAAAGTGTTTCTTGCTTACTGCTCACTCCTGGAGACTGAAGAGCTAGAGGTGCCCCAAATGATTACTAAACGTCCCTGTTCTACTCTGAACCTTGTAACTGCATATTGCCCTGTGCAGATGACCCAACAAGCTATGCTCGTGCACTATGCCAAGTGCACTTTGCCTTGCACCTTGCCGAGTGCCTTATGCAACCCCTGCCACAGTGCACTGTGCTCGTGCACTGTGCTCGTGCACTTTGCCGAGCGCCTTATGGCAATGAGTCTACATAATCATTGTCAGGGCACTCACCTGCACTATAAATTTGTCCACTGGTCATAAAGCATTCCACTGGTCATACAGCACGTCACTCTGCCTCACCAACCTGACGACCCCAAAAAGCTTTGCTGCTACGCGTTTGTGCACTTCATCGAGCCCTGCGTAAATTTATGCAAAATTCACAATGCAAAATTCATTTTCCCTTGAGGCAATCCCTGCGTAAACTCATGCAAATTCATGATGCAAAATAAATTTTTCCTTGTGGCAATCGTATCGTGTGCCCTCAGATCACGCACGTCACTCTGCTGCGCCAACCGGACGACCCCAACAAGCTGCGTGGCTATGCGTTTGTGCACTTCACGGAGCGCTCTATGGCGCTGCGTGTGCTGACGGATGCAGAGAGCGACAAGGAGTTTGAGATGGACGACAAGCAACTCGCAATTAACATGGCCAGGCCACAGGTGAGTGTGCCTTTGTCGTTGTCTGTGTGTGTTTCCAGGGAAGAAGGGGGGAGGAGGGAGGTTCTTGTGATGGTGGCAGTGCAAATGGTGTCTGGGTGTGGTTTGCAGGCGTAGGTATGCGAGCCTGCATATTCCGTGCGTGTGCATATAGCACTGCATACTGCCTTGAAAGTAGCAATCAATCACAAGTCCAATTGCGCTTTGTATCTAGCACTGTCAAAGCCTGTTTTTGCCAGCACATCCAAGCATGGGTTCATGTCGTGCGTAATGTTCACCGACGTGAGCTGTGTTTGCGGATAATTTCTGCGGTGATTTGTACCTAGGGACTCGCAACTGCTCAAAGGCCCTCACGACTTTTGCTGTAAGAGAGGAAAGCCTGAAATGCAGAGCAAGTTGTGAGGATCAGGACGAGAAAAAGCCATAGGCAAACAGAGCAGCACTGACGAAAAGCAGGACTGACATGTCACTTTCACTGCAGCATCTGACACTCAAGTTTCCACACTTACCTCAGCAGCTCTTTTTAGTTTGAACCGTAAAGTGCAGCAGGCTAGGGTTTTCTACCAAAATGGCAAAAGCCCGTAGAGCTCTCACCTAACCGTTGATTTGTCCATGGTATGGTTTGTGCCATGTATGGTGTATGTGTGGTTCCTAGCATAGGGAGGGAGTAGCCGCAGCTGTTGTGTCGCGAAACTGTGTTTGCACACGCACTTGTTTAAAATGATGTGTGCAGCACGTGTCGTGCAGATACTACGTGAGCTGTGTTTGCACACATACACACACACATGTTCAAAATGATGTGTGCGGCACGTGTCGTGCAGATACCACGTAAGCTGTGTTTGCACACACACACACACACACACACACACACGCACATGTTCAAAATGATGTGTGCGGCACGTGTCGTGCAGATACCACGTAAGCTGTGTTTGCACACACACACACACACACACACACACGCACACGCACATGTTTAAAATGATGTGTGCGGCACTTGTCGTGCAGATACCACGTGAGCTGTGTTTACACACACGCACATGTTCAAAATGATGTGTGCGGCACGTGTCGTGCAGATACCTTGTAAGCTGTGTTTGCACACACACACACACACACACACACACACACACACACACACGCACATGTTTAAAATGATGTGTGCGGCACTTGTCGTGCAGATACCACGTGAGCTGTGTTTGCACACGCACACAC
>Ga0307968_1003861_pt1 | contig 12372 bp, 17 predicted proteins | sample OrgLakmetagen650_FD_201834 | JGI IMG/M metagenome (GOLD analysis project Ga0307968, IMG submission 201834) | Saline water microbial communities from Organic Lake, Antarctica - #650 | ecosystem: Environmental > Aquatic > Non-marine Saline and Alkaline > Saline | place: Antarctica: Organic Lake... | reverse complement strand
CACAACAACAAACTGGCCACCTATCATTCTTGGTTTGCCATCCCTTTTTCTAGAAATGAGCGTATGCCGATTAATGTACCACGGTATCTCCATCTTGATCTGTCCAAACATGTTATGCGCAATATACGTAGACTCCGCTTGCGTGCGCATACTTTGAAAGTTGAGGCAGCAGCGTGGCTTGAAGATGGTTCTCGCGTATGTGACCTATGTCCTGGTGAAGATGAACATGTTCAGAACGAGGTGCATGCTCTCCTATTTTGCCAAGACCCTTGGGTTTGTGAGCTGAGGAAACATTTTTCCTTTTTTCTACGCCTTTTTTGAGGATTTTCATCGGCTCAACCCTTTTGCTGCAACAGGTCAACAACTTGATTTTGAAAATTTCCTTTCTCAGCAGAACAATAGTTTCTTTCTCTTTTTTTCTGAGCTCATGGATTTATCTCTGCTAGTTCTTAGCCATACTTGACTCTCCTTTTCTTCTCAAAAGTAGACTTTTTTTCCAGTCTCTTTCTCTAGCCTATCATAGACGCTTCCCCTTTTGTTTAGATAGGTGTGGTTACAGGCTTTTTTCCAAGCTTCCGCTCAGATACCCCTGAGGCATATATAGCGATGTAACCTCATCTTATGGATTTATTTGTGGCTGGCCGAGACCAGTCAGCAGCCGATCAGCCAAACAACCTGGCTGAAGGTCACCCCCAATTGTAACCATTGTAACCATTGTGGCTGGCCGAGACCAGTCAGCAGCCGATCAGCCAAACAACCTGGTTGAGGGTCACCCCCATTGTAACCATTGTAATCATTTCATTCATGAACTTATTTTACTTTATGAATGGGCGAGCAGTCTTATTTTTTGACTGAAGGCCTTTTTCTTGTGACCCTTGTAAACCTTGAATAAAATCAGTACACCACAATTAAGCATCTGCCAGAACCAACCGACAGCAATAAATTTGAGGCAACAGGCTAAAAATGCACGTCGTAAGTAACGTGTTCAATATTGCTTCTGTGTGTTCATGCCAGCATTGCAACTAAGACCTTTGACCTTACTGAGGTAGATTAGTTCTAATGATGCGGGGCAAGAACACCACGCAATTTTTGAGCTTGCAATTTTAAATAGTGTGTCAGGTCATATCATCATCATAACAAAAGGCTCAGCACATCAACCAATTGGTAGTGTCCCCTAACCTGAAAGGATTATCACACTCAAATTATTAAAACAGATGAGATGAGATGCTGTGTAAAACGTGTGAAAAGGATAGAATATATGTAGCAAGGTATCACGAGATCCTGCAGCTTCTTGTACAAGACTTGACAATTAATGAAAAGCAACTAACCGCTTGTCACACATTTCCGGCTACCACCAAATGCCAGAAGAATGCCACAACACCAGGACCATCATCTAAGCTTTAGATAAGACAAATTTGGTTGCTATGCCCAACATCAGTTTTATAAACATCACCAGAAAATACAAACGTTCAGTGCTATTACTTGACCCCTGCAAAATAGATTACGAGACAGACCCATGCAAATTCTTAACCAACCAATTGGTACAGACGTAGAGCGTGGTACAGGCGTAGGGCTGGTCAACAGGTGAAAAAGGGTGTGCATCAATGACAAATAAGGCACCCTCAGGCATAGACCCCTAAGATTTGTTCCAATCTTTTAGCCAATCAATCTCTTTTTATTTCAGAAGACCATGAAACCACGCTTCACAATTAACCTTTCAGCCTCCCAGGCCCTCCCAGACCACACTAAAAGCTCTGTCGCTGCTGACTCAAGCTTGTCGAGCAGTCAAACAACTAGCCCATTTCAAAAATAGGATAGAATGCTGCAAGGAGTGAATGCAATCTGCAGTACTGTTGACCACACAAGCAAAGATGATCAGAAGTTGACCAATGCAGACAACCAAGACACGCATGCATGCAATCACAAGCACACAAAACACTGGAAAAATACATTCACATAAGAGCAGCAGGCATACAAGCATGTGCCCATACACACATGCCGCTTTCAAGAACAGAAATGCCTGCAGATGCTCACGCATGCACTCAGACACACACGTGCACGCACACACATGAACGCACACACACAACCATAAGTATACGCATGCACATACACATACACGTGCACAAATACACACATATACGCGCAGACACTCACACATACATGTGCAGACACGCTTGCAAAAAGACTCTCCCTCACTCCCCCCCCACACACAGACACACAGATATACGCACACAACCACACATACATGCAACGGAGGCATGCATACGTGCCAAGGACTCAAAAAAGCAGAAATAGGTGCACGCTATTTTCCATTTCTACAACCGTCTGTGGGATTCCATATTGAGACAAGAACGACACAGGCTGGAAACATGTACAGTTAACCGCCTGCACACTTGAATGGTATCATCCGTCACGTCTGTTGAAGAATGCCAAACAGAATCTCTGGATCTGCTAAGCAAGAATCCCTAAGTAAAAATACCATACTCAGTGTGGGGACATGCAGGAGAAACTTTGTTTCATCACAGTTCATCTTTGTTCATCACAAAAATTTTCAAGATCCTTTGCTTTTAAGTCAATGCGGCAATGTTTATTATAAAGATACGTTCCTTCAAGTGATGCACACCCCTTGCCGTTGCAATGTGCAACAAGGAGAGAACAAGTATGAGTGTTGCCCAGACGCGTTGCAAGTTTGTTACTTAGCAGTTTCACCATGGATTGCCAGCTCTGTCAGGGCCTGTCCGCTGCAAACAGCCCTAACAGCAGAGTCGAGAGCTTTATTGAAACAAATGGAGCACCTTCCACCATCACTACCTCCACATTACTCCCGCACTAGCACAGCTTAAGCACAGAATGACTGTGCCTCATGCTTAAGCACAGAATGACTGTGTGTTTCTCATGCTTAAGCACAGGATGACTGTGTGTTTCTCATGCTTGCTCCTCACTGCATATCTGCAGATGTTGGCCATGGACTGACCTGCTGCTGTGCAGCGCACACTGCTGCACTAAAGCAAATACTTGCCTGAGGCAACAGCACTTTGCATGATAGAAATGTAGTCTGGAATGGTCGGCCAGGAGTAGATGAGGACCTGAGCGTAGGAGGACGGACCCATCTTTTTTTCTTTCAGTTTCATACCACCTCTCTCACTCTCCTGAGATGCACGCCTGTTCTCTAAATGTACAACAGTTTGTCACCTGTGCTCCTTGCTCCTTGGTCAGTAGAGAGAATGCAAACACTTCTCCCACCTGCGGCAATGTAATAGCCACAGAATCAAGTATACGGAAAAACGAACCTTGATTCCAATTCAGCTGTGTATGCAAGGTCATTGTAACGTCCGGCAGCCTCTTATAGCAATTTGCATATTACAACGCATCAATGCCCATACCGTACCAGCATTGAAAGGGCACGCTCGTTACGCAAGTTCTTCTCCAAAGCATCTGCGAGGCTCACTTCTGGGCAGAGGCGTATTTTATGGAAAAGGGGGTTTTAGAAAGTTTGAAAGGAAAAATATGGGAAGGTTGCCACGCTCACTAACAAATCACACATGTGGGTATATGTGCTTGTACATCGGTTTTGTGTTCCTTGCACGTGGGTTATGATTGCATTTTGAACCCAGCACGTGTTAGAGCAGACAAACAAGAAATTAAATCTTTCATATGCACCCTGCCACTGGCACAAAGTGGCTGGTCCTTGTTGCCGTCATTGCAGAGCACCACCCACCTGTCAGGCCATCGCCATACATGTCGCAGGAATAGTTTGTTGCGGCCAGCATTAAGTCCAGCTTCTGGCTCAGTTCATTGCGCTGCTCGGCAACTTGTCGCATCCTGGACCTGCGAGATGGCAAGAGGACGAAGGCAAGCCTGATGCTTTTCAATTGATGCTGCTTTATTCGGCCATCGTCTTGAGCTTTGCTTGTGTGATGCAACTCAACACAAATCAGCATGCCTGTGTGCCTGCACTCACAAGTACAAGTCCAGGAGCACGGCGACATCTCCGAGCTGTGACTCAGATAATTTCAGCGCCCTTGAAGTCTTTTCCCACACTTTACTTGCGGTGTCGTTGATTGGATATGCTTGGGATGCCCTGCTGACAGGAAGAGCAGTGATGCGCATCGGTCTCCTCTGGCAGAGCCAAGGCGTGAACATTGTGAGAAATGACACGTGCTGAGCAAGCTTTTCAAGGCGAGCTTTACTTGCTTTAACTGTAATGTGCTATTTTTATGCCATGGCAAATAAGCTGTCAGCTCCATGAGATGATGAGGTGATGATCCCTGAATGGACAGCCTCGTGCATCAGAGCGCAATTCAAGCATACATTACAGTATTAAGCATTATCGTGATCTGTTGTGTGCAAAAGCTCATCGACAAACAGCAGTCAAAAGTCCCTTCACCTAGGATCTGCAAAGAGCGGCACCCAAGCCAACATAGGCACACAGGGGGCACACGTGCGGTCCGTGGACTGCAAGAAAGGGGGGTAAAGGACAATCAGCTCAAATTACAGGTGGAGTTGTAAGAGGCAAGTTGTGTTTGACAGCATTCAAACGGTATGGCAGTCCCCTCTGTCCAAATCCTTTCTTGTACCTCTGCTGAGTTTTTGCTGCAGTCCCTAGGCAGTGTGTCGTACATGCTGCAGGAGGGGCCGCCTTCACTCCCACTAAGCACACATTACAGTATTAAGCATTATCGTGATCTGTTGTGTGCAAAAGCTCATCGACAAACAGCAGTCAAAAGTCCCTTCACCTAGGATCTGCAAAGAGCGGCACCCAAGCCAACATAGGCACACAGGGGGCACACGTGCGGTCCGTGGACTGCAAGAAAGGGGGGTAAAGGACAATCAGCTCAAATTACAGGTGGAGTTGTAAGAGGCAAGTTGTGTTTGACAGCATTCAAACGGTATGGCAGTCCCCTCTGTCCAAATCCTTTCTTGTACCTCTGCTGAGTTTTTGCTGCAGTCCCTAGGCAGTGTGTCGTACATGCTGCAGGAGGGGCCGCCTTCACTCCCACTGAGCACATGTGATTTGGACCCATGGCTTGCTTGGCTGCAGGCGCACTCGTATCGCGCAGGTGTACAAGAATGTGAGCACACTTAACGAGTGGTAGCAAGCTGCTTGAGCGCTGCAGGCGGATGGCAAGGGGGTTATGGAAGGAGCTACCGTACGTAAGCAAGGCCGCAAGCAAAACGAAAACAATAATTCATATCAAAAATGTTTTGCTTACCACGACAAGTTATACCCGGAAGGGCTGGACTTATTGCTGTCTTGACCCTCCTGCCTTTTAGATTCAGCACTGAGCCCGACCCTATCTCGGATGGTTGATGAGGACAAGTTAAGCGCCTCTAAGGCAGCGACCAAGGCTTTGCTGTCTGCCCTCCTGCACATGGATTTGGTGTTGGATAACGATTTCCATACCATATTGCGCTTGGTTGTTTTGCGAGTAAACAGTAATTGCTGGGACCCCCACAGTAAATTAAGTAAAGGAGGCTCCAGTAAGCATAACTTTTGGACGGCACGACAAATCTTGATAAAAATTATATATTTGGAATCCTTACGTTGCGAGCTTTCGATTGGTACATGTATGGGTCCAATCGGAGGGGGGGTGGGGTCTGAAGGGGGTCAGAGTTTTTTGGACCCCCCTCCAAAAATTTACTGGGCCACTCCTATGAAATATTAAGTATATCATCGGAATCCTCAACTTAAGCCCAGTCGATTGGCACCCTTTTTGAGCAAATTGGGCAAATTAAGTTAAGGGGGGGGTCTGCAGACATGTCCAAAAGTTAGAGGCACACGCACTCGGGTGCAGGCCGCGGGGTGAGTCAAGCCAACGAAGCAGCAATTAACCCCAAACTTGCAGGACTGTGCCAGCATGAGATAGTCAGTTGGATTCTGAAGTAATGAAAGCAATGTGGGACTGTGAAAGCCAGTTATGGGTGCCTGGTAGGTCACGTGTGCATGGGCGTCCGTATCTCAGTGTTTGCCCCATAACTCTGCAATACTTCAGTTTCAGGTCATGATGACTATGCAGATGGATGCCTATTTGAAAAAGGAGCAGATTGGTACCCTTTTTGTCCGGGTGGGGTCACCGGAAGGGGGTTTATGGGGAGGGGGGGGGAAGGACAGGGGGGGTCCAGCCCAAAAATCATACATGCCTTTACAATTTTTTTTCTGGAGCCTCCTGTTCCGACCTTGCAAAATCCTGATTTTCTGGTGAACAGGCTCCCGCTGCGATCCCCCATTATTCCAAGAGGCAAGCAGCACCATTATGACCAAGTTGCACCCCAGAAGTGCACGGGTCTCCATCTGGGAGCTCCTTGTTCCCCACGTGTCTTGTTCCACACGTGCCTACTCACCTCACATCATGCCTTGCATCCAGTGCCACCTGGTCTATCATGAGGTCCATATTACGCGTAAATTCCGCCAGGTTCGTCATCTGCACAATGAAGGAAACGAGGTGCAGGGATAACTTCGTTATTGAGGTAACTTATCTGAGAGAAGAGAAGAGGACAGAGCGCATAGCTGGGCGGAGTGCAGCCATCCCTTTTCTGTTTGTCACGTAAAAGCGTCACCTGCCTGTAAGTGTATCAAACATTTTATGTATGCTCACCATTTCATTGATGCGGCCCTGTCTTGGCTTGATCAGCTCTGCGCTCAAGGTATTGACGAGTTCTGTGTACATCTGCGCATGCCAAAAATCGGTGGTTTGGGGAGAAGGATAACTGCTGTGTGTCCATGAGTTCCATCAGTGTTTAAACATTGTAAGAGATGCAGGTGGAAAGGAGGTTGAGGGAACGAAATGAAAACTGTCCAATACAGGTAAGTATATCTCGTCCGGGAGCCAGAAAAATTAAAAAAGATTTTGGGCTGCCCGGAAAAGGCGACAGCCCCTGCGATTCCGAGCGACCCAGTAAAATCTAAAATGTATATCCAGGTAATTTTGCTGTTAATTTTGAAACGACACTGAGAATGACACTGTGAGGATGACAGGAAGAAGAGAAGGTCAGCCAACAGCAGGGAGAGCCACCTCCAGACCAGACCTACTACGAAGCCTGTGATTGCACGGCTTGCACCTGGCCCTGATGGAGCCTCAACCATGCAAGCACATCGAGCAAGGGAAAGCGTCCCTCTGCTCCGCCTCTGTATCCTCGCAATTTCTGTCGTGTGGGCTGATTGGCACCCCCCCAAGACCGTCCCCCTTGACGAAATGAGACTCGTCGGTGCAAAATCACAGGAACAGGGAGAAGCAAGTGGCCAAGGGCAGAAACCCTGGCTGGTAACCTACATGTGGCTGTCCTTGACAGGCAAGAGTAACCAGAAAGAGCATGCAAGGGGCCTTTGCAAGCTTTGCTGTGAGCACTTTTTCATAAGGTTTCAATGTTTGCAAGGTGATAGCCATGGTGCCGTGACACAAGATGCAAATGAGTTGCAAAACTATGAGGGTGTTGTTCACCACACAGCAGCAGTGAAAGGGCTACCACAAAGCGAAGGCGCACGGGATGCTTCTGGTACTGGACACTCTGGGACAGGTTCAGTAACTGGAAGGTGCCAAAGGGGCCACATTTGGAATGTTCAGGTAGGAACGGTACAGGAAGTATAGGGAGCATTTTGCATGGTGTCACCAATGGTGTGAAAGCTAGAAGCACGTTCATGTTGCAACGCAAAGCGTCCTTTGTTGATCACGGCTAACTCTTTGGCTTATGAAAGAAAATGCGATTGGCATCATTTTGCGTCTATGTTGGAGTTCCTTACTTTGGCTGGTGTGCAAGGCAAGGCAATTCAAGGAAATACAACGCAGATAAGTCAACATCAAACGATTGTTGATGGTACTGTGATAAAGCCTTACATTTGTGCTGATTCTGCATTTGCTCTTTCGCCCTTTTAAATGAAATAATGAAATACTATGAGACTGTGCATCCACCCTGGGTGCAGCCTTTTAAATTATGCACTGATTTGTACGAGGCGTGTGGTGGATTGCTCCTTTGGGAGATTGAAGAAGCGGTTCCCAATTGTGAAGAATACCCAAATTTCAGAATTGAAATTTACCCAAATTTCAAAAAGAAATTTGTTGACAACCTGGAATTAACCGTCACTTTTTCGGTCGGTTGGGCAGACTTAACGGGTTTCTCTTGCTTTGCCTACTGCAGCCGACAGCTTAAGATTACGATATTCAATGTCCTTGGCCGTCACCTGACAATTATGCCGAGTCTCGCGGCGAACAAGGAGGGTCGGACTTTTGGTGACGAGAAGGGCTGCAGAGCAGCGCGTTGTGACGGCCTCATAATGCGGAATTTACTGTTTCAATTCTTACTTGATTCCGTTCAGAAACTGTGCAGTAATCGTGCACCGTCACTTTCTGTGGCTGCATGGAGACAGACGAGGAGGGATTTTTGGTCGGCGACTTTTTTAGGCAGTTTATTGCCGCTGTTATAAACTATTATTTCACAGCATAATTACACAACGCTGGATTGTCTACTTGCTGAGAGCTCAAACAAGGAGAGGCTTGACTGCAAGGTCATTTGGCACATGACGTGCATCTTCCAGCAGTCTGCTGTCGAGACAGGACTTGAAGACACACATACCGGTATAGTATCAGGCAGACAGCATACATGGTGGATACAAACAACACGTGAAGGACACTTCCTGAATCTGCAAGCTTTCCAGAGGGATGTACGCATTCCACATGGCGTTGTGTTACAAGGTATGATGCATGACACATATTGGAGCAATGCAAGGCATCGTGCATGCTGCAGGAAGGCTAGGAGACAACTGTTTTGCACGTAACTCAAGATGCATCCTTCGCACAACAAAGCAATAGCATATATTCCATACACATGCTTTGCAGCGACATTTCGTGAACAGTTTCTGGACCTTTAGGCTAATGTGCCTCTTTCTTTGCAGAACATGCTAGTACTGAATGCCATTGGCAAACTGCAGGTTCACATTAGAAGCACATGACATGCTACTGATTCCAGCACTGAAACGTGTGCAGCATGAAAAATGATTGCATGCATGTTCATGTTGCTGGACCTGGCAGGACGTATACACTTTTATTGGCTTCACTATTAGGTGCAGACAATCAGAACAAGCAAGATGTTGCGCGTAAATTCTGAATCTGTATTATTTACTTTGATATGAACATTCGTGTGTTGTGCACACATCTACATGATATTTGCTAAAGTGTGTGCAATTGACGATGCATCTATCATCAAGAATGCACTTCTTGACAGCATATTCAATTTCACGCATTCCGCATACATCTGGTTCTTGCTTTTTGCATTCATACATGCTTTTGAAGTGATGCAATTAAGCTGTGTGCATCTAGCTTTATTGTTAGCATGCCTGTCTGCATTCCTGTCCGTTTTCCTGCTTGTGTGCTTTGCAGCAACATTTTGTGAACAGTTTCTGGACCTTAAGGCTGATGTGTTTCTTTCTTTGCAGAGCATGCTAGTATATATTGTCGTTGGCAGGTTGCAGAGCCACATATGTAATAAGCACTTGGCATACTACTGCTTCCAGCATTGAAACGTGTGCAACAATTCTTATGGGGTATGATCCTGTATTACTTTTGAGCTTTGTGTGCAAGCTTGTGTGTCTGCATGTGTGCGTGTGCCTGTCTTTTGATCTGTCAGCGTGTCTGCGAGCCTGTCAGCAAGCCTGTGTGCCTGTCTTTCTGCGTGCGTGTTTGTCTGCCTGGGCGTCCAGAAATTTGGGACTGGCGCCCTGCGCCCTTCTATGTTGACAAGCTGGAGTTAACTGTCAACCGCCGGGCGCACTTTGAGGGTCTTTTCCGGCTCCGTCTTGAGGCAGATGACAGTAAAATTTAGTCAGATAATACTAGTCCGGTACTTTTTCCGGGTCTGCCGAGTTTCGCGGCGAGCTGTGAGGTTCGGACTTTTGGCTGGTCACCTGACAGCTGTGCTGAGTCTCGCGGCGAACAAGGAGGGTCGGACTTTTGGTGACGGGAAGGGCTGAAAAGGGGCTGTGACGGCGGTTTAATGTAGAGTTTACTGTTTTGATTCTTACTTGATTCCGTTCAGGTTTGATGGAGTTCTGCTCTGCCAAAATTTATGTGGCTGCATGGAGACCTCCGAGGAGGGGATTTTGTGCGTGTGTGTGTGTGTGTATGTGTGTGTGTGTGTGTGTGTGTGTGTGTGTGTGTGTGTGTGTGTGTGTGTGTGTGTGTGTGTGTGTGTGTGTGTGTGTGTGTGTGTGTGTGCGAAATTTGGGCAGGCCCAAGGGGCCCTTCTATAGCAGGCTCCCGAATTCCATTTTTGCAGGGAATGTTGCCATGGTCTTGTGTGCTCTTCATTTTGACTTGGCAGGAGCCTAGGGGATCCCCCTTGGAGCCCTTGGAAAACATTACCACCCTGGCTGCTACAACACAAAATTCACAATTTCAAGAGTTTTGTATGTTTCTACTCGTGGGAACATGCGGGGACCAGTTTCCAACTTTTTTGGGGGCAGGTCCCAAAAGGAAGAATTACTGAAGCCGGTCCCACCCTGTTTTTGGCATTTGGAGAAAATTTGTCATGAAGTGAAAAACATTTTGGGGTCCAGCGTGCGACCGCAAGTTTTTGACAATTTTCACCCCCGAACAAAAAAAGTACGAAAGATTTACGTGTAACCGCCCATAACATGAAAATATCTTGCACGCCATATCACGTGACCACTCACCCCATCATGCTGTTCTGTGGTACATTTGAAGAAGAATTGCAGAGTACGCCAGTCAAAAGGGTCCAGAGGCCCTGTGTAGAAATGCAGAGGAAGCGGCGGACATTCTCTTCAAACAATTCAGATTTGGAAGACATGATACATCCTTATTGATTCACATGCAAGGCCAAGTGCTACGAGCTCCAAACAACACATACACGCAAACTTACCAGACGGGGCTAAGGGCACTACACGCTGGACAGAGGGACTGGCCTGAGAGACTGATGCAGCCTCAGCCTCGCGAAGCAATGCTTTCAGGGGCTTTAGGGATTGAACCTGTGCGAACATGGTTACAACTCAGGCTGTGATCCGTACGCTTCTAGACCGTGCTCAACGGTATTTCACGGACTACAGGAGCCTCCATAGCAGTCCATGCTTGACACCTTGACGCACATTCCTCTACTTTTTGAAAAGATCAGGTTGAACATGGCTGACAACAATATGCCATTTTCTCTTCTATCCCTCATGGTCAGGTTACGTTTGGAACAATTGCAAGATAGGGCACTTAAACAACCTGTTGAAAAACTGGGCAGCTACCTGCTTGTCTTTTGCTTCAATGACGAGCTCAAGGATCCGGCACCGTTGTCTCAGCTTCAGATTATGCTCCCCCAAGTGTTGCAGCTCATTCAGCCTGAAACATGGGTGAGCAGAAGTCAAAGGGTGATGTAAAGTGAATTGTGGTGATACTTGCAAAGAAGCCTGCTTAGGCAGAACACTGGTGAAGTGCTAAAGCTTGCTCTGAGAGCCGCACCTTGACTTTAAGCTCTCCTCCAGCAGAATGTTCTGCAAGCAACATTATGATGAAAAGGCTTTTTTTGTGATCACACGGTAAGTGTATGTACCACAAGTTACGGCGTGTACGATGTCTATGATTGCAGGCGTATAGATCACATGATGCTGCGGCCACTACTTAATGGGAATGGCTATGAACCAGAGAAGAATATGTGTATGTGAGAGTGTGTGAGTGTGTGTGCACATATATGTATGTGTTTATGTGTTTATGTGTTTATGTGCGTGTATGTGTGTTGTGTGTGTGTTTGCGTGAGTGTCTGTGCACATATATGTATGTGTGTATGTGCGTGTATGTGTGTGTGTTTGCGTGAGTGTGTGTGCACACATATGTATGTGTGTATGTGTGTGCGCGTGTGTGTATATATGTGTGTGCGCGTGTGTGTGTGTGTATATATGTGTGTGCATGTGCGTGTGCGTGTGTGTGTGCGTGTACGTGTGTGTGTGTGCGTGTGTGCATATATGTATGTGTGTATTTGTGTGTGTGCGTGCGTGTGTGCGTGTGCGTGTGTATGTATTTGTGTGTGTGTGTGTGTGTGTGTGTGTGTGTGTGTGTGCGTGTATGTGTGCGTGTGCGTGTGCGTGTGCGTGTGCGTGTGCTGTGCGTGCGTGCGCGCGTGTGTGTGTGTGTGTGTGTGTGTGTGTGTGTGTGTGTGTGTGTGTGTGTGTGTGTGTGTGTGTGTGTGTGTGTGTGTGTGAGAGAGAGAGATCGAGAGAGAGAGAGAGAGAGAGAGTGTGTGTGTGTGTGTGTGTGTGTGTGTGTGTGTGTGTGTGTGTGTGCGCGTGCGTGCTCGCGTGCGTGCGCGTGTGTGTGTGTGTGTGTGTGTGTGTGTGTGTGTGTGTGTGTGTGTCTGTGTGTGTGCGCGTGTGTGGGTGTGGGTGTG
>Ga0307968_1003860_pt1 | contig 12373 bp, 18 predicted proteins | sample OrgLakmetagen650_FD_201834 | JGI IMG/M metagenome (GOLD analysis project Ga0307968, IMG submission 201834) | Saline water microbial communities from Organic Lake, Antarctica - #650 | ecosystem: Environmental > Aquatic > Non-marine Saline and Alkaline > Saline | place: Antarctica: Organic Lake... | reverse complement strand
CTGGTGCGCAAGGCGGAGGTGTGTGTGTATGTGTGTGTTTGTGTGTGTGTGTGTGTTTGCGCGCGTGCAGGGGGGGGTTATTATGGGTGTGGGGTCAATGTCGGTGCGGGTATGGGGGTGGGGGTTGGGCCAGGGTGAGTGGGTTTGGAAATATATGTCTGTGTGTGTATGTGTGTGTGTGCGTGTGTACAAGTGTGCGTCTGTGTGTGTGTGTGCGTGCGTGTGCGTGTGTGTCTGTCCAGGACCATGTAACCATTGCGGGAGGTAAAGGGGGTAGGGTTGACCTGAGCTCTGGCTTGGGGTGAAAAGGTAATATTGGAACGCATGCTAGAATGATTCAGCCTACTATCACTGTAAAGGCCATGCACACTAGTACCCCACCAGAGGTCGGCATGGTGTACCTAGGCGGGAGTTTTTGCTAAAGAGCGCATGCTGGAATGGATCAGCTTATTATTACAGGAAAGGCCACACACACGTTTCTCCCACCAGAGGTCAGCATAGTGTACCTAGGCAGGGGTTTTGCTAAAGAGCGCATGCTGGAATGGATCAGCCTATTATTACAGGAAAGGCCACACACACGTTTCTCCCACCAGCGGTCAGCATAGTGTACCTAGGCAGGGGTTTTGCTAAAGAGATCACAGGCAGATAATGACCTGCTAACAAACACACACACGCACACACGCACACGCACACGCACACACACACGCACACGCACACGCACACGCACACGCACACGCACACACACGCATACACACGCACACACACACACACACACACACACACATACTAACACCACCCTCAGCATCAATGATGATACTTAACCTTACGCCAACGCCTTTGCACAACTTTCCTGCTCCTTTCGTTAAACAACACTGCAACAGAGTACACTGTGTGTGCGCTCTCCCTCTTCACAAACCTTACACAAGAACACTGCAACAGAATGTGTCGTGTGTGCGGCTCTCCCTCTTCACAAACCTTACACAAGAACACTGCAACAGAGTGCGTCGTGTGTGCGGCTATCCCTCTAAAACCCTCTTCACAAACTTTGCACAAGAGAAGCTTACTTTCGAAGTATGTCTTGTGTGAGCCTCTCCCTCTTCATAAAACTTGCACAACAGAATCTCATACTGCAATAGAGTGTGTCGTGTGTGAGGCTTTCCCTCTATAAACCCTTTTCACAAACCTTGCACAACAAGAGCTTACCTCTGACGCAAGTGCGTGTTCCAATGGTCATGCATATTTTCTTCACACCCAGGAGAAGCTGACCCCTCAAGCGATCCAGGCCTTTGTGGAGCAGCTGCGCCTGCAGCAGACGTGCCAAAAGCTCAACTCACCCTCTGTCCCGGGTGCTGGTGCTGGTGCGGAGGGAGGGCCAGCAGCTGCTGGGGAGGTAGGGCCAGCTGCGGTGGCAGAAGCAGCAGCAGCAGCATCACCACCACCACCACCATCCTTACCTCTGCCTGTATTAGTACCAGCAGCAGCAGCAGCAGCAGCAACACCACCACCACCACCACAACCACCTCTGCCTGTATTGGTACCAGCAGCAGCAGCAGCAGCAGCAGCAGCAGCAGCAGCACCACCACCCTTACCCCTACCTCTGTCGGTACCAGCAGCTGCTGCACCAGGAGCATTAGCGAACGCAGGTGTGGAAGAAGAAGCAGCAGCAACAGCTGCGCCGTCAGTGCCTCCATCTGTAGCGGTACCGGCAGAAGCAGAAACAGCAGCAGCAGCAGCAGCAGCAGCAGCAGGAGCTGTTGAAGCAGCACCGCCAGCAGCAGTGAAGGGGGAACAGCAAGCTGTTGTGCTGGAGGGAGCTGAGGGGCAGCAGCAGCTGCGTGCAGCATTTGCACACTTTGTGCAGAGCAAGACTGGCTACCAGCAGTGGCACGAGTGAGTGCGCGTTCCAGGGGGAGTGTGTGTGCGTGTGCTTTTTTTTGTGTGTGTGCAGAGCAAGCCTGGCTACCAGCAGTGGCACGAGTGAGTGTGTGCTTCAAGGGTAGTGTGTGTGAAAGTGTGTGTGTATGTGTGTGTATGTGTGTGTGTGTGTCTGTGTGCAGAGCAAGCCTGGCTACCGGCAGTGGCACGAGTGAGTGAGTGTTTCAGTGGGATAGTGTGTGTATGTGTCTGTGTGTGTGTGTGTGTGTGTTGGGAACACGTTGACACGCAGTGAAGTATTTGGACATATTGAAATAAGGAACACATTGACATGTGAGAACACCATACGCAGTGAAGTGCGTTGACATATTGACACAGGGAACACCACACAAATTAAGTAGACACTCATTGAAGTGTGTTGACATATTGACACAAGGAAAGCCACACAAATTAAGTAGACACTCATTAAAGTGCGTTGACATATTGATACAGGGAAAACCACACAAATTATGTAGACACTGGGGAACACATCAGCACGTGAGAACATCATAAGCAGTGAAGTGCGTTGACATACTGACACAGGGAACACCACACACATTATGCAGACACTCATTGAAGTGCGTTTACATATTGACACAGGGAATACCACTCAAAACACGTTCGCGTATTGGCATTGGAAAATGTGGTGACTCACAGGGGCACACATTGACGCAGAAACCACATTGCATTGACTAATTGACACAGGGAAGCGTGTTGAGTGTTGAATGTTGAGCCCTGTGTGCTCAATCCTGCGTGTCGTGGGCAGCCATCATCTACTATATGATGTCATGCTCAACCTGGTATGATTTCGCACCCACCACCTCATCAAACCTTGTGCTTAATGCCGTATGCTGTGCACAGCCACGATCTACTGTGGGATGTCATGCTCAAATTCGTAAAATACCTCATCAAACCTTGTGCTTAATGCAGTATGTCATGCGCAGCCACGACCTACTGTGTGATATCATGCTCAAACTCGTGTCTTTTGCACCCACCACCTCATCAAACCTTGTGCTTAATGTTGTATGTCATGCGCAGCCACAACCTACTGTGTGATGTCATGCTCAAACTCGTAAAATACCTCATCAAACCTTGTGCTTAATGCAATATGTCATGCGCAGCCACGACCTACTGAGTGATATCATGCTCAAACTCGTGTATTTTGCTGCCACCACGTCATCAAACCTTGTGCGTTATGCCGTATGTCGTGCGCAGCCACAACCTACTGTGTGATATCATGCTCAAACTCGTGTATTTTGCTGCCACCACGTCATCAAACCTTGTGCGTTCTGCCGTACGTTGTGTGCATCCACCACCTACTGTGTGATGCCATGCTCAAATTCGTAAACTACCTCATCAAACCTTGTGCGTTATGCCGTATGTCGTGCGCAGCCACAACCTACTGTGTGATATCATGCTCAAACTCGTGTATTTTGCTGCCACCACGTCATCAAACCTTGTGCGTTCTGCCGTACATTGTGTGCATCCACCACCTACTGTGTAATGCCATGCTCAAATTCGTAAACTACCTCATCAAACCTTGTGCTTAATGCAGTATGTCGTGCGCAGCCACGACCTACTGTGTGATGTCATGCTCAAACTCGTGTCTTTTGCACCCACCACCTCATCAAACCTTGTGCTTAATGCAGTATGTCATGCACAGCCACGACCTACTGAGTGATGCCATGCTCAAGTTCGTAAAATACCTCATCAAACCTTGTGCTTAATGCAGTATGTCATGCGCAGCCATGACCTACTGAGTGATATCATGCTCAAACTCGTGTATTTTGCTGCCACCACGTCATCAAACCTTGTGCTTAATGTTGTATGTCATGCGCAGCCACAACCTACTGTGTGATATCATGCTCAAACTCGTGTATTCGTGTATTTTGCTGCCACCACGTCATCAAACCTTGTGCGTTCTGCCGTACGTTGTGTGCATCCACCACCTACTGTGTGATGCCATGCTCAAATTCGTAAACTACCTCATCAAACCTTGTGCGTTATGCCGTATGTCATGCGCAGCCACGACCTGCTGTGTGATGCCATGCTCAAATTCGTATGATTTCGCACCCACCACCTCATCAAACCTTGTGCGTTATGTCGTATGTCGTGCGCAGCCACGACCTCGTGTTCAAGATGGAGCCAGAGGCGCTGGTGGGGCGGCAAGTGCGAGTGCATTGGCGAGACGACGATGCGTGGTTTATGGGCAGCGTCATTGGCTACGACCCAGAAACAGGACGGCACAAGGTGCGCGTGGTTAATGGGCAGCGTCATTGGTTGCAACCCAGAAACAGGACGGCACACAAAGTGTGCGTGGTTTATGGGCAGCGTCATTGGCTGCGACGCAGAAACAGGACGGCACAAGGTGCGCGTGGTTTATGGGCAGCGTCATTGGCTGCGACGCAGAAACAGGATGGCACACAAGGTGCGCGTGGTTTATGGGCAGCGTCATTGGATGCAACCCAGAAACAGGACGGCACACAAGGTGCGCGTGGTTTCTGGGCAGCGTCATTGGTTGCAACCCAGAAATAGGACGGCACAAGGTGCGCGTGGTTAATGGGCAGCGTCATTGGCTACGACCCAGAAACAGGATGGCACACAAGGTGCGCGTGGTTTCTGGGCAGCGTCATTGGCTGCGACGCAGAAACAGGACGGCACAAGGTGCGCGTGGTTTATGGGCAGCGTCATTGACTACAACCCAGAAACAGGACGGCACAAGGTGCGCGTGGTTAATGGGCAGCGTCATTGGCTACGACCCAGAAACAGGATGGCACACAAGGTGCGCGTGGTTTCTGGGCAGCGTCATTGGCTGCGACGCAGAAACAGGACGGCACAAGGTGCGTGTGGTTAATGGGCAGCGTCATTGGTTGCAACCCAGAAACAGGACGGCACACAAGGTGCGTGGCTGATGAGACGTTCAGAGTTTTAATTCCATTGCTATAACTAGAATATAAAATGTGAGTGTATGGACAATTAATTAAATGGTAGTGTCTGCCAGTTATGTCAGCGTGTCTGTTAGTTGTGTGTGTGTGTGTGTGTGTGTGTGTGTGTGTGTGTGTGTGTGTGTGCGTGTGTGTGTGTGTGTGTGTGTGTGTCTGCCACTTAGAGGTTGACATTTGGAGTGCTTTGCTGAACTACCCTCCTTTGCTGTATGGCTGGAAGTGATGAGTGTGGCAAGAAGGTGTGAGGAAAGGTGAAATGACTACTTAACCCGCTATTTCTCAAATGCTGTGTGAGGAAAAGTGAAATGACTATTAAACACAAAGCTGTGTGAGAAATAAAGGTGATATGACTAAACATGTTATTCCTTGAATGCTGCGTGAAAAATAAAGGTGCTGTGACTACTAAACACGCGCTTCCTCGAATGCTGCGTGAGAATTAAAGGTGCTATGACTAGGTACCTGCTAAAGACGTGGTTCCTCATTTGAGGAACAACTTTTGAGGAGCAACTGGACAGGGGCTTGTTATAGCAGAGTGTTCCACATGCACGTTATAGCAAATGGCCCACAAATGGCCAGCAGCGTTAAGTGCATGGCTGCATTTTTTCTCCGAATTCAAAACGCGAAAAGAAATATAAGGCCTGGAAATTTTAGGGACTGCAAGGTGGCGCCGTTGTTGCCATCTTCACCAGCAGGGAATTCAACGATCATACATACTATGCATGTCATCATGCTGGCTGTGTCATCACTACCAGCGGAGTCTTTTCTTCTTCTTCTCTTTTTCTTATGCATGTCATATCCTCCCCTCCTGGTTGTGCTATCTATGCTGTCACTTCTAGAGTATGGTTTCTTTCCTTTTTATGGCTACTGCAATAAAAGTCTAAGTTTTAAATATCTACGAGCTGACTTGCGAGTCTCGTCCGTTGGATGTAGGTAGGTCCGCTCTCCGAGGTCGCGTTAATTCTAACCCTAAGCGTATTACGCGCTCGTATTTTTGCTGCGACCGAGCGAATAGCCCCGCCATTCGCGAGGCTAGGCACTTCTTTTTTTGCGTGGCTCCTACACTTAATGCAGCACACATTTCATGCCCTCCTAGACATGAACATTTCATGCCCTACACATTAATGCAGCACACATTTCATGCCCTCCTACACATTAACATTTCATGCCCTCCTACACATTAATGCAGCACACGTTTCATGCCCTCCTCCTGTGCAGCTTTGTGCCCTGAGGTGTCCAAACCTGTATGATATTTAGGGTCTCAAAATGGGAATACACTACTGAAATTTCATGAAATTTCCTCATCTGCTGTCCATGTATGTGTTTGGTGCAAGCAATCTGATGCCTTCAAAAAAGGGAAAGACTACAGTTTGGCGGAGCTTGCGTAACCAGATCCCCATCAAACACGTGCGGCACACCGCTTTTAGACTTGGACATAAAAGCAACACCACCCGCTCGCACACAAATGTGGCATACCACACATAGACCTAAACATGAAGGCAACACCACCACTTGCACACACATATGCATGTGCGCATATAATAAGTTATATTTTCATAGGTGCAGTGCATGGGCATGAGGGACACCTTGCTTGATGCTTGAATCACATATCAACATAAACAAACAACATTTCCCATCACACACAAGCACACAAGCACACAAGCCATCATACACAAGCACACAAGCCATCACACACAAGCACACAAGCCACCACACACAAGCCATCACACACAAGCACACAAGCCATCACACACAAGCCATCACACACAAGCACACAAGCCATCACACACAAGCACACAAGCCATCACACACAAGCCATCACACACAAGCACACAAGACATCACACACAAGCACACAAGCCTGCACGAATGCACAAAAACAACTCGCAACTGGCTTGTATGCAAGGAGAAGAGGACTTTCTGCTGACGTGCCACACACATTCCGTGCACGTGCATGGAAACAAACTCCAATTGGCAAGCATGGACGGAGACGAGGAACCTCTGCTGATTTGTCACACACATTAGTTCAAGACGCAATCGCCCATTATGTGCACACACACACACACACACACACACGCACACACGCACATACACACACGCACACACACACACATACACACACACGAATGCACAAAATCGACCCACAGGTGACTTACATGGACGGAGATGAGGAATCTCTGCTGGTTGCCGGCGAAGAGCTCAGATTGGCAGCTCACGCGGGCAAGAGGCAAGGGGCCCCACCAGCAGTGGCGACACTGCGCAAGGCGGCTGTGCATTTGAGGTACGTGCATGGAGCCAGTGCCTGTCGGTACAGCCTGCATTTGCTTGTGCTCCTGCCAGCTGTGGCGACCCTGCGCAAGGAACTGTGCAAATAAGTGTGTGCATGGAGCCTGTGACTGCTGGTGCCTTCGCACAGCTTGCAATAATCTATGCTGTTTGCAGCTGTGGAAACTCTGCGCAAGGCGGCTGTGCATATAATGTGTGTGCATAAAGCCTGTGACGGTGGGTGCATTTGTACAGCTTGAGTTAGTCCGTGCTTTTTCCAGCTGTGGCGACTTTGCACAAGGCGGCTGTGCATATGAAGTGCGTGCACGCAGCCAGTGACTGCGGGTGCAATTGTACAGCTTGCAGTAATCTGTGCTTTTTCCAGCTGTGGCGACTTTGCACAAGGCGGCTGTGCATATAATGTGTGTGCATGGAGCCTGTGACTGCTGGTGCATTTGTACAGCTTGAAATAATCTGTGCTGTTTCCAGCTGTGGAAACTCTGCGTAAGGCGGCTGTGCATATAATGTGTGTGCATGGAGCCTGTGACTGTGGGTGCATTTGTACAGCTTGCAATAATCTGTGTTTTTCCAGCTGTGGCAACTCTGCGCAAGGCGGCTGTGCATATGAAGTGCGTGCACGCAGCCAGTGACTGCGGGTGCAATTGTACAGCTTGAAATAGTCTGTGCTGTTTGCAGCTGTGGCAACTCTGCACAAGGCGGCTGTGCATATGAAGTGCGTGCACGCAGCCAGTGACTGCAAGTGCAATTGTACAGCCTGAAAGAGTCTGTGCTTCTTCCAGCTGTGGCGATAGTGTGTGGTTTTTCCAGCTGTGGCGACTTTGCACAAGGCGGCTGTGCATATGAAGTGCGTGCACGCAGCCAGTGACTGCGGGTGCAATTGTACAGCCTGAAATAGTCTGTGCTTCTTCCATCTGTGGCGATAGTGTGTGCGTCTTCCAGCTGTGGCAACTCTGCACAAGGCGGCTGTGCATATGAAGTGCGTGCACGCAGCCACTGCGGGTGCAATTGTACAGCCTGAAATAGTCTGTGCTTCTTCCAGCTGTGGCGATAGTGTGTGTGCTTCTTCCAGCTGTGGCGACTTTGCACAAGGCGGCTGTGCATCTGAGAGTTGCGTGCACGCAGCCAGTGACTGCGGGTGCACTTGTACAGCCTCAAATGTGTACCAGCGCGTGAGTATATATATTATATATATATATATATATATATGCTGAGATCTTGCTGGCCTCACTGCTTATGTGAGCTTGAGACATGTTTCAATATGACGAGACTGGAATGTATCGTAAGTCCCTCACATGCATGTGGAGGCCATTGAGGTTTTGGCCCACGCAGGCTTGAAATAGATAAGGCCACCTTTTATTTTGAGAAGGAAGATTGGACACTTTTTCAAGTGTCAACACACGCTTTGCATTCACATTCGTATGTTTGACCATGCTGTTTGTAAGCAAGAGGTGGAGATCACACTTGCAGGTCATTGTTGTTTACTTGAGTGGACGCATGAAACATTGAGTGTAGGGTTGGCCATTTATACAATATCTAAGGTGTATATACGGCATTCTTGGCAGGGAAATCACCAAATATACGGTCATATACAATGTAAATACACGGTTCTAGCCAACCCTAATTATTTCATCCTCCTTTTCAGGCAAGAGGTGGAGACCTCATTGCAGGGCACAGATGCTCATCTGATTCAACGCAATCTTCCGCAAATGAGTGAGGTCATTGTTTGTCCTCAATCTTCCCTCTCCAGGCGAGAGGTGGAGGCCGTGGCAGGCAAGCTGGCTGCACTCTCTGACAACAGGGGCTGCAATGATGGCAGCACGAAACAGAAGGCATGCTTGGCTGGACACACAGAGACGGAAGATGAGGAGGCAGAAGATGGCGTCGAGGAGCTGCAGGAAAGAGGTGTGTATGTGTGTATATATGTGTGTGTTTGTATGTGTGTGTGTGTGTGTGTGTCTATGCTTAAGCACGTGCGTGTGTGCGTGTGTGAGAAAGTTGAAAGGGGGGATAATCGTCATGTTGTCGTCAGTGGTACTTTTTACGGTATGTGTGTGTGTGTGTGTGTGTGTGTGTGTGTGTGTGTGTGTGTGTGTGTGTGTGTGTGTGTGTGTGAACACTTGCACTGTGTGACTGTCAGCAGTGCTGTGCTAAACTGCATTATTATCAAATGCTATCTTAGGTATGCAGTCCCGTTCTCTTTTCACTGCAGCCATTTTAACGTGATGGGTAACGAGCTTGGTCTGTTCACACTGTGTGCGGTGTGGCACCTCACAAAGAGTGTGAGAGCTGCCCTGGCTACAAAAAGTGGACCTCATGTATTTGCAGCCAATACATCATTTTGATCGGTGCACCCTTTGCGCAGTGCGGCACTGCAGCATGCGAGCAGGCCTTGACTGGTCGAGGTTGTGGCTGTCCTGTTTCACCGTGAATATGAAACTTAATGTAATTGACTGAGACTGTGCACGTTGTATGCAGGGTGGCTCCTCAGCATGCGAGCGTGCCTAAATTGGTCGAGGGGGTGGCTATCCTGTTTCATTGTTTGATAAAACCAACTGTCACTACGCACTGTGCGCAGTATGGCTCCTCAGCATGCAGGCTAGCCTGGTCGAGGGCGTGGCTGTTCTGTTTCACTGTGAATACGCAGATTAAAGAAGTTATCATTATCTGTGCACTGTGCGCAGTATGGCTCCGCAGCTTGCGAGCTGACTTGGTCGAGGGTGTTGCTCTCTCTCTCTCTCTCTCTCTCTCTCTCTCTCTCTCTCTCTCTCTATATATATATATATCTATATATCTCTCTCTATATATATATATATATCTCTCTCTCTCTCCCTCTCCCTCTCTCTCTCTCTCTCTCTCTCTCACACCCTCTCTCTCACCCTCTCTCTCTCTCTCTCTCTCTCTCTCTCTCTCTCTCTCTCTCTCTCTCTCTCTCTCTCTATATATATATCTATATATATTTGTGCAGCTAAAGAGCATCATTATAAACTTTGCACTCTGCGCAGTGTGGCACCTCAGCATGCGAGCTGCCTTGGTCGAGGGTGTGGCTGCTGCGTGGGAAGCAGAACAGCAGCAGGAGCAACTAGAGAGGGCAAAGATTGAGGAGGCAGCCAGGAAAGAGGAAGAGGCTAAAAGAGAAGAAGCAGCCAAGAGAGAGGAGGAGGCTAGGCAGCAGGAAATGCGCCTGCAGGAGCAGCGCAGGCTGGAGGAGGCTGCCAGAGAGGAGTTGCAGCAGCAGCAGCTGCAGCAGCAGCAGCAGCAGCAGCAGCAGCAGCCGGCTCGGAAACGAGGGCGCCCGCCAAAAAGGAAAGCGGAGGACAGCAATGTGTGCTTGGATCAAGGAGCTGGGGGTGGACGTGCAGGTAAGGGCGATTCTAGAATGCCAGTTGTGTGAGTACTCCAGTTTTTTATAGATGCACCTGCTACTGAATTATGTCAGAGGTACGTGCATCTATGCGTCTTCCTGATTTGCAGCTACGGGTGCAAGTCACAGATTGAAATTACAGAAGGTGCAAGTTGCATAGGTGCATTTGCCGCTTACGCCACTCAGGAGCAGGTAGCAGGCACAGCTGCTGCATTATGTGCATCCATGCGTCCTGCTGCGTTGTGGCTGCTGGTGCAAGTTGCATAGGTGCATTTGCCGCTTACGCCACTCAGGATCAGGTAGCAGGCACAGCTGCTGCATTATGTGCATCCATGCGTCCTCCTGCATTGCGGCTGCTGGTGCAAGTTGCAGAGGTGCATTTGCTACTTGCACCACTCAAGAGCAGGTAGCAGGCAAAGCTGCTGCATTATGTGCATCCATGCGTCCTGCTGCGTTGCGGCTGCTGGTGCAAGTTGCAGAGGTGCATTTGCCGCTTACGCCACTCAGGATCAGGTAGCAGGCACAGCTGCTGCATTATGTGCATCCATGCGTCCTCCTGCATTGCGGCTGCTGGTGCAAGTTGCAGAGGTGCATTTGCTGCTTACGCCACTCAGGATCAGGTAGCAGGCACAGCTGCTGCATTATGTGCATCCATGCGTCCTCCTGCATTGCGGCTGCTGGTGCAAGTTGCAGAGGTGCATTTGCTGCTTACGCCACTCAGGATCAGGTAGCAGACAGCTGCTGCATTATGTGCATTCATACGTCCTCCTGCATTGCGGCTGCTGGTGCAAGATGCAGAGGTGCATTTGCCGCTTACGCCACTCAGGAGCAGGTAGCAGGCACAGCTGCTGCTGCATTATGTGCATCCATGCGTCCTGCTGCGTTGTGGCTGCTGGTGCAAGTTGCATAGGTGCATTTGCCGCTTACGCCACTCAGGAGCAGGTAGCAGGCACAGCTGCTGCATTATGTGCATCCATGCGTCCTCCTGCATTGCGGCTGCTGGTGCAAGTTGCAGAGGTGCAGTTGCTGCTTACGCCACTCAGGATCAGGTAGCAGACAGCTGCTGCATTATGTGCATTCATACGTCCTCCTGCATTGCGGCTGCTGGTGCAAGTTGCAGAGGTGCATTTGCCGCTTACGCCACTCAGGAGCAGGTAGCAGGCACAGCTGCTGCTGCATTATGTGCATCCATGCGTCCTTCTGCGTTACGGCTGCTGATGCAAGTTGCATAGGTGCATTTGCCGCTTGCGCCACTCAGGATCAAGTAGCAGGCACAGCTGCTGCATTGTGTGCATTCATTTCAAGTGCTCAGCCACATGCATGTTAGCTGAAGAAGCAAATTATTGCTGGCATATATCAGCAGCAGGCACAATCGGCATGCAAGCTGGCCTGGTAAAAGGTGCAGTTGCTGCTGGCACGGTTCAAATTGTCGGCACATACTCTGCCGGTGCATGAGTAAGGTTGGCCAGAACCATATATATACACCGTACATTTGGTAATATCCCTGCCAAAACTACCTTATATGGTTCTGCCCAACCCTATGCATGAGCTTCTTCTGCCACGACTGCTGCAGGCACAGCTACTGGCATCAAGGCTGCACGGCTGCCTTTGGTGTGTGTGGAGCACCCCACAGAGCCTGCAGCTGCTGGAACTGCCTCAGCAAAAATGACAGAAGGGGCAGAAGCGGCAGCAGTTAATGCAGCAGAGGGGGGAGAAGCCGCAACAGCAGGAGCACCACAAGCAGCGGCAGCTCCAAAAGCAGAGGTGGCGGTTGGCGTGGCTGAGGTGTGGGCACTGCAGGATGCTGATAATGGCAGGGCAGGCAGCAAGAGGGGGCGTGGGGGGGGCAAAAAGACCGCAGCAGGGAGGGG
>Ga0307968_1003856_pt1 | contig 12375 bp, 9 predicted proteins | sample OrgLakmetagen650_FD_201834 | JGI IMG/M metagenome (GOLD analysis project Ga0307968, IMG submission 201834) | Saline water microbial communities from Organic Lake, Antarctica - #650 | ecosystem: Environmental > Aquatic > Non-marine Saline and Alkaline > Saline | place: Antarctica: Organic Lake... | reverse complement strand
TGTGTGTGTGTGTGTGTGTGTGTGTATGTATGTATGTATGTATGTATGTATGTATGTATGTATGTATGTATGTATGTATGTATGTATGTATGTATGCATTTATGCAGGTATGCATGCATGGTCCTGGCAAGCCCTGATCCACGACAGGCAGATACCTTTCTTCTGTAATCTCTCATCTTGATTTTACCTTCTAAATGTGCAGGTGATGCACATGGCCAATGGGAGCTTGCCCGTCACGGTTGTCCTTCACCGCATGTTGCAGCAATCGTTCCCAGAGGTGGGCCTCTTGTTTGAGTTTTGTTGGGTCAATAATAAGGAAAAAGAGCTTTAAAAGAACAATGAGATCACGTGCAGAGGCTGGATTCATTCATTATTGTTACCACGGTTGTGTCTGTACCGAAGGCAAATAAAGCTAGCTTTTTGTGTCACTTGCGCATTTCTTGTGATCCTGCAAAATGTTTGGCCCGCTTCCCTCTGTTTCCCACACCACTCTTTGCTGCAGGAGTATGCTGAGCGTGAATCAGAGGAGCAGGCAGCCGCTGTGCGCGATGAGCTGACTGGGCCGGCTGCGCGCCTGAAGCTCCCCCTGTTTGTCATGCAAACTATGTATCCTGGCGAGCGCATTGCTTTGAACATCTTTGAGCCGCGGTGAGGATAGGATCAGGAAGTACCTCAAAGGTAGCAAATCAAATTGATTTCAATGTAGCCTTGTCTTGCATATTTGTCTATGGTAATGATCTCTGAGAGAGAGAGAGAAGAGAGAGAGAGAGAGAGAGAGAGAGAGAGAGAGAGAGTGAGTGAGTCATGTGCAGCTAGTCACATAAATTTATCTAACTGCACTGCTATTCAGGTACCGGCTGCTGATTCGACGGGCAATGGAAGGGAGCCGGAGGCTGGGCATGGCAGAGGTCAGTGTTGCGCTTGCGCTTCAAGCATTTATTTCCTTGCTGCTGTAATTCTGCATCAATGCTTTCCTTGCTGCTTCAAAACATTAAGACTTGCGGTGGTATGAGGAGGTCGCCTCTCTGATTCATTGTGTACCTGGATCGTTGAGAGAGGGGAAATGGGTCCTGCTTGTTTGTTCTGTGCTCTTTCATTAAAAGCCAACACAAAATGCGCAGGGACAGCCCCGGGTCCGATACCAATGCTTGAGATGTGATCATCACTCACTTGCGCTTAATTACTCCCCCTTTGTGCTCTCCCTCTGCAGGTGTCCAGCAGCGGAGAGCTGAGTGACATCGTGGTTGAAGCAGAGGTGGTCGACTACACTCCACAGCCAGACGGGTGAGTTTGGTGGCTTCCTTACAGCTCATTAATAAATGCCTGCAACAGCTAGGTTTTTAAGACGCAAGTCACTAAGCGCCAGTCAGGAAACATAACGCCCACCAGAAGAAATGGCTTGTTGGCATCATTGATTGAAGTCGTCTCATCTCTGCGACCTCTTTCACGCAGGCGTTATTATGTCGAGCTAGTTGGGAAACGGCGAGGCAAAGGTGAGGGATGTGGTTGAGGTTTGGGAAGGGACAGCGCAGTACTTTAAGGCAACGTTTTAACATGCACCAATATCATCAAACATGCTTACATGAACGCACGTTAACAACAAACGCACCCCCTGCACATTAATTCACAGTACTTAGCTGCCAAGATCTTGATGGCTACAGGCTGGCCACTGTAGAGGTGATTGAGCACGATGAGCAGCCTGCCGCAAATTCAGAAGAGGTGCGCCCAAGCAGGGTCAGAGCAGCGTAGTAGTGGGGCATGCCCCTTACTCCTGTGTCATTTGGGCTACACTCTCGTTGCTCACTGTGGGAATGAGGGTCTATGTAGTGCTTAGCGCTTGGCTCACACTACTCCGGGGTCATCACACTTTATTTCGAAGGCTCAAAATCGAACTCCAGGGTCTTGATATAGCGACTAAGTGTTGGCATCTTCCAGCACTTATGTGCCAAATCCATTCTTGTTACTGATCGAGTCACATCAGTCCTCAATGGCTTAATGAGAACTACAGTTTGGTAGAGGTAGAGGGAATCCCTAGCGTATCGATAAAATGTATAGTTTTGAGGCGAACACCAGCGGCGAAGGCGCTCTACTGGGCCGAAACTGACACTGAGAGATGAACGCGAAGGATTAAATACCCTAGTTTATTCTGCTTGGTACACATTCCCCACTGAGCCCCTTCATTCACCCACGCAGGCCAATGCCTTGAGCGCTAAAGCCACAGAGGTGTACCATCACATCATTCCGTTGGTGGAGGGTCTCACTGGCTGGGCTGCACGTTCTGGTGGAAGAGTCGGGAGGGTTCAAGAGCTCGTAGCTCGTGCAGGTGTGAGTTGAGGAAAAAAGGCAGTGATAATTAGGTTGGCAGACAGTATCTCCCCTTCCACTAGCAAGGGTGATTAAATGCACAAGCTTATTAAGCACACACATCTAAACATTGTACGCTCTTGATCCACAGCCGCCCTTTTACACTGTTTGAGCACACGTCTCTACTTGTGCGTTTATCCAGCCTCGTTCCAGCCCGACAAATATGCAACCTTTGTTCACATCTAGAGCTAGAAGCCTGCAGTCTTTTTGCATCCATCTCAACGCAGGCCCTCGACCAACAGAAGCCAGTTTGAAGACTGCACAAGGAGCCGAGGCTTTATCATGTAAGCACCATCATGCTCGGTACTAGTGCATGCACAGGATGCGGTTTCTATGCAGAACCTTCAAGCCCTCATGACGCTGTCAGGCATTGCTTATCAAACCGATGACTGTGGATAATCTGACGCTTATATTACATTGCTGCACGCATTGCTGCATGGTGTTTCTTTCCTGTAATTGCATTTGCATGTAGGGTTTGATAAATTAATAAACGCTCATTGCTCATGCAAATTCCAGTAGGGGCTTTTCCCAAAGCGCTATCTTCACAAGTCTTTGTAGCTTCGCTGTTTCTCACCCAACAATGAGCACCGTTTTGTAACTGCGCCAATTTCTCTGTTTGTTTAACTGCTGTGAATCAATGGTAAGGTTAGAGTAGGCACTGGCTGCAGATAAAGAAAAACTACGCAGGCATAGGCAGTGATCACTCCCCACAGTAATAAAGGAAAAGGAGCCGCTTAGGTACCGGGTACCGTAAAACTTCTCCACCAAAGGAAAATATCAATGAATATCAGGAAAAAAAGAAACAAGAAAAAGAAAAAGCTACGCAGGCAGTGAAAGCCACTCCCCACATTAATAAAGGAAAAGGAGCCACTTTGGTACCGAGTACCGTAAAGCTCCTCCACCGCGAAAAGAAAGGAAAAATCGATGGGGATCAGGAGGGTTGCAGGCTTGGCCTGAAACCGGCTCCTGATGAGAATTGATAACGGTCCTGAAGATCAGGAGGGTTGCAGGCTTGACCTAATATTGTCTCCTGATAAGAACTGATAATAGTGCTAGAAAGGGCATGTATGGTATGAGGCAGTTGTGATATTCCAGGGTCAAATTTAAATGTTGTGCAGCATTCAGCAAGCTTGTTACAACAGAGAGCGCACATGCGCGCGTGCGCACACGCACACACACACACACACACACACACACACACACACACACATGCGTATGCAATTGCACAGATGCAATGGACGGACAAACACGTGCTGAAGTGCTTTGCAGGAGTTTCAGCAACACTTGCGATGCACTCCCAACATTGTCCCTAAACTTATTTCTTGCCAAAAGTAATGAGCTGTCATATTTTACCCCATGTGCAGGGTGGTCAGCAGCCTTTGCCAGCGTCTTGGCCATAGGTATGGACCGAACTAAGCTGCTACGGCTTACAAGCACCACTGAACGTCTAGATGCCATTAGAGAGCGAATCTGAGAAATCATCTCTGGTCGCCTGTACATATATTTGCAAAGGTTTACGGTTGCCAAGAAATGTAGCTACCTGATGGAGACGAGGCTGTTCTAATTCTTACAACTCACTCCTTCCTTCCCTGCTGATGCAGCCAATCTTGTTCAACATTTGCCATTTTTGTGTCTTTTTGTAACATAATTAACAGTGGCTCCTACTCCTTCCATCATGCTGCTTACTGTATTGTAGTCTTTTTCCGATATTATAGCGTTTTTAAAGCTGCTTCCTAAGAGTCAAAATGTCAAAACACATAGATGATAGATGTGTAATAAAAAGGATCATCCCGAAAAGATGAGGCGCATATTTGAGTTGCAGCGGGGACATTAACAAGGTGTTTTACAAACTCTATATAGTGATGTAACCTTACCTTACCTTTACAAACTGGAGTTCTCATTTTCGCCCTTTAAAATCATCCTATACTACAAAGAAAGGAGGATCATGTTCTAGGGGGTAAGGGGTAAGGGGGTTACACAGCTATATCCGCCAGCGAGGGCAGTTGAGCTATAGCATAAAAAGCCAGCTTCAAGAAGAGAAAGAGGCCAGACTGAACAAGACACCAGAAAAAGAAGCTAGAGGGAACATGAAACTGATGAATGTAGAAGAGAAAAATGAATAGAGAAAGAGAACGTTTGTTTTGAAGAAGCGCGAAGAGAAAGCATCATGGAGAACGAGAAAAAAAGCTGTTGGTATGTCTCAGAATGATCATGTTCTAGATAGCAGACTTCCGTTTCTGCAAAGATACTAGATTAAGGTGACGTAATGCGCACGCAATTGACAAATCACTTGCTATAGAAAGACACCCTACTTAAAGTTCAATTATTTCTACCGGTATGCACAAAGCAATTTCCCGAGGCAAGACATACTCTTCAAAGTGTCAAGGAAAAAAGTTTGTGCTATAGAAAGACTTTACAAAAATATTTAATTAATATCTAGGAAAAACAATGTTTAAAATTTGCCTGAACAACAAAACTAGAACATCACAGCACTTTGAAGCCTACTTGCCCCCCTTCTTCTTCTTGTTCTCCTTCCGTCCCTTGCTTGGGAGGCCAGCACCAAATCCTAACTTGTTTTTTTGCACTTGAGGCCAACCTCTGAAGAACTCCTTCCCCTCAATCCTTTCTTCTGCTCTCCACCCGGTTATAACTGAGCCAGACGCAAAGTCAACGAGCTCCTCTACTCTCACCCTTGCCCTGCAGATAAGGTGAAGCATACATGCAAGCGTCATTGACGGCTTGAGTTGACCATACAGATTGCACTCAGAAATTGTTGGGTGTCCTTGTGGAGGTTGCTCTGATGGGAGGTATTTAATGTTACTAAATCTCAAACCTTGATATCAGCGTGTGACATGTTGTGCTGTTTAATTGTGGAAAAGGGTATGCAGCCAGAAGTGACTAAGACAATGCAGAAACAAGCATTTGGTGCGATCTTCAGCAATTCCCACCTGCTGTCGGTTGAATTTATAGCCTCTACGCGGCGCTTATACGTATTGAGTATCAGGTGTTTGGCGAACTGCAAAGCGCTGTTAGGGGTAGCGCCCTCTCCGCTCAAATCCCCTCCCAGCAGTCCAGGCAGCCTGCCCTCAAGCTTCTTACACTGGTACTCCAGGATTGGATCTGTATCAGGTGTGCAGCGTACAGTGTACTATACCGGGTAGCAAAACCTCGAGCACAAAACCCCTGTATGTATGAATCCTATGTGCATCGCATTAGGACAACAGGCGTAAATGGCAGGCGCTCTTTAAGTCGTCCCCATGCACCCCCCCCCACCCCTCCCCGGCCAAACAGTGCCAACAAGCCTAAACCAGCCAAAATTGCTGCCGACGTTCCCGGTACCCCTGCCCCTAATTCGACATTGCAGCATCACTACGTAAATTTTACAATACTTAAACCCCGAAGCAGAGGTCGATCAGGGCAACTTTAGAAATGCACCTTTTCTCTGCCAAAGTGTGTGCAAACTACGCACGGGCCCCTCGCAGCCCCCCAGAATGCCAAATTTCCAGCAAATGTCATTGGTTTAGATAACAGCAAGTATCTTGCATTCAGATGAGGCACAAGGGGCTTTGAATTGGGTGAATAGCTAATTGGCACTGTCTGGGGTGACTTTGGCGTGGGGACGACCTTTGGCACAAGTCCTTGTGCATGCTGGGGGTGATTACAAGGCGGTCAATATGGTACACAATGATCTTTGTTACCTTGAGGCAGCTGCTAGCCACCCAGATAACTGTCTCTACACAAAGCAAGGCTCTACTTCCCTTCCACTTCAACGACCCACTTACCTGACGACGATTGAAGCTGCTCAAGAAGGTTAATTTGCTGCTCTTCTGGAGACATTTCCTCTTGCAGGCATTTTTCAAAGGCAGTTTTGAACCCAGAAAAGAAACCCTGCAACCCTCCTTCCCCTCTTTCCTGCTTTGCCTCCTCTACCACTTCTTCCCAAGCTGGCCACTGTAGCACCTGTGAAAGCAATAACAAACAGCTTGAAGTCTGCTATGGGACACAGCTTGCCTCGCTCCTCTTTGACGGACTTCGCCCAAGGCACATCACGTATACAGACGCGGGAGTCGCAATATAGCAATATATTATATATAATAACAGGTAACTAAGACGTCAGTCAGCACCATGTCTGTAACAGTGACAGGAAGTTACTGCCAAGAACAGCTCGCACACACTTGCACGTACCAAGCTTTGCATAGGAGCGACGAGCTTTTGTTCCCCTCGGTTTGTTGCGCTCACTGTATTGGAGGCTGCACGTGCAATGGCCTGAGCATTATTGGCAAGGTTTGCAACGCCCTCCGGCTCTTTAGAGCGACGAGCAAACAGCTTCTGGAACGGGTTCTGTGGAGCTGTAGCTGCTGCTGCTGTGCTGCTCTCAAGACGCCAACCACCCTTGCTGGCCATGACTGTCCAAAAGAGCACCTGAGGGGGCAGAATGGAAGTCCTTATAGAAATGACTCCTACAGAGCAGCGCCAGTGCCGCCCTTCCCTAAGCAAGCCACAATGCTTAATAGCAGTCATAACCAAACCCACCTTGAATTCAGGACATAGCACCCAGGCTGCCTCGAGCTGCATTATGAATCGTGGATGTGTCTGGCAAGTGAGAGCAGCCAAGCCTTGAGGGGAGTACATGTTGCTCTCTTCAGCAGGAACTGCTGTAGGTATTGCAGCCCCAGAGGATTCCGGGTGCTCAGAGCTGTAGAAGAGGCCAGTCCAATCGCTTGCCTCCAACCACTTTCTGCAGAGGGGTGGCATCAATCTTTGCACTTTGGGTAGACCTGCAGAAACCTTTTTGGGGGGGGGGGTGTGCAGCAAGAGGAAAGCAACGGGTACTTTAGATGGTTCCTCTGGATTTGCGGTGGGACTGGACTGTTGTCAGGCACAAGCCCCACTTTTGAGCAGCAATTTGCCACCCAGATTAGACGATGCACCAATCTTTTGGCCCACTTTGACTCTACCCCTCCTATATAAAAGTGCCTTTGCACACAAATTTCGAAGGGAATGCAGTGGCTGCCCCTTGGTTGCAAGAGGAGCACTCTGTATTTGCCCGGCTGCCCTTCTCTGAGGGTTCAACAAGCAGGTTACAGATGTAGTGCTCGCAAATTCAGGCCGAGCGGACATAAAGCCGGTTAATTTAGTCGGTCGGTACCTTGAATACCACTAAATCTATGCTTATGTCAATTGACTAATTCATTTTGCAATACTTAGCTGAGTTTGCAGACCCAAAGACACATTAGGAATGTCACCTGGTTTAGCGTTTTGCACACCTGACTGGTAAGCCCTTGGGAATGGAAATTGGCTCAGCTCTGGGGTCTGCCCCTGCAAATTGAAATTGCAGGGATGCCATACTTAGGGTTTGCCAGAACACACACCGCATGTGACCATTTGTATGGAAACCTCTCTTCTGAAAGTACCTTATGCATGCCGTTAATCCGTAAATGCATACTTATGGATGGTTTTGACCACATTACAATGTTATACTTCTACTTGATAAACTTTGCAGGCTTGCCTCAAATGCCTGGATCCTGGCGTCAGGATAAGTGTCGATAAAGGGACTTTTGGTATGAGTCAGTTTGGTAGCATACTTCATGAAATGCGCATAGAACTCATAGGACAAGCTTCTTGAATTTATGGGGACCAAGATTGCTCACACTACACTCACCACTCAAGCACGGCCCCATCCAGGTTACCACTTCCTCCACCCGCACAGGAGGGGCATTCGCATCAGCAAAGGCAGCATCAGCCAGCTTTAAAAGCCTGTAAAATGGGGTGGGGTGGGGGGCAGCACAGGAAAGGCTCATATTCAGGGTGACTGTGACACGGCAGCTGTGAATGTTCTGCTTCCATGTGCACACGTGCGGAAGCTGTCAATGCTTCCATGTGCACACACGGGGCACCTGTGAATGTTCTGCTTCCATGTGAACACCGATGTTAAAATAAAGACGCATTACTTCCACTTACATGCTGCGCGCTTTGTCTAAGAGCTTCTCTTCAACTTGGACACCAAGGGAACGCTCTTGGGTGGCAAGGCCAAAGAGCAAAGCTGCGCGCCAGACCTGTCACACACAGCAGAATCATTTCGGTTTTCTTTGAATTGTGAGGAGGCGGTGAATGAACTTGCAAGGGGTAATCTACCAATTTCTCCCAACCAGCATGTGTCACCCCCCTAGACACGTTGAAAAAGCAGCTGTTATTGTTGGAATGTGAATTATAACTAGCGCACCTGGACATGCCCAGAGCTGCGCACGTATTCACCCCCGTCAATGACTCCACCTAGGATCGAAAGCTTCAGTGTCTCTGCTACCTGAAGATACAAAGATGAACTTGTCAAGCAGGATCGACGAGAGCAGCAAACAACTTCAGCTTCAGCATTGGTGAGTGTTAGAGAGTGTATGCCGTACAAAGGTTAAGTTCCTTCTTTCCTGGGTGAGCAAACGCAGAATGCAGAATGCAAAATGCAGAATGCAGAACATCAACAATCAATAATTGCAACCATCACTTGCATCTAGATAAGGACAAGATTTCCTGCTATACCAGGGAATTGCTGCTGCTTGGCAGATTAAACTCACAGCTCTTAGCTCTTAGGTCACAGATCACAAGCCACATGTATTTAAAGTGCAAGGCATATTACCATTCTTGTGAAATTCCAGTTATGTTGATCAAAGTTTGCAGCGTAATCAATTACCATAAGTATGATCACTGCGTAAATAGCTCCCAGATGGGGAGCAACGTGTTGTCATCAAGGTGATGTATTTGAACCCGTTCAATCCATTGTTGGTATTCTGGGGAGGCAAGCTCAACCCTGAGTTTCCAAGCCCCAACAAATTCTAAGTCACATTTTCGAACAGCCTTGCAACCTACAATTCTCAATACGTCACCTTCAAAGGCACAGATCCAAGATTGCCGAGAAGTCGAATTTATTGCTGCCTGGCGCTGTCAAACGTAGGGCCAGCACCCTCCGCAGTGCTGCCATGTCCAGACTGGCTACTGCTGCTGCTGCTGCTGCTGCTGCTGCTGCTGTCAAGAGGATGCATTAAGGGTGCACAGCGAAGCGGCAGGATGGAGGTGGCGTGCTGGTCCTGGGTGGCAAGCATGTCGAGGCCAGTGGTAAGGATGGATGTGACACGAGGCGTGATCAATTTCTTTTCATCTGAGGTCAAGGGGGGTTGGGGGTCCCAGCGGGGCTCCCATTCCTCAATCATCTCCACCCAGTATGCATGTCCAAACAGCAGATCGGCATCGTGGGCCGGGACCTGTAAATAGGGAATCAGAGTAACGAGGATCAGCATTTGAACAGCATCAAGTACATTACAAATGCTGCCTACTACTGCCCGCAAACTAGAAATGAGACAGACAAACCGAGAGACAACAAGAAAAGCCCTTGGCATTTTCACTGGCACATCTACCTCACAAAGTCAAGGACACAATGTCCTAGGTTGTAGTCAACAAATATGGGGGCAGCTTTGCAATCCAGTTGCTAGTACATGGATATTACACATTAATAAGTTATGCTTACCTGTTCAAAGAGGCCTCCAGACTTCAATAGCATGAGTCGATCCAGCCATTGCCGTGTTCTCATCCCATACATCAGCTCAACACCCTGGAAATGTGCGCGTATGGATCATTTGTTTACAGATGGGTGCATTTGCAACTTTTTACATGCTGCAAGGGGGAGCGTGAATTGCTCAAATATAGTTGCTCGGGACAGATGACAACTTTGTTGGAGACTGTCTTGTTTTCTAATATGCTCGTGATTGCACCAGAAAAACGTACAATATATAAAAGGGCTGCCGTTTTGCAGAGGGCTTACCGAGCGATGGTAAGCATATCAGCCTATGTCAGGAAACTATTGAGTTCTCTGCAGCATGCAGAAGAACTTGAGTTCTAGTAGGCGAGTGACATGTGTGATGCACTTTTGCACAAAGTGCATGCTCCCCTTTCTGTACCATCTTTCTTTTATCTGTGCGATTTAAGGGGCATTCAAGTTTAGTTTGTTTGCGCGATTTTGAGATGGCGAAGGGGAAAGAGAGCAAATTAGTGTAATCGAGCAGCCGGGGCTGAGGCCCACCCAGAACCAGCACCAGCCCCAGCAGCAGCACGCAAAGGAAGGCCCCCAACAGCAGCAGCAGCTCGGCGTGCAGCAGCAGCAACAGCAGCAACAGACCAAGAAGCAGCAGCCTGCCCAAGAAACTGCAGCCTACGGGCGGCCTACTGCGGTTATTCTGGCTACCCTCCTGTCCCCCCGAGCTCAGGCCCTTGCTAGGATTGCGGAGACCACGGGCACAGGAGGGGCAGCTCTCAGTGCAGGGTGCAAGCGCGCTGGCCTTGCCCGATCCCCCTGGCAGGAATTGAGAGGTAAGCCGCGCTGGCAGTGTCTTCTTTGTGGTTTAGTTAAAGGCCTTGCTGGCTTGGTGGTGTAGAAGGCCTTGCTGGCCTGGTAGTTTAGGAGGCCTTGTTGGCCCGGGGTTTCTTTCGGAGGTTTTGTTGGCCAGGCGGTTTAGGAGGCCTTGCTGGCCTAGCGATTTGGTAGGCCCTTGCTGGTCCGGGTGGTTTAGAGGAGATCTTGCTGGTCGGGTAGGTTAGAGGAGACCTTGCTGGTCGGGTGGTTTCGAGGAAACCTTGCTGGTCGGGTGGTTTCGAGGAGACCTTGCTGGTCTGGGTGGTTTTGAGGAGACCTTGCTGGTCGGGTAGGTTAGAGGAGACCTTGCTGGTCGGGTGGTTTCGAGAAGACCTTGCTGGTCTGGGTGGTTTTGAGGAGACCTTGCTGGTCGGAGGGTTTCGAGGAGACCTTGCTGGTCTGGGTGGTGTGCGTAGAGGATTTGCTGACAGTGCGAAGCCTTGCTGGCTTGTTTGGGTGCAACTGCGCTTGCAGCCCATGTAGTTTGGAATGTTGCACAAACGGCACTTGTCTGACATTCTGGTAATTCCTGTTTCCCTTGCTTTGGTGTAAGGGGGGGCAATTTATGGGAGGCCTTGCTGGCCTGGGTGCTTTAGGAGAGGCCTCGCTGGTCTGGTTAGAGTGTGTAGAGGCCTCGCTGGCCGCGTGAAGCCTTGCTGGCTTGTTGGGTGCAGCTACGCTTGCGGCCCGTGGGGATGTTGCAGACGTTTGTCTAGCATTCCGTTGAGGCCTTGCTGGTCTGGTGTGTGAAGCCAATCGGCTTTTTGGGTGCAGCTGCAACCTGCAGCCCATGTAGTTTGGAATGTTGCAGACAGACGGCACTTGTCTGACATTCCGGTAATTCCTGGTTCCCTTGCTTTAGGTAAGCAGGGGGGGCTTCATGTGCAGCCAATGCCTGCGCGCTGCGGCCTTCCATTTGTGCCTAAGCTTGTGCTATGGCCTGCTGGGTTGGTGCGGTTTTGACTTGGCTTCTGGGTTTGTGCACAGACAAAGTGAGCAAGCTTGGTCTGTCACATGCGCAATTCCCCACTATAAGCTGCGTGCTTGATAGTGCTTACCTTGCAAGGTGTGTTGGGTAGCTTCCAGTTGGACTTGTCGATATGCACTTTTCTCTGCACACACGCACTTTCGTGCTTTTTTGGTTCCTAACTCCCTTTCTCTTTTTTCCTTCAAGGGTCGCTGCCAGAGTTACAGGCTGCTGCCTGGGAGCCACTACCGGCTGCTTAGCCCAGGAAGTGCTGCTTAGCACGGACAATAGTGACTCAGTTTGGGTGCAGTATGCACGGATGCGCAGTTTAGCCTCAACTCTAGTTGCTTGCGCAGCAACCCAACTGGTGCTTGTTCTGAATTCTCCTGCCTTCAACAAGCCGTAATAGAACTATTGAGTTCTCTGCAGCATGCAGAAGAACTCAAGTTCTTGTAGGCGAGTGACATGTGTGATGCACTTTTGCACAAAGTGCATGCTCCCCTTTCTGTACCATTTTTCTCAGGGATGGGTCATACGGCGTAGGCGTATTATACGTCGTATCGTATTTATCACGTATATATCCGTATTTTTCGAATTGCTCCGTATAATACGATTTTGGGCACTTAACGAATTTTGCAGCCACAAG
>Ga0307968_1003854_pt1 | contig 12377 bp, 16 predicted proteins | sample OrgLakmetagen650_FD_201834 | JGI IMG/M metagenome (GOLD analysis project Ga0307968, IMG submission 201834) | Saline water microbial communities from Organic Lake, Antarctica - #650 | ecosystem: Environmental > Aquatic > Non-marine Saline and Alkaline > Saline | place: Antarctica: Organic Lake... | reverse complement strand
GGCTGCCGTGTTGCTCCGCCGTATGAGTCTTAGCCGCTCCCGAGTATTTCCGGGCGTGTGCACGAAGGCACACGAAGGCGTTTTCCAGGGGGCACCACGCGGAGGTGCTCATACATCGCCCCCCAAGTTAAAGTTTATGCTGTAAAACACCAGCGTGCATTAAGGAAAGGCTCTCGACTAGTGCTCACACTAGACACCGGCTGACTAGCAATTTGAAAATAAGTAGGAACATCATAAAAACGATTGATGAAAAAGATAGGTAGTGCAAGATTCAGCACATAAATAGGTTGCTTGTCACACAAATTGTCGCTGCCACCAAATAGGCATGGCAAGCTAACAGAACAGTACAGGTTAAAACAGAGCATTGCACGCAAAACAAGAATGGGGCGGAAACGCTGCCAGGGGCTAAAGAGTAGCAGCATGAAGTTCGCCGCAGGAGGACCCCCAGCAAGACCCTGGCTCTCTCTCAAGCTCCACTCAGGTTCTTCAGCTTCAGCCAGAAAGGTAGTAAGGTGGGGGCCGGCATTAGGGGGTAGATTGAGATCATGTGTATGGGTTGTCGAGTTGGTCATAAGGAATTAAGTGGCGACCCTGGAAGCATGGACAGCAAAGGCCTTTTTTTAAGGAGAAAGGCGGCATGAAAAACAGCCAGACTTGCATGCCCCAGCCCTATCTGTTTTCAGTACCTATCTGTTTTCAGTATACTTTGGTGCACACAGGGCTTGCATATAATTATCTGTGATGTTATTATTTTAATGTTGCTAGTGCTTAATTACATAAGATAGGTCTTAATTTAATACACCTCAAAGTAAGTCAGGCCACAACGTAGACAGTAGACAGTCAAGCGCTTACGCGTTTACCTTGACTTGCGCTAATACCACGGAAGGGTTATTCCTGAGCATTTGCACAGGGTCGAGGCCCATCATTTTTACGTCCTGGGAACAAGCAATAGGCAGGGACGTCAAAAAGGAGCACGTGAGGTGCTGAGGAACAGAGCACGTTTGCTGTGCGAGTTGCGGGCTGGTGTTGAAGGAGTTGGCATGCGCTATGTCACCTGCTCACAACAGTCTCATTCCAACCCACCTCAACCGCACGCTCAAAATCATCCACGTCCAGCACCAAGGGAAAGTCAGCAACAAAGGCGCTGACGTTCATACCGGGCAGCAGCTTTTCAAGCTTTTGAGCTACTTCGCCAAACTGGCCACTGAGGTAGTCATCTTCGACAAGTAAGCTCAGTCGGTTGTTCACCATGGAAAGGATGTCTGCCTGGATCAGGGGAGGAGACATTTCCCTCTGCTCAGATATCCAACAGTCACGCAATTTAAAGGGTTATAATATATTTTTGTTCTGACAAGAGGTACTACTAATAATAATGCAGGTTGCAGCCCTGAATCGTCCAAGGATATGGATTTGCCTGAGTCATTGTATCAAAACATTTTTATGGGGGGAGAACCAAGCTGAAATTTTCAGGCTTTTTCATTTATACTTTTTTGTACGTGGAGTACTGATCCTTCCACTACCTTTTGTCTCAGCTCTCTACATTTATCTTGTTCGGTCTCACTCTTGCAGTGCCAGCTTCAACAAACCTGAGGAAATGCGGTCTTCAGCTCTAGGAGCCTCGCAGCAACACCGCTCACGTTTGCGGCAGCCCGCGCCACTAATTGAGGGGGCGCGTTGAGCAGCCGAGGGACTAGGCCTGCATGGTTAAATATATGTACATTTAACCCGATGCTTGAGGAAAGACATCCGGGAGCTCCTTGGTAGATCACAAAAGCTGTGAGCTCCTTTTCTGTGTCCATCCTACCGTTTCGTGTTGTCCCAGTGATAGCATTACAACATGTGCAGATTTTATACAAGTTTAAGATGTAACAAGTCGTGACTCTTTGGTGCAACCTTTCACAATGCACACCTGGCAAAATGATGGCGAGTTGATTGAGCCTTGCGTCCATCTCTTCGTCTTGGATCTTCAGCTCCGTTGCCGCTATACGTTTAATCAGCGCAACCTTTGTGCATCATGATTTGCATGCAGTGCGGTTTCAGGGTAATTACACGTGGGGCAAGGGTTCAGCCGCGTGCTGGATTCTGTAGGACCTTCAACTTTGGGCGACAGAAAATAATGGGAGTTTGCTGACATTCATTTTTCAGCTGTTCATACAGCTCACCTTCAAGCCATCGTTCCACACAAGATTCCTGCAACAAGAGTACAAATTAATGTGAATCTACATTTATAGGATGGATGAAGTCTGTGCATAGAAGCAAAGCTGCTTAGGTGGCGCTGTGTCAAGCCGCCTTTGCCTTTCCTCTGCATCGTTTTTGCATGAAAAGGGAGTTTAATCAAGCAGCAATCCATCATGCGCCAGAGGACTGAGCAGAGCCTCAGATGCAGGAAGGAAAGGGCCCCTGTGTCCTTCATGGGGTGTGCATCCTGCACTTAACGCCTCACCTCTCATTGACTTGCCAGCCCAACTCCCATGGAGACTGCAATCCCTGTGGACTCTCCTTGCCCTGCAGGGGCCCTACGCATCAACATATGTTATAAGTATGCACAGCTGAGATCCTTTCCATTCGTGCTCAGTTAGCACAGTGCACAACAAAAAGCTTAGCTTTCAACCAGCACCCAATGAGAAAGCGGACGGACACGAGGGAAAGAAGCGCAGCTTCCTCACTTACCAAACACTTGTTCAATCGTCGCTTTGCCTCTTGAATTTGGATCCCCTGAGTTGTATTGCATATTAACTGGCTGCTCTTTGGCTTCTCTTTCTTGGCTTTGAGCACCGCAACGCAGCTTCCTGCTGCTCCTACACCTGATCCTGGTGGACTCCATCATTGGTACCAAAGGGCAAGCCTGCATTAGTGTGAGCATGCCTTTGTGTTTAAAATTGTTGACGTTGGTTTATGAACAACCTTATGAAGCCTTGCATGACTATGCGTGCAAACGTGTATGTGTGTTCGTGTGTGTATGTGTGTGTGTGTGTGTGTGTGTGTGTGTGTGTGTGTGTGTGTGTGTGTGTGTGTGTGTGTGTGTGTCTGTGTGTGTCTGTGTGTGTGTCTGTATGTTTGTGCTTGGTGTGTGTGTGTGTGCGCGTGTGAGAAAGTGTGTGTGTGTGTGTGTGTGTGTGTGTGTGTGTGTGTGCGCGCGTGCGCATGCTCACGTCCTTGTGCTTCTGTGTGTGGCATCCTGCATATTCACACCTACATGATTGGCGTGGTGTATGAAGTTGGGTGGAGGTGCCAGCACATTGCATAAGAGCATCGCACTTTTTTGCAATGAGTGTGAAGTCTTTGCCGAACTTCCTCAATCAAAATAAATTATTATTGCAATTTATAATGCAGCTCCACGGTACGCACAATGCGTTTCAGGGGAAATTGCGCGGGAGGGTTTCTTGCCAAGCTGCTACAGCATCCCCAACGAAGAGTATGATACCACAAAGAAGGAAAGCTGCAATAACGTCTCCCAAGGTACGATGCTTGTACACTAACACACACACACACACACACACACACACACACACACACACACACACACACACACACACACACACACACACACACACACACACTCACACTCACACACACACACACACGCACACACTTTCTCACACGCACACACACACACACACAGACACATACACACACACGCACACACACACACACAGAGACACAGAGACACATACACACACATACACACACACTCTCTCTCACACACATCCACGCGCACACACACACACACATACACACACATACACACACACGTACACACACACACGCACACACACATACACACAGGCGTACACACACAGACATACACATACGCACACATACATAAACGTACACACATATGTGCTCACACACACACACACATACACACAGATACACACGCATACACACACACGTGCAGCAACACTCCAGACGCACACATACAAACACACACAGAGACAGATGCACATACAGACACACACACACACGCTTAAAGCCTAAAGACCTTTTTCCATTCATATGCCGTGCAGCCGATGAGCAGAGTTGCGCTAGAAGAGCAAGTCCGTGATCTTGTCAGCAGTGCAAAGGGGCGGTCCAAGCTATCTGAGGAGGCTTTGGAGGAGCTTGTAAGTACATACACACTCTCACGCGCACGCGCACACACACACACAAACACAAACACACAATTGCAGAATACCGCTGTAGACGTGCTTGAGCGCATTGGATCCACCGCCACTCCAACACTCGATCCAAAGCTTGACGGACGCTGGAAGCTCCTGTTCACTAGCAGCCCTGGTAGGTCTTTTATTAGGTTTGAGACTCATCCCAGCATAGATCACCCAGTCTTCTTTCTTGTTGTGAGCACACAGAAGTTCTTCGCCGTCGTTGCATCACCGCCCACATGTGCAGGGACGAACTCACCCATTCAACGCACCTTCACTGGCATTGACAGCTTTTCGATCTACCAAGAGGTGAGGAGGAAGAATGAAATATTGAGGGGGCGCGGTGTGAAACCAGCTTCTTCTGGTTGCAGCCCACACACCCACAGGGGCCTTGCTAGGTAGCAATCAGAAGTAACTTTTTGGGGCAGCAGCCATTGGCGAGGTTGCTTGGGCCGTAGCAGAGACGTAAAAGGAAGGACCAAGTTGACTTAAGCAAGGAAGGTCATACAGCATCAATTTCTGTCTGTGGATGTATGTGTGTGTTTGTGTGTACTTGTGCGCATGTGTGAGCGTGTGCTTGTGTGCTTCTCTGGCAGACAGTCCGTGCAGAGATTTTCCCCTTCCACATTATTAGCTAAGGCTACATTTTTTCTGCAAACTACTTGTTTCATAGATTGTTTAAGCAGCATATTTAGGATGCTGCTGCACTGCCAAAGCTTTGGAAGGGGCTTCTAAATGGGCTTCTAAATGAGTCTTTGCACAACACGAAGACTTGGGTTTGTCCAGATCTGCACACCATGTAAGACCATACACTTAAAACCTTTCTGGAAAGGACACGATACATACTTCTTACATGCTTATGGCTCTTGCCAACTCCACACACACAAAAACAGAGAACTGCTCTGAAGTAGGACTCATAGTTTGATGCGACTGACTACAGCCGGGCAATGATGGCTGGCTTACTCAGAAAGGAAGTCATTGCATGTAAGAATAGCAACAGGACATGCACCCCGCTCACAAATTTGCCCCCCCTCCCTTGTTCTACTTGCACCTGCCACGTCAAAACACCTGCGTGTACAAGGGCACCACCGACAAATTAGAGCTCCACCACTACACCACTGCACCTGTGCTATACACACGTGCACACACACACGCACACACACACACACACACACACACACACACACCGCCTCTCTCACACTGTGATGCATTGTGCTATTGTGCTACACTGTGCTCCAGGTGGCGCTGCAAGAAGACGAGGAGGCACGGGTGGACAACTGTGTCTCTTTTGGTGAAAAGATTGGGTTCTTACGCGTGGAGGCACAAGCAAGCACAGACTCCCGTCCTCTGGATGGTTTCACTCCTAGGTACTGGTCCCGACCATGTGAAAATGCAATTGAGTTGTGTCTCTGAGACACGAAAGGCGTTTTTTATATGGACAAGTGGCGGGAAGGTAGGCTGCACTGTATTGCTAACATGCGCACAGTGGTGGTGTGTCTACGCGGGATATGGAAGCATGGGAGGCTGGAGGGTGATGGGGGCCATGTCATGTTATGCTGAGACCTGTCTGTACTGACACACACGTGCCTTACATGTAACAAAGGCAAATGATCAAATGATCCTTTTGTGTGCAGTGATGCGCGAAAGAGAGCTGCCACATCTATTGCTGCAGAGCTACACAATGTTTCTTGCACCCTTAAAACAGCTCACGACTTCAAATCCATTGCTTGGACACTTTTCCTGACTAGCAAGTACAAGTGTGCAGACTTTTTATTCTTTGTCGTGTAGGTCAGGGAGTGGCGCCAGCTTTTTGGGCGGGCTGTTTGGCAAATCCTCTACGACCCCGCCTTCTCGCCCAAATGCCCGTATAGACTTCCAGTTTGATAAGGTGCACCACCACCTAGGACACCACAACAGGGTTAGGGTGAAGGAGTATGAGTACGTCAGTGGCACCTTGTGCTTGCCTTGAGGAAAGCACCATGGTAATACATCATGGTGATACACCTATCCAAAGCACCTATCCAATGCACCTATCCAAAGCACCATGGTGATACACCTATCCAAAGCACCTATCCAAAGCACCATGGTGATACACCTATCCAAAGCACCTATCCAAAGCACCATGGTGATACACCTATCCAAAGCACCTATCCAAAGCACCATGGTGATACACCTATCCAAAGCACCTATCCAAAGCACCATGGTGATACACCTATCCAACATGCGCGCCTTCCAGCTTCCAGCATGGCTATGTTTGCCTTTGGTCAGACGTGACTGCCATAATAAGGACAGTCTGTTTCCTAAGCAATCGTAGACCTTACGTGTGCATCCTGCTGAATCGCAGCCCCCATGTTTGCTTCCAACTAAAATTTAATCCCCATGTTCGCTTCCCTCTATACCGCAAAACCTCCACTCATGCTTCCCGTTTGCTTGTTTTGCAGGCAGCCTTCTACTTTAGCTTCCTCCCGTTCCCCATTCCCTATCCAGTGCCCTTCAAAATCCTCGGTGATGAGCGTAAGGGATGGATAGACGTCACATACATGTGAGATGCTTCTTCTGTCTTCTACGTTTTGCTTCCCTCCGCTCTCCCCTTCCCGTTTTTCCCCACATGAGGCTCGCTCTATCCTTGCAATTGCTAGACGAACATAGTGTAGCATACCTAGTAATCTGTATAACCTACCTAGCATAATGGGGGGTTAGTATAGCGCAGCATAGGTACCTAGTAATTGGTGTAAAGGTACCTAGTAATTGATGTTATGGTACCTAGTAATTGGTGTTCTGGTACCTAGTAGGTATTTGGTTTCAAGGTACCTAAGTAGGTAGTTGGTGTTAAGGTACTACCTAGTAATTGATGTTAAGGTACCTAGTCAGTCGGTGTGCAAGTACCCAGTGATTGGTGCTACCTAGCGTAGCATACCTGCTTCGCACTGCTGCACGGACCCTTGTTGCCAAAATTGTCGCCGCCTGTGCTCCCTTCCTGCGCGCTTGCACTCAAAGCTGTGGGTACACTATGCAACAAATATCTTTATTTCTTTACCTCAGAAAAATCCGCCCTTGTGTACTGAGACAATCTTAAACATGCACAGAGTTGCATGCAAGTGCAGTTGTCATAGCAGGCCCGACGGTGCTTCATGTCTGTTATACTTGCATTACAACTTAAGGTCTTGCATACCCAAGGTACTTATAAGTTGCACATGTACAGACTTGCTCACTGCACAGCTAAGACATAAATATTACTGCCTGACTGCTAGTACCTCCTTTCCCACACAGGTCTGAGGACAAACAGCTGCGTCTGTCTCGTGGAAACAAGGGCACCCTCTTCATTCTGTGAGTCTCACAAAGGCCAGCTAGATTGAGGTTTGGTGCAATGATACACGGCAGTAGTTGCAACAAATCCTTTCATGCACACCACACCTCCCACGCAACGCTGGGCTTTGATTATAAATGTATGGATAATACAAAATGAGTGGGCATGCATACGTGTCAGACTTACACACACACACACACACACACCTTGCATATTGTTATACAGCCATGCCCTTTGTCACAACTCAAACGCCCAAACATGAAAATGCCCCACACAGCCAAAAAGACATCCCCCTCAAGGAGCAATTGTTTGATGCTCTGAGCCAGAAGGACCCGGATGATGAAAAGGTGCTGCAGCTAGTGAACGCCCTGTCCGAACTAAACCCCACGCCAGCACCTTCGCAGTCCACCAAAGCAGGTAGGTGCTCGCTATGCCACTTCATGGGTAAAATTTTACATTACGATGAGCCACATGTCACAAAAAGGTCGGCTTTACAGTTATTTATGGTGGGAAACCGTCAGGAATGAGTTATTTACGGTGGGAAATTGTCAGCAGCTGGCCAGGCCGGGCCAGGCTCGACTGACTCAGGGCCACACGAGCCCTCTTGGCCTAATTTCCGGAGGACGTTTTATATTTATATCGCAAATTGTTTGTGGGGAAATTGGGGCGCTGAGAGCGCCCATTGAGCTTGAGTTTGAGTTGGCACTCTGAGCCACTGAGTACCTGACGCCACACCATTACTTACGATTTCCCACCGTCAGTATGAATTTTACCGTTAATTACAGTTATGTGACGTAAACGTCATTTAAGCACCGTAATTAACGGTGCCATTTCTGATTGACGCCGTATGTGCACAACACTGATTCTTTTGCATGAGTAGGCTTTTTTGGTGCCAAATCACCTTTGACATCTGTAATTGCCGTAGCACTGATACTTGTACAGTTTGGTGCACCTTATTTTTAGTAAGGGTTGACTGTTGTTATTTACAGGGTTAAACTGTTGGCATTTACAAACTTAAACACATTGTCAACACTAAGACTAATCTGCTGCACAATGAAGCGAGTCAAATTTACCTTATTTTGTCCGCAAAATTCGTTGCGGACAAAATTGGCAACTGCTTATTGGCAGCCTGGTGATGCTCTACGTATATGGGCAATCTGGAAAACTGAGTACACAGCATGTGCACATTTCATTTGACCTCACAGGAGGAAAATGGCGCTTGCTGTGGTCTCAGCAGTCCGAGAATGCTTCTCCGTTGCAGAAATGGGGGACCAAGCAGGTGAGGCGGTGGATGGCTACTATTCGTAGACTTGGTCAGAGAATTGTCAGGCACTCGCACTTGAACTTCCAACCAAAAATGCCGTGTACACCGTAAATGCATGAGAGCGGTTGTGGCCAACCCTACCTCTTACAGGCATCAATGGTGTGGCACATTTTGATCAGTGGCTCATACCTAAGAGGTGTATGCCTTGAAAAGAAAGACTTGCGTGCAAAGCAGGATAAGACAACAAATCCCTGTGTCAACAATGAACAGGCGCTTGATTTGGCACCATATTCTGTCCAGAATAGATTCCCCTTCATACAACTTGCAATCGGTCACACTTCTGTTTCTTTGCAAGCCCTTTGATTCTCGCATCGTATTCAGGCCTGTGCACTTTACGGTGTACGGTACGATACGCTTTTTACTGTACATGCCTTAATTTTGTAAATTACGGCGTAATTACGATTTTTGAGGACTGCAATTTACCATAGTCACGGTGATTTACTGTACGGTGTACGGTACAGTGCCAAGCTGGCACTGCAAAAATGACCTCAGAAAGGCCTCTCCACCCCAAAACCTCCCATTTTTGCTCCCCAGTGTGCTCTTCTTATGTGCTGACACCACACAATGCTTCTTTGAACGACACTGAGGCTGGGTTGGGGCTACATCAGCTCGGGGGCTGGCACTGCCAGTGCGAAAATGGCCTCAGAAAGCAGAAAGGCCTCTCCGCCCCATCACCTCGCATTTCCACCTCCAGCGTGCTCCTCTCATGTTTTGATGCCACACAATGCTTCCCTGAACGACCCTGAGGCTGGGATGAGGTCAGCTCGGGGGAAGGTCCCAGCAGTGGCTTGCAAGGAAACTCAAAGTCGGACGCAGTACTTAATTTCTGGTCAATAACTTGTATTTTGTTCACAAACTATTGTTGCAAAAAGAAATAAATGGTTTTGGGCCGAAATGGAGCCAAGCGGTCAAGTTATGGTCAAAATCGTACCACATAGAGGCACCATTTTGCACGGTCTGCCACCGTAACTTTGGCTGACCGTAATATGAATCGTACTGTACGGGGTAATTACAATCGTTACCGTAATTACGGTCCAGAATCAATTTTGTGGCGTAAGTGCACAGGCCTAATCGTATTACAATAATGCTCCTCTGACTAAGGCAAAGCGTCAAAGCTGCCCAAGAGGAAAGGATCCTGTATGCTCCTACTTATGAGTGCAGTCCATAATATAACGTGCACTGAGCTTCGTTTTGGGGTGCACGCCACGGCTTGGACTCTCGCTTTTAGGTCAGTGAGAGGATGCAAACTCATAAAGCAAGTGTCTAGCCTTAAGTTGTTGTAACAAAATTTCTTCTTCAAAGTACCAAGGTGATTACAGGTGCAAGTGTTTTTAATATATTTGCTGCTGCAGCTGATAAGAAGGGAGTGTGGAACATCTGCACAACTCCCAACTTTTGGTATAGCAATGACCTTAACAGAACTGTCAATCCACAGCGGAACCTTTGGGTGCATTTGCATATAACAATCCATCGTCTCCTAGTGGGGCTTGCATGCCCCTTTCATGAAGGTCCGTGCACATAGCAGCCTCAATAGTGCCACACACTGCTTGCACTTGCTCGGCACAACATCTGCTTGCGTTGCTTTGCAGGCTAAATCATATCAAGTGATTGCCGAGGATGGCACGCTCCGAAACATTGTGGAGCTTGGCTCCATGTTTCGACTGACAGCTCTTGCAACGTGTGAGGTATGATGCCCTTGTGCTGTACATAAGCACGCTTTGTCATCTGCAGTGAATGGCTTTGTTTCGAGGGATTAAAGGCAAAGGTTGCAATGGTGCTTAAAAAGCACAAGTAGGTTAGAGTGCACCAAACTGAACTCTAAATGTTTTGAAGCAGATTGAGTGCAGATTGAGTTGATAAAAAATTAAAAAAGTTACTGACTGACAGGCCCCTTAGAAATGATCAATCTCTTTGACGCCCAACACAAATTGTTGTGCAAAAGAATTGGCTAATTATTTGGAATAGTTAGGTGTGAGGGGGGGAAGCTGAGGGCAAATGAGGCCAAGAGCTGCATAGGTAGGGAGCTTCAGACCCAACCTCTTGTCTTAGTTAAGGCTGCGGAGGATGATTTAACCCCTTTGTTCAAGCCTTCGCTCTCCATAACTGAACAGAGAAATGTCTGCCCAGATGCCTAGGGTACATGGAAGGGGACATGACGCGTTTTAACACCATATTCTTCTGTTGCCCCTGCCTCTATGACACGTGAGCAAACTACCTAACAGTCACTTTCACCTGCAATCACACCATCAATGTGTGCAGCCTGCAAGCAAGACACGGACCAGTGTTTCGATAAGCCAAGCAGGTATCATGGTTGGCGAGGGAATATGGGACAAGGTGAGGCTCCTCATCTCTATGAGCGTGAAAGTTTGGTGCCGAGTGACTTCTGTACTCTGCTATCCAAACCTCAGTCTATCAGGAGCTACTACTAAATGTTTCTATCCAACACATTTTTACTTGGGTCGTCTTTCTCATCCGACTCATCCGACTCATCTGACTCAATGTGTGTTCCACTATCCATATATGCAACCATTAAACTTTCATACGTCATAAAGTTACACTGACGCCACCCTACATATGTACGTTTTCCACTGTTTACATGAGCAGCCGTGGTTTTTCCCTCTCTCTGGACCCAGAAAAGAAAAGGACGGAACGCCAGTAGCTCCTGGCTGGGTTGATTGGTAAGTGTACAATGAAATGCAATTCTTGTCATTTCCAAAAATTAGGAGCAGGTGCATTTTATAAATTTGGTCTTCCTTTCATTGCTGTGATTAAAGAAGTATGTGGTATACCGGAATTTGAGAGCCTCCATTTCCTACTTGGGTGGAGAGTTTCTCAATGCCTGAGTGTCTTCCTCATATACATGCGTAAAATATGCTTAGCTCTGTCCAATGTATCATTACATCATTACGTAATTTCACAGCTGTTATTGTAATAATACAATTGTTCTCAGGCTTTACTTAGATGAGGACGTGCGTATCACAAGGGGCTCTAAAGGTAAGACCATTACGGGATATGCAGCATGCCTTTGTTTATAGAAATTTGTGCGTCTCAGACTGTGAGGGCTCGTTGCGTAGTACATAAGGCTGCTACGTACTCCCACCCAAAAATACGTCATTAAGAACGAGAAATATTTCAGCTTTGCACCACCACTTCGTCGTTAGTGTTACTGACTGTGGACATTTGTTTCCCCTCCTTGCCTCCAGGATCGCTCTTCCTGCATCGCCGGGAAAGCAAATAAAGAGACATACCTTCTCTTATTATGTTGCCATTGGAAACCTTGCTTGCTTTGAACTCTGTAGTAGCGCCTTGCAATCAATCCCGTGGCCAGCCCTTTTATTGGCCAATTAGGTTGAACACACCTTGGTACCCAGTGATGCTAGCTTCAGGAACGTGTGTTGAGGCAACCTACCTATAAGCTAACACTTTTGCATCTGCACAATTTGTCTTTAAAAGACTTCTGAGCTCAAGCCCACTGGCAGCATTAGCTAATAAAAAAAATAGAGCCGCTGTGCTCGTTGCAGTGGCTCTCTCAATTTTTGTCGGGTCTGGCGACCTGTGTTGGTATGCATGGTTATCAGGAGACCAGCCTCGCCGTCTCCTCTTCACG
>Ga0307968_1003852_pt1 | contig 12379 bp, 8 predicted proteins | sample OrgLakmetagen650_FD_201834 | JGI IMG/M metagenome (GOLD analysis project Ga0307968, IMG submission 201834) | Saline water microbial communities from Organic Lake, Antarctica - #650 | ecosystem: Environmental > Aquatic > Non-marine Saline and Alkaline > Saline | place: Antarctica: Organic Lake... | reverse complement strand
CATCCTCTGGTAGATACATGATCCAGCTACAGTACAGAAACTCAATTATCAGAGACTTAATGTCTTGTCCACAGGTCCATTTTTATCTATCTTCACTTTCTGAAGAAAAAGTAAAGAAAATAGGTCAGAAGCAAACAGATTTACTAAATCAAGATCAAAACTCTTTCAAGAAGATTGAGTCTCTGTTTGCAGATATGCAGGATGCTATCAATAACGAGAAGGTCTATCAGAATGATGACAATATGGATTTCATCTACATTTTCAACAGAGAATCATACACGACAATTAAAGAAAATATCTACGAGAACAAATTGGTCAACAGCAAGGATAGAGCTTACTGGATTTACTTTGAGATATTCTCAGATCAAGTGTTCAATGATATCGTGGTCAGCATCGACTACGATGACAGGAGGTACACTAAGACGTCATCGATGGAGAAGAAGATGAACCAAGGCAAATCTTATGAAATCATGCGTTCGAAAAAAGCACTCCATATGTATTCTATGGTCATGGCATACAAGGACACCTATAACATCAATTTCTTGAGCAGGAACGCAATGGAAAGTATTCCAGAGTTCGAAGATCAACTAAAGCACGTGATGTTCCAGATTAAAGTACATATTCTTCCTGTTTCCATTAAATATTCTACTCTGTCGATGACTTCAGTACTACTGCCAACGTTCAATAATCTCAGAGATCTCGGAATGGATTCTATCAAAAATGATGAGTTAAGCTACATCAGAGAAAAGGTGACTCTATCGACTAAAAAGATCAACAAGGTGACTTTTACAGTGACTAAACCATCTACTCTGAGACTGTATCTTAAGAGTTTAGCCACTGGGATTGGAATTAATTCTGTGACCATCACTGATTCTTCAGGATCCAAGAGTCAAGGAAAAATCGTTGAAAATACATTCACTGAATTTGACATCAGCTACAGTCTACAAAACCCAGGAACTTATACTATTAATATCAAGGCAACAGCAAAGAAGATTTCCTCTTCTAATTTCTTCATGAAATTTGAATTATTGGCCTCAGAAAGTAGAAGTCCATGTAGCAGTGAGAGACTTCCCAACTTTGATGACGTCGCAATTGTTGCTAGAAGATCAGACTCAGTCCAAGAAACTCATTATTACGTTGGAAACGCTATGTTCAGGAATATATACCATTTAGGTCAAAAGCAAATCGGTACACCAACTGATGTTTACCAGATTAACTTCCCAGGTACTGATAAAAAGAACTACAAGGTGGTTCCTTTCGAGCTCAAGTACCAATCAAACCTCGTAACAGTGAACTTGTTCCATGACTGGGCTTCAGACCTCGTGAAAATTTATATTCTTAAAGCCTCTGAGAGCCCTCAGGACCTATTCGATTTAATCAGAGACCAAAAGAGAGTGGGTGATCACAGCAACCTTCCAAAAATCGAATCGATTTTCCAGTCTAAGACACTCGAGTACTTCGACGGCTTAGAGAAACAGTACATTTCGAAGGGGAAATACAACCTTGTGATCATGAATATGGACCCAACAACTGACAACAGAGGTAGCATGTGCATGACCTTCTCAATGTCAATCTACGTTGAGCAGCAACTCAAGAAAAGAGAGTCAAAGGATCAATCCAACGAAATTGTATCTGCTGGTGATGAAATCACAGATTCCCTCGATGAAGCAGTCATAGAAACCATGTCACTTTGTCAATCAAGTTTCGTCTTCAATGAGATGTTCAGAAAACTCATTAAAGTCAATGGAGGCTACCTAAGTATTGATTCTGTCTACAGATTTGATAACGATGAGCGTACCAAAAAGGTGATTCTACAGGTCGACACCAACTCAGTCATTTACGTAAAGATGACAGATATTTACAACCAGGCAAAATCACTGGAGATCTCTCTCAATTTGGTTGAGTACAGAAAAGATTATCCAGAATATGAAAGCGCCAAAGTCATCACGAGCAAGAAGCAAGATAAGGAAACCAGTAATTTCTCTGAGAAATATGTTGAGATCCAGCAATTCGTCAGAAAAGGAACTTACTTGTTTGACTTCTCAAAAACTGTGTTTGATATCGATACTGATTTATTCCCTTGTACAAGGCTGAAGTTTGAACTTGAGGTTAGACCACTTGATAATTTCCCGGAGATGCTCAAGAATGAAGAGACTTGTAATGATACCACTACAACTTTGATGCATGCAGCAGACCCCAATCTGTTTAATGAAGTTGTCAGGCTTGAAGCATATTACCCAATCACAGACACAGTCGTCAAGAAATTCAAATTCAAGATCAAAGAACCAGTATTCTTAACCCTTGTTGCCAACTTTGAGAAGGAGATCTCTGGCGGTTCACTCTCAATGAAAGTGTCTCACGTACCAATCAAAAAGATTGATAATAGCAGATCAAGTGGAAAAGAGAATAACAGAGATAGGAGTATCCCAGTTTTCTTTAGTTCAGCAAATACAGATGGAACAGCGTTTATTCATCAGAGACTTGAACCATACCTAAGCGGGTAAGTTGATTTTTATTAACACATATTTAGTGATATGAAGCTTGATGCCCCAGGAGAATACATTGTCACTATCAAAGGAGGTCATAAAGCAATCCTGTCACCAAAACTCAAAGCTAATAGCAAGATTCCTAAATGCTCTAAAGTAACAATGTTCTATCAGATGACTAAACTTTCTGATATTCAAGACACGTTCGATGGGGAGTACATTTCTCAGACTGGAACAATGGATGGTATCCAAGACAATTGTAAGAATGTTGAGATTGACGACTTGAAATCAGTTCGTGTCCATCTCGAACAGCAAAGAGTCAGTAATTACATGGATGTTAGTGCTAAAATTATGATCCCAGACCCAGCATCAGACAAAAAGATCAATTTCATTGTCAGATCATCTAACAAGCCAATCATGAGCGTTGTCAAAATCTCAGTTGCATTACCTGAAAAGATCAGACAAGTTTCAAACTTGAGATATCATGTTAAAGGTATTAAAATGGAGAAAAATAAAGAGTCCGATATGTCCATTGAAAACACCCTTTTCCAGTCAGACGATGAATTAGGTAATTTAAATGAGTAAACCTTTATAGCTTTCCTGATTGATGACACTGAACCAAAATCATATTGGATCGTTATCGAATTCGAAAACATCGATTTTGAACTCCTACAGTCACATTGCTCTTATATTGAAGTCAGAATTGTCAGAGAGCCATCGTACAACATACTCGCTACACTTGCATCATTCAAAGCACCAGCAAAGTACAAAGATATTTCAACACTTTCAAGTAGCCCAATGACAGTCACTATTGATAAAGAGAAGACGAAAACCTTGTCGTTCTATCAGACTCCATCATACATCAAGTCAAAGAAGACTAAAGTGCTTGGTAGAATCTTACTTGATGTCAAAGTTGAGCAAGTGCAACTTGATATTCTTGCAGAACACAATTACATCTCCTCCCAGATCAAACTGACTTTACAGGGAGACCAAGATTTTTCCGACTACAGCGTCGCTGAGATTGATGACGAACACTACAAGTCGAACATGATCTATACTGCGAGAAATGCAATCAGAACGATAGGCTCTGGAAATGTGTTCAATAAGGGCTTGTACACCCTTCTCATCCAGACGGATTCATACACAAGGAATTTGTTCAAGGGGTTAGAGGAAAACAACATCAGTGTTAATGAAGATATGGTCATTCCTTTCACCATCAAAATCCAAAGTACACCTGTCAAAGATGACTTGAGTTCATCTGAAGACGGCCTCAGACTGATTGATATTGAGTACAATGGAGATCCAGACAATGATGGCAAATCCATCAACAATGAGGAATCTCTTTCAGTTACATTTGAATTCAACGATAGTCTGGACAACTCAAATTTGATTAGTGAGGATGATGACACTAGCGACACTTCCTTCGCTTGGCTTGAAGTTGATCCAAAATATCATAAGAGCGTTAAAAAGAATTTTAGAGTTGTCAAGGCAACCTCGATCGATAGACTTTCCGTGATGTCAGAGAATATGGTCCAACTGTTCTTCCCAGCTAGATCTCTTAGAAAGAATACGCTGTACCACTTGAAACTTGACAAGAGGATTGGAGTCAACCAGGACATCATTGAGGTAGATCTGCTGACAATCAAGACTACATCATCGAACTGTAATCCAATGGGTATAAACAAGAAGGATTTGAATAATGAAGGCTCCTGCAACTGCAAGTACCCGTACATGGGGCCTACCTGCCACCAATGCCAAGATGAATATCAGCTCAACAGTCAGACCAACGAATGCTTCCTATTTGAGACATGCTTGGATGGAACCTGTAATGACCACGGTAGCTGTTTTGTCAACAAGAAAACTGGGAGAGCCCAATGTGTTTGTGAACCTGGTTTCACTGATGATGAAGATGGCGAACACTGTACTAAGTGCATCAATGAAGACCAAGTATATCCAAAGTGCACACTCAAGTCTAAAGTAGGTCTCAAGTCTTCCCAATGATTCGGACTCACTTCAGGACTCGTACCAAAACACATGAGAGATTCAGGAAAGCTTTGGAAAGACAAAATTGGAGGTGTGAAGGAATTCGTAAGAAAATACTCAGTTAGCAAAGGAATCACAATAGAAAAGTTAGACCTTCCAATAATTGATGAATCTACTGTTCTCAAGATCTTTTATAAAGGTTCAACAGGACTCAATTGCAAAGTTAAGATTACTGACAAGAATCAAAATATCATATTCGAAAGCAATAAATTGTATTCAACTGGCTCTTTCTTGGCAGTTCTTGACCCAGATGATGATGATAAAGGTGATAAAGCTCAAGAAAAAGGATTTATTATCTTTGAGTACTCCAAGAATCAAACACAAATAAGTAGAGCTAATAAAAAGGATGTCGTTCCTTGCTGGAGCAACGAAGTTGTAGTTACCATGAACCCATACAGTGAATTGATAGAAAATTTAAAATGTGATACAGTAAAAAACTCAGAGTTCTCAACAAAACTCTCTAAAATCGATAATAAGCTATTTGATGTATACGAATTCACTCTGAACGAGGCAATGTCTCTTGATGAAAGAATCATCCTTGAGAAGCAAAAACTTAAAATCAGGTTCAAGCATGACTCAGCAGATTTTACCAAAGACCAACATGGAACCCTGATGATCTTAGCACATTATGACTTCCCATTCATGTCGATGAAACCAAAAATTAGTAGCGTTAATGGCTCAAAGCTGAAGTTTATCAAATACGGAAGCGTTGATGTTTACGAAGAAGAATTAGGGACAGAATCTTCACTTACACAAATGGGCAATTCGATTTCATACACGATCCCAAACACTTTCTACTCTAAAGCTGACTCGACCCTTGAAGCTGAGTTCAGTATGACTGACAATTTCTTGTCTCTCTTTGATGAGTCAAACTCTGAGTCAGATGTATGCTTCCCATTAAGTTTAATGATCGAGTACATCCCACCCAACACTGGTGCTAACACTGTAATGGAAGATGATGAAGAAGCTGTGTCTAGGATTAATTTGGTTATTCCACCAATTCTTAAGAACATTCCTATCAACGATTACCATAACATCACACTGAATGTCATTTTAGACAAGAGTCTAATAGAGTCATACCCCAATATAGACCCAAGTAGTTCTCTTTCGGGTACGCTGATTTCCCAGATGTGCGTGCTCGAACACTCAGAAGGCTCTCAATTCGACTTCTATGAGCTCAACACAGGAAACATGTTCGAGAAGACCAACACTATCTTCCCGATTGACTACTGGGTATCAGAAGGTTACAGAAGCGTGTTCTTACAGTTCCCAGTGACTCAGGCGTATGAAGATAGTTGCTATAAGCTGGTGTGCAGGAAGGATCCAACAATATACCAGGGTCTCTTCTACGATGTCCAAGTTACTTCTAACATCAGAACGCAGTATTGCTTTGGCAAGGAGACTAAAGGCAAAGGCTTCGCAGGTACTGAATGATCCAGCTGTAATCCACTCGGAACGAACTCTTGTAAAAATGGTGGAAGGTGCGTGTGTGCTCACCCTTACACTGGCACAAACTGCGATCAATGAACCAGTGGATACGATATCTCCACCTCGATGGGTAAGTATAATCCTTTGATTTTTAGATGATGGAACACACAAGTGTGTTAAGAGTAACACAAAATGCTCACCAGATTATTGTAACTTTAAGGGTAGCTGTGAACTAAAATCCGTTAGTGGGAAAGATGTTCCAATTTGTACTTGTAAATCTATCTATGCAGGAAGAACTTGCAATAAATGCAAAGATAAAAATATGCAGTTCCCAGGATGTCATACTCATAAGAGTAAGCAACTCATCTCTGAGACATTGACGAACAAAGCTCAGAAGTCAATATCAAGTCAAAACAGATTAAAACAAAAATGCATGAGACCAATTCCACCAAGCTTCGATACTTATGAAGACCTGAAATACAATGGACAAGCTAAGCTCTCAGGAATTTATTCATTGTCAGAGATCAACAACAAGATTTCATTGGGCTCACTCACAAGGAAAAATAAATCCTACATGGACTGTCTTATGGGCCAGGTAAGTCCTTCATTCTAATTCCATAGGGAGCTGTGAACATTCGAGTGTATGTTGAATATATTGAAGAGTCTTACGTCAACCAGAGAATCCCTATCACAATCTCAGAGACAAAAGGAAGCGATGTCAGCAATATTGCTCAATCTTCAGCAATCTACTTGCCGGGGCTTGACTCAGACACTCAAATGGTACGAGGAGAGTACATTGAAGCTACAGTCACCAATACCGTAGACTTGACTACCTCAATCACGAAGAACATTGAATTTGACTTAGAAGATGTTCTCGAAGCTCAATCTGTACAGATGAACAACGGATGACTTGAAGTCTACATTGAAGCAACTGTCACACCTGTCAATACCATCAAACATGATAATGAAAAGTGCACAATTGATAATCATTCCTCAATACAAGACCAGATTTTTGGTAACTTAGATGTACTGAAAATTAAACCAGGATTTTCATACTCAAGTGTTGCAGATACTCGTACTTTTGCATTTAATTCAAAATCATATGCTTACAAAGATAGTGATGGTGAATTCTTCCATCAAAAGGACATTGAGCTCATCGATGGTCAAGTACAGGACCTCAATATCTTCCTTGGGCAGAACTTCCAAACTGCTTCCCACATGATTGGCCTGATCATCGAAGCTCCTCTTGAAGGAAACACTGAAGCTTTCATGCATGGAGAGCCGAAGCCGGACTGCAGCAAGAACGAATGTATTTACAGTGACAAAGGATTCAACGGGCACATGATCTCATACGTCTTCAATGCCAATATTGTGAGTAGAGTCAGATTGTGGTTCTATAAAATCAAGACATTGAATTCTGACCCAGACTGCACTCCATATCACTTCACTATAAAGTCAACTCCAAATTACTTAGAAACTCATAATAAAGAGAAAGTCGCTTGTATGGATGAGATATTCCCAGCCAAGATCACTGCTAGAAGATTTGCTCACAAAGAAATTTCTGATACATATATTGTTGAAGATTACTTCAGAGTTGACTCCTTCACAGATATTAGTTTTAGCGGTGAGTTTTTTTGCTTGCTTTTGTTAATCATCAAATATAGCTGATCGTATGTCTGAAACCCACAAATCAAGTATGATTATTACAAAACCATCACTTGTTAAAGTCATCATCTCAAAGGTCATGCATACATTTGGCTATGAAGTAAGTATTAGACCTTTGAACCTATAGCTTTCGATATTCAAAATTGATGGGATAGCATCAAGCCTGATCTACTCAACTAATAATTTGAAGAAGCGTAAAATGGAGATAGATTCTTCAGACATCCGTACCTCAATAATGCTTCCAGAAGGCCACTACCACCTGAGAATCAGGGCTATCATGAGAGGCCAGGACTTCACTTACTCTACATGTGACTCTGTTAAAGTGTACGTTGGAGTCACTCCAACAGACCAGATCAAACCAGCTCCACTTGAAATGGCACAAGACAAGATACCAGATCTCGGCTTCTTGTTGAGCAACAATAAGACTATCAACGTTGCATTAGGAGACCAAGAGCCAATCCTGCTAAAAAATGATACAGGTTATGTCAATAAAATAGATCAAATTTATTCAACGAAGATCAAGAACCTTGACAGTAACGGAGAAATTGGCCTCTATTTAGAGATCGAGGAGAACTTGCACCCAAGCATGTGAGAAGATATCAGTGAGATCTCAGCAAGTGTGTTCCCAGATTTAGAAATTGAGTATGATGAGAAGACTAAATTTGTCCAAACTGATGCACCTATCATTGCAACTTCAGGTGGAAAGACATTTATGTACATTAAAAACTTATCGCCAGAAAAGACATACAATATTGAACTATGGCGTAGTAAGATCTTAAAAATCTCAGAATCAAAGAATATTCCTGCTTACGTAATTGTCAATGCTTTCTTATACTCAGCAGACAAATTCTCTGAAGTCTCAAAAGCTACGGTAGAAATTGATGGCATTCAGGTGTCTATACCTGTACAATCTTGGGTTCCTGCATGCACAGAGACCCTTTTGACTAAAAAAGTATTCACAGATGCAATCGCTAAAACAATTAGTTCTGGTACTCAGTACGAAGAGATTGTAGTCTTGAATGAGAATCTCAACAGCATAAGAACACTCATAGTTGATTTAACTAAAATGAAAGATAACGATGCTACTCTACTCATTTCTGCTTCTCCACTCAGCAATACACAGGAGAGCTTACTCGAAGAATTCATGATCACCACGACGATTCAGGGTGCTCAGAAGAAGACACTTAGATCCAAAGAGCTTGAAAATAATCTGTTTATTTCCCAAATTGACATCAGCAAGAGTAACTATCAAAAGTTAGCTTCAAGAATCAACTATTCCGTTAAAGAAATTTCTAAACTAGCTAGTGGCAAGAACTACGATGGGCAATGCAATATGATTAGGCTGAGCATCAAATACATTCCTAACAACAAGCAGGTTGAAGCAAAAGAGTGTCAAGAAAAGGAAATCTCCACTAATAATATCAAGTCAGTGATTCCATCGTTGTTGCCAGACATCTCATCAACACATCAAGCTGATGAAGTTATCTCATACGAGTACACAAGCGTTAACTTTGACAAAGCAAAATTCAAAATTGATCCATTCAAGCCAGAACAGAATAAATTGAAGTTCACCATCAAGAAAGCTTCTTCCTTCAGATTTGAGATAGTGTCATTCCCATGTTTTGACACTCCAATTGAGAGATCAGTTATGTTGAAATCTGTGACAAAATCTCACAATAAGATCATGTCGGAGACAGTAGCATCAGGAATTCCAAACTTTGGAAACTCAGTAATATTGTATGTGAACGAGCTTTATCCAGGCAACTACGAGCTTGAGATTCAGTATGGATGGCTCAAGGATTATCAACCAAAGGATGGAGACTCAGCAAATGAACTATTAGATGTTCAAGTAGAAATTTACTCACTCTATCAAGATCCACAGGCAGTCATGCTGCTATTCACTAAAGATAGAATGCTCCATCAGATAGAAAACGTTGTCAGAGACATGTCAGTTATCAACTTTATTGGATCAACTTCTGCACAGTACCTAGCTGAAAAGGTCCTCATACCAACTCATCCAGATGATAATGGCAGTCCAATTGGCGTCCCATTTAAGATCACACAAGAAAATGCTCAAGTGATGCTAGCGACCCATGGAGAGTTCACTTATCTTGAGTCCATCCAGATCTTGAGGAAGGATTCCAACTCATTAATCAAGCGTATCAACGGAGGTTCTGACAACTCTATTAGTGAGATTTTGCAAAATGGAGAGTACATCCTCCAGTTCAACTACAAAGATGAAAGTGAAAGGGAGCATAACCCTGCATTCCAATCTCTGACTTTCGGTATCAGCAGCTACAACAATGTGCAAACCTACAAAAGATGAAATGCTGGTCTTCTTAACAAGTGTCAGAATCAACTCATTGGAGAAAATGTAATAATGATGAACCCCAGCGATGGTGAGACAGTTCTCGATATTGAAGTCACTGAACCTGAACTACTCAGTATTGAGCTACACTACAATATGTTCTTGACCCAAAGACCAGTTCAGATTTCTCTTGACAATAGGAACAGAAATTTAGATACTGAATCACTAAAACATCTGATGCTGAGGCCAGGAAATCACACTCTTGCAATCAAAAATAAAGGTCTGACACTAGATGAAACCTGTGTGCTCATCTCAATGGTCGAATATGAAGTGCCCATCTCAGAAATACAGATTAATAAAATCCCAGGAATGACTCTTAGACCAGGAGTACAGTCTATTTACATTGATTCACTCGAAAAGGGAGTTACCAACTTGCCGCTGCCGAACTTCAAAGATTTCAAGAACGACACTGTATTCTCATCAACTCTATTGCTACACTTTGATGCCCAGAATGTAAGGGCACAAACCCCGAATATGGTAGAGCTAGACATCAATTTTGAGACTAAGAAGAACTTTGATTTCAAATCAAGAATGTACTACGAGTCATTTAAAGATAAAATGATCAGCTACATCGATATCGCTGATAAGGAAGGCTCGAACGTCCAGAAACAGATCGAGGTGATCCAGACTAAAGACTTCAAGTTTGGTAGCTACCTTGCTCATTTTGTTGTGTACAACGGTGATCAACTTGCCAATAAATTTGATGTGTGCAACTCAATGAAGAAGACAAACAGAATACAGAGTCTTGATCAAGATGCCACCTTTTATTACAATGATTTCGGTAAAGAAGACTTCTCCCTGGCGATCAATAGCAAGGACGCTCAGACAGGAAGCAAATTCTATGATGAAGATAGCAATATGTTCTACATCGAGTTCATTTATGAAGCCATCTACCCATCTTTTATAGAATTTTCAGTCGAATTCGATATCTCTATGCAAAATGTAGACCTATTTGTATTCCAAGATTTCAATGATGAACAAGACCTTGAAGACCAACAGCTAGTCGATTCAACACTTGATATCCCAAGTATGTTGGAGAGTACAGCATCAAGGCATACAAGGATTTACTTACCAAAACCAGGCAGATACAGTATCTTCTTAGTAGATAAGAAATTGCCAACGATATTCAAACAGATGAGTGAATTCGAAGATGAAGAACCATGTGCCAAACTCAAAATCAGTCATTCCATTCAGAGGTTCTCTCCAGGTCAGATTGCAGAATCAAGCATCGGTTTCCTATCAGCATGGCCAAGAAGACTAGAGCTTGGGGATCCATTCTTTGTGAGCACCAAGAGAGACCTAGAAATTATTCTTTACCCCAACACACTCAAAATCAACAGGCAGACACCTCCAGAGGTAAAATTTGCTGTGATCGATCTGAATACGAACAAGAGACTTTACGTGATCGAGCCAGATAAGACATTTGTTGTGGTTCCAACAAGAAAAGAAATCAAGAATAAAGGTAACCAGCCCATCTCTAACTCTTTAGTTACGTATGTCGGAGAAATCGAAGTACGCTGTCTCTTCAAAGCAGAGACACTCAAGAATGTAATTGGAACTGGACGCTTGCTGACACTTGCGTTCCCAGAGAAGATGTCGGATAAATCATTAGTTCCATACTATGTCATCGTTGAAGGGATGACAGACAAGATGAAGGATATGGAGATCACACCAAACAAGACCTCAAGCACCCAGCAAGTCAAGGAGAAGCTGACTCTTAAGCAACAAAGAGAGGAGATGCATAAGTCCCTCGGTGCTATCCAGGCTTGTTACAAGACCTGTAAGTTTGGTGACTGCAACCGTACTGGTAAATGTATCTGTAAACAGGGCTACACCGGCGTCAACTGTGACCAAAGACATAAGATTGGAAAACTTGATCAAGTTAAACAACAGAACCTAGACCGGGTCAACTCAGGTACGAAGAAAATCACAAGCCAGAGTTCTACTACAGACGATGATGAAGATTACGACGATGAAGATCTGATATTTGAGACGATCCTACCATCAACAGAAGCTCAAAAGGGTTTGACGAATAATGAGAAACCATCAGAGAGCAGGGAAAAATCCAGCTCATTCGGTTGGTTCGACTTCTTCCTGCTGTTCTGCCTCCTCATGGGCATCGCACTCATCTTCTACCAAAATCTATGGAGTGGCCGATTCTGCAGAAAGAAGATCTACAAAAAGCTTAAGTATGACGATGAAGAGGATGGCGAGCGTGACGAGGAAGACAAAGCTATTATCACAGAAGAACTATCGTTCTTAGGCGAAGAAGTTGAACTTCCAAGAATCAGAAAGAGACACGAAGATTAACCAAACATCTACATATTGAAATTAATAAATTTCAATTCTAAATATATTATTTGGGGTTTTGGGGTTTTGGGGTTTTGGG
>Ga0307968_1003850_pt1 | contig 12381 bp, 13 predicted proteins | sample OrgLakmetagen650_FD_201834 | JGI IMG/M metagenome (GOLD analysis project Ga0307968, IMG submission 201834) | Saline water microbial communities from Organic Lake, Antarctica - #650 | ecosystem: Environmental > Aquatic > Non-marine Saline and Alkaline > Saline | place: Antarctica: Organic Lake... | reverse complement strand
GGTGCTTGTGTGTTGGGTGCTTTTGTGCGGGAGGGTGCTTATGTGCGGGAGGCAGTTGCAAAATGCTTGTGTGTGCGGGAGGGTGCTTGTGTGCTGGGGTCTGTAAGGAGGGAGGGTATGAGGGTGCAGGGGTTTGTAAGGAGCGAAGGTGTGAGCTAGTGTGTTGGCTGGTCAAATTGTCTGGGGTCTGATGGCGTGTGAAGCTGTGCTTATGGGGCAGAGAGGGGGTCAATGGGTGTGTGTGGGTCAGTTAAGGTTTAGTACGTACGAAGATTTACAGAAAGAGGAATTTATGCGTGCTGCGGGTCAATATCTCCTATGTGTCGTACGAATGGTGAATGCTACAGTTGTCTGAACTGTTGTGTTTGTCCTGTACCAGACAGGGTTTCTTACTGATGACACACACACGCACACACGCCCATACACTCATACAGCAGCTGCAGAGTTTTTTGCTGCAATCTGGCAAATAAAGCCATGCTATAGGAAAGCCTGCCTCACTACAAACGTGACAACTGCGTCGATATTGATGGAAACAAAAAATAGAGCACAGGCGGCTGTTTAATCTTCACAATGTTGTTAAGGGATGTGCAAATTAAGCGAGCATTGGAAAATTGATACACACAAACAAACACGCAGGCACAAACATTGATCTCACGCATTTAAACACACACACACACACACACTCACAAACACACACACAAACACACACACACCTGCAGATGCAGCTGCCGAGCCCTCCAGTGCTGCAGGTCCACCATGATGACGCAAGGAGCGCAGCCGAATGAGATGATGCGACAGAGACTGGGAGCGGTGGGGAATGATCAGTGAACCTGCAGGTGTGCCTGTGGGGAAGTGTGGGGTGTGCATGCGAGTGTATGTTGTACTCGTGTGCAGACACAGATGCAGATGCAGATGTACACAGCCTTGACATTTGCATGCACAAAACACCCACACCTACACACACACACACACCTACACCCACACACACACCACGTAGCAATGCGTCAGGTGGCAGGCTGCTGTTGGAGCACCTCCGACATACATTGCAGACACACACACATGCCTTGACATTCACATGCATTAAACGCCCCCACCTACACCCACAAACCACGTAGCAATGCGTCAGGCTACTGTTGGAGCACCTCCGACATACATTGCAGACACACACACACACATGCCTTGACATTCACATGCATTAAACGCCCCCACCTACACCCACACACCACGTAGCAATGCGTCAGGCAGCAGGATGCTGTTGGAGCGCCTCCGACAGACATTGCACACACACATGTATTAACATTTGCATGCATACAACACCCACACCTACACCCACACACCACGTAGCAATGCGTCAGGCGGCAGGCTGTCATTTGAGCGCCCAAGAGCGTCCCTGAGGCTTCTGATGCCATTTGGAGTCTCCCCTCCCAAAATAGGGTGGCTCATCTGAGTCTGTGTATGTTTGTGTGCATACATGTGTGTGTGCGTGTGTGTATCATGATGTGTCTGTGTGTGTCAGAAAAAGTGTGTCTTCCAAGCTCAGGAGCAACCTTTCCTAGCCTAAAGGTCTGCGTAGAAATCCTGGACCTCCTGCAGATCCCATGAAATCACCTTCTCTAAATCCTGTTTGAGCGAACAAGACAGGGACTGTGCACCTAGTAGTTGTTTTTTTGCCCGCGCGCGCGCGGAAGTGTTCGAAAAATGCGCGCGCGCGGTGTGTTTTAAAACTAGTGCGCACACACACATACGCACACAACACACACACGCACGAACACACAAGACAGGGGCTGTGCACCTAATAGTTGCTAATGCGCGAACACACACATACACACACAACACACAAACGTGCAAACACACAAGCTGATGCTCCTCCCTCGTCCCCAAAGCTCCTGGTATAAGCATCAATGCAAAGGACACATGCATGCGTGTGTAAGTGTGTGTGTGTGCCTGTGTGTGTGTGCCTGTGTGTGCACTTCTCCACCCCCCCACTTGCAGCACCTTTGGACCACACCCACCCGGATGTCCTTTCCATTGTCTTTTGGCTCCTTGTAGAGCTCGGCTGAGAGAGCAGCCCTACTTTGTCTGAGGGCCACGAGAGCACTTGCAGAGGCAGCGTGTGTTGTGCGCGACTCATTGGGGCTGAGGCCGAGCTGCGCCAAAACCTGCGTGAGCACATTCGAGGGTGTTCTTCGCGTCCTTGTGCGGGAAAAGGCACATGTGTGCATGAGAAACACGCACGTGTGTGCATGGGAAACACGCACGTGTGTGAATGTATGTGTATGTGTGCATGCACACGCGCGTGTGCGCGTGTGCTATATAAGTGGTTGCTTGTGTGCGAGTGCATTGACGGTACACAGTAACAACAGAAATGGCCTTGTGTGTTGCGTATGCGCGTGTGCTATATAATTGATTTCTTGTGTGCGGGTGCATTGACGGTACGCAGTAACAATAGTAGGGGCCTTGCGTGTTGCGTGTGCGCGTGTGCTATTCAAGTGATTGCTTGTGTGCGGGTGCATTGACGGTACACAGTAACAACAGAAATGGCCTTGTGTATTGCGTATGCGCGTGTGCTATATTAGTGGTTGCTTGTGTGTGGGTGCATTGACGGTACACAGTAACAATAGTAGTGGCCTTGCGTGTTGCGTATGCGCGTGTGCTATATAATTGATTGCTTGTGTGTGGGCATTGACGGTACACAGTAACAACAGAAATGGCCTTGTGTGTTGCGTATGCGCGTGTGCTATATAATTGATTGCTTGTGTGCGGGTGCATTGACGGTACGCAGTGACAATCAAAGTGGCCTTGCGTGTTGCGTGTGCGCGTGTGCTATTCAAGTGATTGCTTGTGTGCGGGTGCATTGACGGTACACAGTAACAACAGTAGTGGCCTTGCGTGTTGCGTATGCGCGTGTGCTATATAATTGATTTCTTGTGTGCGGGTGCATTGACGGTACGCAGTAACAATAGTAGTGGCCTTGCGTGTTGCGTATGCGCGTATGCTATATAATTGATTGCTTGTGTGCGAGTGCATTGACGGTACACAGTAACAACAGAAGTGGCCTTGTGTGTTGCGTATGCGCGTGTGCTTTATAAGTGGTTGCTTGTGTGCGAGTGCATTGACGGTACACAGTAACAACAGAAATGGCCTTGTGTATTGCGTATGCGCGTGTGCTATATTAGTGGTTGCTTGTGTGTGGGTGCATTGACGGTACACAGTAACAATAGTAGTGGCCTTGTGTATTGCGTATGCACGTGTGCTATACAAGTGAGTGCTTGTGTGTGGGTGCATTGACGTACACAGTAACAATAGTAGTGGCCTTGTGTGTTGCGTGTGCGCGTGTGCTATTCAAGTGATTGCTTGTGTGTGGGTGCATTGACGTACACAGTAACAATAGTAGTGGCCTTGTGTGTTGCGTGTGCGCGTGTGCTATTCAAGTGATTGCTTGTGTGTGGGTGCATTGACGGTTCACAGTAACAACAGAAATGGCCTTGTGTGTTGCGTGTGCGCGTGTGCTATTCAAGTGATTGCTTGTGTGCGGGTGCATTGACGTACACAGTAACAACAGTAGTGGCCTTGTGTGTTGCGTGTGCGCGTGTGCTATACAAGTGAGTGCTTGTGTGCGGGTGCATTGACGGTACACAGTGACAATAGAAGTGGCCTTGTGTGTTGCGCACAAGTTGCTCCACCTTTTTATTCGTGCCATTCGCCCATCTTTTTATTGTCAAACTGAATTTCTTTTTAGCGCCTGGACTATGGAAGTAGCCCCAATTTAACTCTATAATGAAGCCCTCCTACCTCTGTTGCTGACATCAAACGCCATTAACTGACATTCAACGCCATTAACTGACATTAAACGCCATTAACTAATGTTGAATAACATCTGTTCATCTTGCCGGTCTCTTAACCTTGGTCCCAAACGCACTTGCAATGCATTTCCCATATCACCGCCCCTAATTAATGAAATTGGGGGGGGGGGGCAGTGGTCAGACCGCACAAAACGGTTGTCCACTATATATATTCGCTTTTGGAGGGGGTGGATGGAACAGCGCAGTGTAAACATGTTGTTGTTACCTGGAATTTGTGTTCACTCTTTGTAATTCAGGGCGTGAATAACATAGATAAGCCTGCAATGTCGGTTGAATGGCTGGATGCAGAAATTCAACCTCCCAGCTTTTATGGTCTGAGAAAAGAGGCCCAAGATACCAGGGGGGGTGCTGTTCGAATATTATATTCTAGGGGGGGGGCTAAATACGAATTCATTACATGGGGGTGGTGAGTATGAGTATATGGTGAGTATGAGTATACGTGTCTGTTTGTGTTTCTTTGATCTCAGTTGCTGTCCACTTGTTTCTGACTGCTCCAGCATCCAGCCTACCTCTGGGGTGATGCCACTTGCTGCCTGCTTAAGGCTGGCCTCTTGCAAGATCTCTTGAACGATTGAAGACACAGTCCGACCCTGACCATGCTGCTGCAGACAAGGCACGGGGTAATGGATCGTTCTGAAGGGCTGTGCCACGTAGCGTAGCGTAGTGTAGCGTGAGTACGAGTATCATGTTTCTGTTTTATTCCTTAAATTTTAATTGCGACGCATTTGCAGGATAGCGTGGAGACAGTGTCTGGCACTGACCGTGTGGTTGCTCCTATCAAGGCAAAGAGTGGACGAGAGGTTTTGAAGGGCTGCGTCAAAAGGAGGACTTTTGCGGGAAATGAAGCCTGCCTTGAGCAGGAGCAAAGTTAAAACTGAACGCACAGTTGATTTAACACGCAAAACTCGAGAGCAATTCCTTACATAATGCAACACTGCGTGCACAACGCAAACCTGCCTTGAGCAGGAGCAAAGTCAAAACTGAACGCACAGTTGAACTAACACGCGAATTTGAGACCAATTTCTTACGAAATGAAATTGTGCGTGCTTAAGGCAAGCCTGCCTTGAGCAGGAGCAAAGTCAAAACTGAATGCACAGCCGAATCAAAATGCAAACTTAAGAGCAATTCCTTACGGAATGAAACGAGCATGCATACGGCAAATTTGCCTTGAGCAAGCGCAAGGTCAATACTGTATGCAAAGTCGAATTACCGCAAACTTGAGCAGTTCCTAACGGAATGCAACCGAGCATGCATAAGGCAAATCTGCCTTGAGCAGGGGCAAGGTCAAAACTGTTCGTGCAAATTGTTCAAATGGTTTGACACGCACCGGGTGGAGCGATTTTTCGCTGAACGACACTGCGCGTGCGCTAGGCGCGCGTCTTGCTTTGCTTTCGGCAGCCGAGCCACCAAACAACTGCTCCAATGGGGTTGGCTTGGCACCCTGTGTGTGTATTTGTGTGCGCACATATGTGTGTGTCCTTGTCTGCATGTGTATTGTGCATGTCAGGGCTGTTCAGTTTTGGGTTCGGTCAAAAGTTTGGGTTTGCGAACTTTCACGCATTCTAACGAACCCTTAGAATGCCGTCTGCGAGGTATTTGAAGTTCGTCTAACTGCGCCCTTTTTTCGAAAATTGATTTGCAGCCAAAATACAGGAAAGAGCCTTAGATGGCCGTCAAACGTTCTGATTTATGTGTACTAATTAATTATAATTTGTTATATATATCAAAGACGTTTCAAGCATGTTTTGGGTGAGTATGACCACAATAACCAGCAAAATTGCACATCGAACTGCTTGAGTAGTTTGAGGGTTTTAGAACTTTAAAGAACTTTATCGAACCCTTGCTCCCAAAAAATCGAACTGAACAACCCTGGTACGTGTGTGTGTGTGTGTGTGTGTGTGTGTGTGTGTGTGTGTGTGCGTGTGTGTGTGTGTGCGTGTGTGTGTTTGTGTGTGTGTGTGTGTGTGTGTGCGCGTTTGTGTGTGTGTGTGTGAATGGGGGGGAGAACACTGAAAATTTAAAGAACTCAGTTGTGTCCTGCTCATAGATTTGTTCAGCTTTACAGCAGGGGATTGACAGACACTGCAGTTGGGTGTGGGCGAGGAACAGCAAGTGGAGTTTCAACCCCTGTAAAATTGTACTTACCCCCCAGCGATCTGCATTTGACTCCCCTCTGCTGACGCCATAAAAAGGGCCGGACTGGTCATGGTTTCCAAATAGGGTTCGTGCGCGAAGGCCACTCAACCGTTCCTCTTCTCTGCCACGATCGAGAATCCTGCATGCACGCGTGTGTATGCAAGTGTGTGTGTATGTGTGTGTGTGTGTGTGTGTGTGTGTGTGCGCTGGCGTGTGAGCGTGGCTGTGCCGGTGTGTGATTGCTGACTATTTGTCGTGAGCAGAAAAAGAATCAAGGGCCTCTACAGGGGTTGCTGAGGGACCTGTGCTACTCCCATAGCATGTTTGTGTGCATGGCAGTGTTTTGCGTGCGCGTAATCAGTGTACATGCATCGTAGCTCCAACACTATTTGCCTATCTCAGAGCCCCCTCCTCAAGCAACTCAGCTTTACTAACATCTGTGCTATACTACAGGCACTGAGAAACGCACACACACACACACACATACACACACACGCACACACACGCCTGTGTGCATGCGTGGTCACGCACTTGCACTAATCGCACTCAATCGCGATGCACCTACCCCTGAGTCGCTTCGTCAAGCACCGCAGCTTCCCTCAAGTCTGTGCTGCCATGGGAGTTAAGTAAAGAGCCAGCGTTGACGCCGCCTAGGCGACTTGTGCCCCCAAGGCTCATGCTGCTGCGGCGGCTGTTGGCCTTGGGGAAGAGCGAGCTGGGCAGCTCGGTGACTGGTCGGCCCTGCAGAGCACACACACACACACACACACACACACACACGCACATGCATTCTGACACGGTCCAGAGAATGAGAAGGCAAGTTCAAACAATGACCCCTCTAGCACGTACACCAGAGGGAGAACCAAGACTATGCACACACGCACCCCAGAGGGAGAACCAATGTCATGCACACATGCACACCAGAGGATGAGAAGTGGATTCAACCAATAAGGGGCAATGTGGTTCTTGTTAACACATACACCTAAGGGAGAACCAACGCAAGGTGTATACGCACACCGGAGGACGAGGAGGAAACCTGACTTAATAACGCCGTGAGAAACACATGCTCACACCAAAAGCGAAACCAAAACCTTGCACAAAAGGTGGTGCAGCCCCTTTGATCAGTAAAGGAAGGAGTGACTATTGCTACAGGCAGCATATGAGCATATGCTACAGGCAGCATATGAGCAATTGCAAAAATGTAGCATATGAGCTTATGCTACAGGCAGCATATGATCATTTGCAAAAATGCAGCCTGCCATCAAATTCAATGCGCGCCTCTTAGAATCCTGGCCAAAAGACCAAAGAGCTCTAGGCTTTGAGGCAGGCACGCCAGAAGCTTGTACAAACTGGTTGTGCAGCAATAGCTTACAAACCCATGCACACTCAAACACGCACAAAAGCTGTGCCATTCCTAGCCGCCAAGGCTTATGCTGCTGGCAAATGTCTGGCAGCTTGAAGGAGGCAGTGGCTAGGTAGCTCACTGACGTGAGAGGATCTCAGCTCAATGATGTCGAAGTGTGATGTGAGCCACCACATACACGCTGATACACGCTGACACACGCTAATACACGCTGATACACGCTGATACACGCTGATACACGCTGATACACGCTGATATACACTAATACACGCTGATACACGCTGATACACACTGATACACGCTGATACACGCTGATACACGCTGATACACGCACAGAACACACATAAGCGCTCAGAGGTGAAAGTAAGCTAACAGTTGTAGTCTCCGCAGGAAACAGGTTCCCCTTTTTTGCCACGTCAACAGCTCCCCATCACATCCACACTCACCCACTTCAACAGCAGGCAGAGAGGACTTTGCCTCTTGCTCATTCCCTGCCCACGCTCTCAAAAACGCACCCCCACCCCACCCCACCCACGCCCACCCACCCACCTTTGCTGCAGGCAGAGAAGACTTTGCCTTCTTCCCCGCAAAGGCCACCGTCGATGCTGCATAACGAGGGCCCTTCTTCCTCCTCTGCTGGTCTGCCTCTCGCAGAAGTTTCTGGTGAGCCAGCCGAGCTGCGTAGCCTGTCGGGGTAGGACCGGCTACAGCATTGACTGGCCTTGGAATAGCCCTCCCCTTCTTTTTTGCAGCCACGGTGGGTACGCCTGCACGCATGCATGCACGCGTGCACGTACACATACACATTGAGCACTAATCACGTATCACGTATCACACGTATCACACGTATCACACGTATCACACGTATCACACGTATCACACGTATCACACGTATCACACGTATCACACGTATCACACGTATCACACGTATCACACATATCACGTATCACGTACACATTGAGCACTAGCTGGCCCCCTCCACTGCCACAAGCTCTTTGTGTTCACTTGCCTGCCTGCTCACCGACACTCTTATGCGTACACACTAGTATGCAAACATTTGACGCTTTCATACCCTATTGCACACACCTCCACATATCGACTGATTATGCGTACACACTAGTATGCAAACATTTGACGCTTCCATAACCTATTGCACACACCTCCACCTATTGCGCATACCTCCACCTATCGACCAATGTTGTGCTGCTGGAGGCACTGCTGTTTCCCCTCCCTTGCTTGCCTACATGGGCTGGAAACACAGAAACGCTCATTTGAACAACTAGGCCAAGCTAGCACCCACCAAGTTGGCCGGTGCTGCTGCTAGTAGGACTGCTGCCCTCATTCACAGCGGCATCCCCTCCCATGTCTTTGATGCTCGGCAGGGCAGAAGACACTCTTAAGGGGCTGCGCCCAGAAGTTGATGCAGGTGCTGCAATGCCGTCATTAGGGACCGCCGTGCTGCGCCACAGTGGGGCCTGCTGCTTGCCTGCACGTGGCATACACAGTCCATTCAGTACGTGAAAAACTGCAGCTTAGGTAGTGCACACACGACATGCCGCCAGTGAAAGCTGTGCCGTGCTGCGCCACAGTGGGGCCTGCTGCTTGCCTGCACGTGGCATACACAGTCCATTCAGTATGTCAAAAACTGCAGCTTAGGTGGTACACACACGGCAATGCCGCCAGTGAAAGCTGTGCCGTGCTGCGCCACAGTGGGGCCTGCTGCTTGCCTGCACGTGGCATACACAGTCCATTCAGTATGTCAAAAACTGCAGCTTAGGTGGTGCACACACGACAATGCCGCCAGTGAAAGCTGTGCCGTGCTGCGCCACAGTGGGGCCTGCAGCTTGCCTGCACGTGGCATACACAGTCCATTCAGTATGTCAAAAACTGCAGCTTAGGTGGTGCACACACGGCACTGCCGCCAGTGAAAGCTGTGCCGTGCTGCGCCACAGTGGGGCCTGCTGCTTGCCTGCACGTGGCATACACAGTCCATCCAATATGTGCGGCATAGCAGCTTAGGTGGTGCACACACGGCAATGCCGCCAGTGAAAGCTGTGCTGTGCTGCGCCACAGTGGGGCCTGCGGCTTGTCTGCACGCAGCGCACATGTTTTCCAGGTATGGTGAGGTGATGCGCACTCACTGCATTTCCCCCAGCGGAAGCTGCTGTGTGTGCCTGTGTGTACTTGTGTGCCAATGTGTGCCTATGCGTGCATGTGTGCACGTGGCACGTCATTGTGCAACCGGTTGAGAAAACAAACACACCCAATCGCCAGATCTAAACCTGCAACTTTCAAGACCCTGCTATGAATATAAATGAGATGGGCCAGAGCCATTTGTATACCCTGTAAATGACCGTACGTACGATAAATCCTGCCAAAGTACTTTACATACATTGTATAATTACTTTATGTGCATCGCATAGTAGATATATACATTGCCTAGGTATGCATGTGTATATGGCTCTGACCAACCCTGATTGTAAATTATTAACCATCAGGCTCCAGGGCAGCTATTAAGGCTAAAAAATAATAACCTCACAGCAGCTGCTGCGTCACGCAGCCTACGAAGCACGTTCACGCTCACGTTTAAGGTCCATACAAAAGGGGGAAAACTTGCAGTGCAGTGTTCACATGCTTGTAGCATATTAAGTACATTGTATATAAATATATAATTCTTCAGTAAACTTAGGCCTTACCAGCTGCTGCTGCGTCACCCAGCCTGCGAAGCACGTTCACGTTCATGCTTGACGTCCGTGCAAAAGGGGGCAAACCATACAGCGGGTTAAATGCAGGAGCCTCCTGCTCATCTTCCGATGGGCCCTGCAGCGTGTTAGCATTGAACAAATTGCCTGTGCGTCAGCATGGTCGCATCTTGAAGCCCACCCACCCACTCATACACGCCTCCTGACTGGAGATGCAGCGTTCTTGTACTGCACACAGTGTATGCGTGTTTTGTCATGCGAGCGCTTGAGCAGATGGAATGGTGTGTGCGTACGTGCGCGTCGGTGGTTACACCATCCCAGGATCAAACAGGCAAACTACAGCAGTTCGCACAATCCAAAACCCTTTGTACCACATACCACATCAAACGGTATGATTCATACCGCATCATGTCTCCTTCGTCTCACCCTCTGCATTGCTAACTGCGGCTCCCTCCCTTATCATTTAATCGACACATTCAATCTCAGCTATCATTACCTCCCCATTAAGACCTACGCAAGCGCAACCACCTTTGCGAATTCTTCTCCGCCTTCCTGAGGAGACCTGATCAGGGCCTTCAGGACCCTGTAACGTATGCCAACCCTGCTCTCAGATACACACACACAAACACACACACACACACACAGAGACACACACCTCAGTATCAAGGGCTGCCTCACTGAGGCCTTCCTGCTGCACGCCAGAAATGCGGCCGGACAGCGACGGCAACGACAGCGCCTCAGACACTCGGTGCTGCATGAAGCCCCCCTCCCCCCCTGATTTCCTTTGCAGCAGGTCCTGACCTCTCATGGTTGAAGTAGACCGTGCCTTGCCCTCCGGGTTGGGGGGCTCTTCTTCAGGGGCGGAGATGCTTAAGTTTTTGACGGGGCGTGAGATTTCAGTGGGTTCTCCAGTGCCCTGTGATGGTGCAGCATGCCAGGGGTTTGTTAATCGCATGACAGGTTATGTGATGGTTTAGACGATTTGTGGTCAGCTGCTTGGCTAGGATGACCTGTAATTCATATACACAAACCCACACAATCACACACGCAACACACATATGCACACGCAGCCATCTGCACCGGTGATAATGCTGGTCATTCACATTAATGGCACACATCAGTGTCCAGTGGCTGTACTCAAATCCCCGCAATCATACATGCAACACACATATGCACACGCAGCCACCTGCACTGGTGATAATGCTGGTCATTCACATGAATGACACACATCAGTATCCAGTGGCTGTACTCAAATTCCCGTAATCATACATGCAACACACATATGCACACGCAGCCACCTGCACCGGTGATAATGCTGGTCATTCACATTAATGGCACACATCAGTATCCAGTGGCTGCACTCAAATACATCTTCTGTGGTGGTAATGAACAGCACACACACACGCACGCATACACACCAGGGTTGTTCAGTTCGTTTTTTTTGGAAGCAAGGGTTTGAGAAAGTTCGTGAAAGTTCTAGAACCCTCAAACTGTTCGAAGGGTTCGATGTGCAATTTTAAGGAACGGGCCCTTGGGCTCCCCCCCCTTTAAATCTTCCCTATTAGTTGTGTATGTTTATAAATGACTATAGGGAAAGAAAAGGGGTCGGAATGGGGCCATGTCATCATTGTAGAGCAGAAAAAGGAGCCCCCAGGGTGCAGTGCAAGTGCCGCGTCAAACAAATCCTTAGCAGCTCAGAATTCTGCGACAAGTTTGGCCTTAAGACCAAGGAAAACTTCTAGCCTGGCAGAGATTACAGATCATTTTTTTCCTATTCAATTCATCGTGACTCTTACTGCAAGGAAATCCACGTTACTCTTACTGCAAGGAAATCCACGTTACTCTTACTGCAAGGAAATCCACGTTACTCTTACTGCAAGGAAATCCACGTTACTCTTACTGCAAGGAAATCCATGTTACTCTTACTGCAAGGAAATCCACGTTACTCTTACTGCAAGGAAATCCATGTTACTCTTACTGCAAGGAAATCCATGTTACTCTTACTGCAAGGAAATCCACGTTACTCTTACTGCAAGGAAATCCACGTTACTCTTACTGCAAGGAAATCCACGTTACTCTTACTGCAAGGAAATCCATGTTACTCTTACTGCAAGGAAATCCATGTTACGCTTACTGCAAGGAAATCCATGTTACTCTTACTGCAAGGAAATCCATGTTACTCTTACTGCAAGGAAATCCTTGTTACTCTTACTGCAAGGAAATCCATGTTACTCTTACTGCAAGGAAATCCATGTTACGCTTACTGCAAGGAAATCCACGTTACTCTTACTGCAAGGAAATCCATGTTACTCTTACT
>Ga0307968_1003847_pt1 | contig 12384 bp, 16 predicted proteins | sample OrgLakmetagen650_FD_201834 | JGI IMG/M metagenome (GOLD analysis project Ga0307968, IMG submission 201834) | Saline water microbial communities from Organic Lake, Antarctica - #650 | ecosystem: Environmental > Aquatic > Non-marine Saline and Alkaline > Saline | place: Antarctica: Organic Lake... | reverse complement strand
AGCCTGTGGCATTCACGACATATGACCTTCAAGCGGCTGGCAGAGAGGTGTGAGCATGATAAAATGCTTCAATCGTTCATGGAAAATGTGTGTAGGATTAAGACCTGTGAAATTAAGACCTGTAGAAATAAGACCTGAACCCAGCCTGTGGCAATTACGGCATATGACCTTCAAGCGGTTGGCAGAGAGGTGTGAGCATGATAAAGTGCTCTGATCATAAGGAAGAAATGTTTGGTAAATTAAAGACCTGAACCCAGCCTGTGGCATTCACGACATATGACCTTCAAGCGGCTGGCAGAGGGGTGTGAGCATGATAAAATGCTGCAATCGTAAATGGCAAATGTGTGCAGATCTAGAGTCTGTCATCATTGTGGCTGGTCAGACATCCTGACTGTTATGTGTGGATGCAATGTTCCAATCGTAAATGAATAATGTGTGCGTGCAGATCTAATGTCTGTCATCATTGTGGCTGACCTGACTGTGATGTGTGGATGCAATACTCCAATCGTAAATGAAAAATGTGTGCGTGCAGATCTAGAGTCTGTCATTATTGTGGCTGACCTGACTGTAATGTGTGGATGCAATGCTCCAATCGTAAATGAAAAATGTGTGCGTGCAGATCTAGAGTCTGTCATCATTGTCGCTGACCTGACTGTGATGTGTGAATGCAATACTCCAATCGTAAATGGAAAATGTGTGCGTGCAGATCTCATGTCTGTCATCGTTGTGGCTGACCTGACTGTGATGTGTGGATGCAATACTCCAATCTTGAATGAAAAATGTGTGCGTGCAGATCTAATGTCGGTCATCATTATCGCTGGTCAATCATCGTGACTGTGATGACAGATGCAACGTGTGGATGTGAACGAGACCCTCTGCGTCAGAGCAGTGCTATAGAGCATGCGCACACGCACGCACACGCTCATGCAAATACGTACACACCCACACACATACACACATGCACCTGGGCACACAGCCTCACAGCAGAAACGTGTGCATGCATACAGGACCCATGCTGGCACACGTCTCTCTAGTGCTCATGCATGATGTTGCGCAAGCACAAACGCACACACACACATGATGTAGTTTTGTGTGTTCTTTACACTGATTGCTTGGGATAGCCTTGTTATGCAAACACACACGCGCACACACACATACATACACACACGCACACACAAATGCACACACACGTGCAACACACACACACACACCCACACACACCCACAAACGCACAAACACGCGCGCAACACACACATACATATGCGCACAGGTATGCACACTTGGGAGCCGCACACACAGCAGCAGCAGCTGCTGCTGCTCAGGCTGCCAATTTGAGCAGTGCAGGAGGGGGAGGTGGTGTGGAGAATGGAGAAGATGAGGCCATGGTCGGGTTGCAGGTGTGTTTGTGTGTATGTGTGTGTGTGTGTTTGTGTGTGTGTGTGTTGTGAAGGGTACAATGTATAAACGTGCATATTTTCGGTATGTGTGTCTTTTGGGGTGGTGTGGGGAATGGAGAGGGCAAGGCTGTGGTTGATTTGCAGGTGTGTGTTGTAAATTGTATAATGTATAAACGTGCACACCTTTGGTATGCGTGTCTTTTGGGGTGGTGTGGAGAATGGAGAAGATGAGGCCATGGTCGGGTTGCAGGGGTGTGTGTGTGTGTGTGTGGTTGTGTGTGTGTGTGTGTGTGTGGTTAGTTTTTGTGTCGTGAAGTGCATGAACGTGCATGGTTTCGTATGTGTGTCTTTTGGGGTGGTGCGGAGGATGGGTGAGGACGAGACTGTAATGGGGTTGCAGATAAGTGTGTACAAGTGTTTGTAAATGTGTGTGTACAAGTGTTGTGGATGTGTGCGTGCATGTGTGTGTGCGTGCGTGCGTGCGTGTGTCTGCGTGCGTGCGTGTGTGCGTGCGTGCGTGTGTGCGTGTGTGCGTGTGTGTGTGTGTGGCTTTGCTGTACCTGAGCATGAGGCTGATCACATGGGCTAACTTATGAACAGCACATGATTGACAGCACATGATTGACAGCACACATTGACAACACTCAATCCACACGACAAAAGCATCCCTCACAAGCACGACCTTGACGGTATGATGTGCAAGGAGGGCAATTCTATGTTTCATACTGTGGCTGTACACAAAACAAACCATGCTTCACACACACACACACTCACACTCACACACACATAGACACACGCACACACACGTACACACACACGCACACACACAATCACACGTGCTCTCTCACACACACACGCACACACACACATACAAACATACACACACGCACACACACACAATCACACGTGCTCACACACACACACACACACATACAAACATACACACACGCATGCATAAGCACGCGCGTATACACACACACACAAACATACACACACGCACATGCATAAGCACACGCGTATACGCACGCGCGCGCTCACACACACACACACACACACACACACACACACACACACACACACACACACACACACACACACACACACATACAAACATACACACACGCGCATGCACAAACACATGCGTATACACACACACCAAGCTTCACGTAAAAGCATGGCACATGAGTTTGTTGACTTCCCCCATCCATTCTTTTAGACAGCTTTTTTACCGCCCAACACATATCAGCAGTAATCATGCAGAGGGGGCTAACTGAGGCCCAAAACGGGCAAGTTTTTTATATGCTCTTTGACTCATACGCACCAAAATTGGCAAGCTCCAAATTTTACATAATATAAATCCTTGCTCTGTCCATGGATGTAAAATTTGGAGCTTGCCGATTTTGGGGCGTGTGCTTAATTTGCTGTGGCGTGCAGGCCATTTTTTACCACAAATTGTTTACCAACTCACCCACTGCACCAATCTGAAATATTTTTAATGGTGTAGACTTATTGGAAAAGAAAACCATTGCAACAAAAATGAAAGAAAACGGCTGAGTGGTTGGTGTTGTATGAGGATTTGAGCCATTTTCCCATGGAAATCACCACATTAGGGTTTACATGCACCATGTGTGCTTAATCCAGTATCTCAGCACGCAAAGCGACCCACATAAAACTGGGCACACGTTCAGGTAGCTCTCAATGCCAGCTACACTTCGGTACTAAAATGGTGTCGATCGGATGAAGTGGCTGTGAGTGGCTGCCTTCCGAATGCAAAAATGAGCATTTTCTGGCATTTCCTCCGTTAGCCCCCTCTGGTGGTCATGACACCTTTGCTGTTCCTGCAGACATGGCGCATGTGTAGGATTGGCCAAACCCATTATATATCCGCCGTACATAGCTGTATATTTGATATGAATAAAACCCCTGCAAAAAACACTGTGTACACTGTGTGTACTGTCATTCACCATATTTACACCATACACCACACTGTGTAAACACCATATTTACACCATACACCATACACCACACTGTGCATACACCATATTTACACGGTTCTGGCCAACCCTACACGTGTGTTGATTTCCCCCCATCCAATTCTTCACGGCTCTTCAAGCGCACAACGTCCTTTGCTGTTGTCGTTGTTCCTGCAAGCGTGGCACATACACACAGCTTCTTTTAAGCGCAACTCACATGAATGCGACACCTTTGTAGTTGTTCCTGCAAGCGTGGCACATACACACAGCTTCTTTTAAGCGCAACTCACATGAATGCGACACCTTTGTAGTTGTTCCTGCAAGCGTGGCACATACACACAGCTTCTCTTAAGCGCATCTCACATGAATGCGACACCTTTGTAGTTGTTCCTGCAAGCGTGGCACATACACACAGCTTCTCTTAAGCGCATCTCACATGATTGCGACACCTTTGTAGTTGTTCCTGCAAGCGTGGCACATACACACAGCTTTTTTTAAGCGCAACTCACATGAATGCGACACCTTTGTCGTTGTTCTCGCAGGCAGGGCACATGAGTGTGAATTTCCCTCAATCCATTTCCAGCATCACACGGGGGTCCCCCTACGAGGTACGGTGTGATTGTGTGTATGCGTGTGTATGTGTTTGTGTGTGTGTGTGTGTGTGGTATGCGTGTGTGAGTGCTCCATTTCCAGCATTGCATGAGGTTCCCCCTACAAGGTGCAGTGTGACTGTGTATGTGTGCATGTTTGCGTTTGTGTGTGTGTGTGTTCCATTCCCAGCATCACACGGGGGTCCCCCTACGAGGTACGGTGTGACTGTGCACGTCTGTGTGTGAATGCGTGTGTGTATGTGGGTGTGTATGTATTGAATGCTTCATGTGTTTGGTGAGTATGGTTGGTTGGGTGGCCATTTGTGTTGTGTTGTAAATTATGCACGTGCACCTGTGCAAGCGTTTGCACTGTGAGCATGCACGTGCACGCGTGCAAGCGTTTGCACTGTGACATGCACGTGCTTGCATGCAAGCGTTTGCACTGTGAGCATGCACGTGCATTTGTGCAAGCGTTTGCACTGTGAGCATGCACGTGCATTTGTGCAAGCGTTTGCACTGTGAGCATGCACGTGCACGCGTGCAAGCGTTTGCACTGTGAGCATGCACGTGCACGCATGCAAGCGTTTGCACTGTGAGCATGCACGTGCATTTGTGCAAGCGTTTGCACTGTGAGCATGCACGTGCACGCGTGCAAGCATTTGCACTGTGAGCATGTACGTGCACGCGTGCAAGCGTTTGCATTGTGAACATGCACGTGCATTTGTGCAAGCGTTTGCACTGTGAACATGCATGTGCACGCGTGCAAGCCTCTGCACTGTGACATGCACGTGCACGTGTGCAAGCGTTTGCACTGTGAGCATGCACGTGCAAGCGTTTGCATTGTGTGAGCATTTGTGTGATCTATGATCAGGCGCTTGCAAACACGCACTCACTCACTCTCTCTCTCTCTCTCTCTCTCTCACACACACTCACGCACACACACGCACTCACACAAACGTGTTAAACACAAACACATTATATTATGCACGCACACACGTGCACACACACGTGCACACACACACGCGTTAACACAGCACAAACACAAAAATGCGCGCACACATACACACACAAACACAGACACAGACACGTGCGCACTCACTGACACGCACACACAAATGCGTTAACAACACAAACACAGAAAAACACACAGGCACGGTAACAATGCAAACACGCAAAAAAAACGCACCCACACACGTGCACACACACACACATGTTAACACACATACAAACACGCGCGCACTCACTAACGCACACACATACACACACACACACACAAACACACACACACACACACTTATAATATTCTCAGGTGCATAGACCAGGTCACGATGACCCCCTCAACTACACCAGCCCACACGCACCCCCAGACGAAGGGGGGCTAGGTGGTCTGGGGGGTCTTGGACAACCGTTGTCACGAACAGGCTTTGTTCCTGTGGACACGGTGCAGCGCAGCGGAGCAGCAGGTGTGTGTGTATGTGTGTGAATGTCTGTGTGTTGTGTGTGTGAGCGTATACTTGCAGCAGCAAGTGTGTGCGTGTGTGCATGTGTGTGCATGAAAATACACGCAGCGGAGCAGCAGGTGTGTGTGTGCGTGTGTGTGTGTGTTTGTGTGCACGTGCGTGCATGAAAATACATGCAGCAGAGCAGCAGGTGTGTGTGTGCATGTGTGTGCATGAAAATACACGCAGCAGAGCAGCAGGTGTGTGTGTGTGTTTGTGTGTGTGTGTGCATGGAAATACACCCAGTGGAGCAGCAGGTGTGTGTGTCAGTGAGTTCGTGCATGTGTTTGTAGGTGTGTGTGCATGAAATTACACACAGCGGAGCAGCAGGTACTTGTGAGCATTTGTGTATGCGCATGTAAGTACACGCAGCAGAGCAGACGAAGGTGTGTGTGTGTGTGTGTGTTTTGGGCAACTTTTGTCGAGGACAGACAGGGCTTGCTCTGGTAGACATGGTGCAGCACAGCAGAGCAGCAGGTGTGTGTGTGTGTGTGTGTGTGCGAGCGTTTGTGTGTGCGAGCGTAAACACACACAGCGGTAAGTGTGTGTGTGTGCGTGTGTGTGCGCATGTAAATACATGCAGTCAAGGGTCAGGTGTGTGTGTTGTGTGTGTGTGTGTGTGTGTGCATGTGTGTGATGTGTGCATGGTGCATGTGTGGCAGAACAGCATGTGTCTGTGTGTGTTATTGTGAGCGTGTGTAGCAAGCATCAGCTGTGTGTGTGTGTGTGTGTGTGTGCTTGTGGAGTTGAGTGATGTGCATGTGTGCAAGTTTGAGGCAGTGTGTTGCTGATGCTGTTGAGCAGCCTGGAGCACATACAAACACACACATGCACACACACAGAAGCATGAACACACACACACACACACATATGCTTCCTTCAGGCTTAGGGAGCAGCAGCATGAGACGACCACCCCAAGACAATGCCCTCATACCCACACACACACACATGCACACACGCACAGAAGCATGAACACACACACACATATGCTTCCTTCAGGCTTAGGGAGCAGCAGCATGAGACGACCATCCCAAGATAATGCCCTCATACCCCCCAGCCATCCGAACACGATGGGCACTGGACTCAGCATGGACATCGATGGTAGGCACATTGCACATTGCTAAGGTTGGCCAGAACCATATATATACGGTTTGTATATGGTATTTTTGGCAGGGAGTTCACCAAATACACGGTCATATACGGTGCATATATACGGTTTTGGTTAGCCATACACATTGCACTACAAAGGGTTTCCCCTATTTGCATGACCATTTACTTCATTGTTGGAAATGTTGCACTCTACATGATGCCTATGCTTCAGCATGGCTAGGTTTTTGTCACGCACTTTGATTCTCATTACGGTGCGTCAGCATGGCTCAGCATGAATTATAAACAATGCACTTCAATTAAACCTCATCACAATGCATCAGCATGGCTCAGCATAAGTTATAAATAATGCACTTTAGTTTATTCTCATCACGGCGCGTCAGCATGGCTCAGCATGGGTTATAAGTAATGCACGTCAGTTAATCCTCATCACGGTGCATCAGCATGGCTCAGCATGGGTTATAAACAATGCACTTCAGTTAAACCTCATCACGGCGCGTCAGCATGGCTCAGCATGGGTTTTGAGGCTCGTCAGCCTGGGTTGTTAACACTTTAGCTAAGAATCAAATGTTGCCTTGGATGGTACATAATCACGACCCAGCATAGACCTTGATGGCATGCGCGCGAACACGCACATACACACACACACACACACGCACACATTGAATTATGTGTACGTGCAATGCTTGCACATACACACACCCTTGCATTCCGTGTACGTGCAGTGCATGCATGCGTGCATGCCCAAAAGTTATTAAGGACGGCTACAGCCGTGTGTGTTCATAGCGCACCGTGTATGACATGATTCCTGTTACTGGCCAGGAGCGCTTATTAGTAGCGTACCCTTTCAACCGAATCTCCGCATCGTCGTAGTCACCATCTTTCGTCAGCATCAGCATTATTTCGTTCACAGATTTTAAGGCCCACTGCACAACGTGCACACAGTTGTGTGTGTGTGTGTGTACATGCGTACGCACATACATCTTGTCTTTCATCGGCATCAGCATCATTTCGCCCACAGATTCAAGGCCCACTGCACAACGTGCACACAGCGGTGTGAGCGTGTGTGTACATGTGTACGCACATACACCGTGTCTTTCATCAGCATCAGCATCATTTCGCCCACAGATTTCAAGGTCCACTGCACAACGTGCACACAGTGGTGTGTGCGTGTGTGTACATGTGTACGCACATACACCGTGTCTTTCATCGGCATCAGCATCATTTCGCCCACAGATTCAAGGTCCACTGCACAACGTGCGCACAGTTGTGTGTGTGTGTGTGTGTACATGTGTACGCACATACGCCGTGTCTTTCTAGGGTCATCTCCCATAAGTGTCGTTTTCATATATTATGTTGCACCGGCGCCCCCCCTCCCCCCACACACACAGTATTGTATACACACGTCCTGCGCACGCACGCACATCCTGCCTGCACACACATTTGTCACAGATCTCACGCACGCAGACCTTGAGCTCACGCATCCTCTGCGCACTAACAGATCATGGGCACTCACTTTTTGTGACCAATATCACGCACACAGACCTTGCTCACGCATCCTCTGCGCACTCACAGATCATGCGCACACACATTTGTCACAGATCTCACGCACGCAGACCTTGAGCTCACGCATCCTCTGCGCACTCACAGATCATGCGCACTCACATTTGTCACAGATCTCACGCGCACAGACCTTGAGCTCACGCATCCTCTGCGCACACACAGATCATGCGCACTCACTTTTTGTGACCATATCACGCACACAGACCTTGAGCTCACGCATCCTCTGCGCACACACAGATCATGCGCACTCACATTCGTCACAGATCTCACGCACACAGACCTTGAGCTCACGCATGCTCTGCGCACACACAGATCATGCGCACTCATTTTTTGTGACCAATCGCACGCACACAGACCTTGAGCTCACACATCCTCTGGGCACACAGTCTCACGCAGACCGTGCAGAAATCTCACGCACACAGGCTTAAGAACACACAAAGGACCCTGTATATAGATCATGCGCATTCACATCCCCCCCCACACACACACCACGCATTCAGATAGTTGCACGCACTCACATCCCATGCAATTACGTTCCACCCACACACCATGCACACACATTCCGTGCACTCACAACCCACCCACACACCATGCACTCACATTCCTTGCACTCACATCCCACGCACACACCATGCATTTATATTCTGCAAGGTTAGAAAAAATGCGCTGAACAGTCGCCCGCCTCTTTTCACTCGCAGGAATCGGTTTACCCACATCCACCAACCCATCTGAGCCCAGCAGGCAGCGACAGAATCCCAACTAACTTTGGTTTGGTCAGGCTCTATTAGACCGTGCTGCTATGTAGTAGTAGGAGGAGTGTGCTATGGCTGTGGTGTCACTACTGCCAGCATGTTTTCCTATAGCTCAGACTTTGTTTAAGCTTCATCCACTGAGCTTCCCTTGTTTAGAAAAAATCAGGTCAAATTAGGTAAGGCTCGACAGGTGTAGTTTCTGGCGCTTTTGGTTTATTACTCAGTGGACAGCAGCAATAAGAAAGGAAGAGGTCGTGCGTTTGTGTGTGTGCATGTGTGTGTGTGTATGTGTGTGTGTGTGTGTGTGTGTGTGTGTGTGTGTGCGTGCGTGACGCTATGCTTGGAACTGAGAGGGGATGTGTGCAAGTGCACGGCCTAGAGGTCACGGATTAAAAAAAGAGTGGTAGCTACGGTTAAGTGTAGGAGTGTTAGATGTGACTAGGTGAGCTGTACATTTTGTTTGTAGCTGCAGATTGAGGGCCGTGAGTGAGGGTCACATGACATGTAGTATCATTATCTTTTCGTTTAGCGTGTCAAGCTAAATCAGTGGCATGGACGAATCGTGTGTGATCTTACCTGGAATTCATAATGTGGGCAACGGTTTTACAGGTATTTGGTTGTTTGGCACAAATGGCCATGTGCCGGTACTAATGTGTGGTAAAGGCCTGAGGGTCTGATGTCCAGCATGCATTTCCATGACATAACGGGAGGAGACCTTCTTGCATTGCACTTAAACACCTGACTTTGGTTTATTCCAAAAGTCTTGCATTGCATTTGAACACCTGACTCTGGTCTGTTCCAACCTGTCTTGCATTGCATTTGAACACCCGACTCTGGTTTATTCCAACCTGTCTTGCCTCAAACTGTGACGTTGTTCCTTTTGCTCTAAGAAGAGATCCTAGCATGCTTGCTCCAGCCGAGGCTGTCCCTTGCAAAATGTACAATTGTCACAAAGTTTACAGAGTTTATGGCTGAAGGTCAACCCTTATTATAAATGTTACAATGGTTACGATGGTTACAATTGTTACAATTGTACAATGGGGGTTGACCTTCAGCCAGCCTTGTTTGGCTGATCGACTGCTGACTGGTCTCGGCCAGCCATCATTAAATCCAAAGCTAAGAAGATAAGAAAAGCAGTTCCATTATGTGAGAGCTGCATCATTTTGGATCGAATTAAAAAATGTGGTGCTCTGCGTAAAACAGAAAAGAAAGGAAAGAAGATGCAGGTGGTGTAAACACCGTCAGCAAGAACTAGGAAAGGATGAAGAAACAAGTTTTGTGTTCTGCACCACCCAATGGAAGCAGAGCCACACAACATCCCACTAGGAATGTGCAGGGTTGTCATAGCAAATCACTGTCACTGCAAAGTATAAGACTCAGCACAACAATCTATGACGATTCGTGTGGCGTGACAGGGTGCTTGATTGCTAGCACAAGCACATGTAGGAGCCGTGCAATAATGGTACAATCAGGCATCATACGCCCTTCCTCTAAGGAGACGCAGATAGAGATGATTTCAACCTGGCTCTTGTCTTCTAATGCGCAACAGTGGCAAAAAGTTAGCAAACCAGATGCAATCATAGTTACTCCGATCCATCAACCACGCCCATACGAAACCCAACAAATATGTATCAAACTAGGCCTGCCAATCATGCAAGAAGAGTTGCCCTTACTACCCTACTAGATGTCCCCGCCAATCCTCACCACCCTTGGCTATGAAATGCATAATTTAAGAGAAATACAACCCAACAACGCGCGTGTACCTGATCAAAATGAAGTATTGTGTGAAAACTTCTTTTATTCGACAAGCAGACAAGGCGTTAAAACGACACGAGCTGCTAATGCCTCGCTTAGGCAGACAACGCAAAGTTCGGCCCCTCCTGCCGTCCTTTTTTCTTGTTTCTTTCCTTTTTCCAGCGTAGTAGGGAGTTAGCTATCTCCCCCTTGATCTATGTAAGGGGTTACAAGGGGTTACAAGGATGGCCTACAGCCCAAAACTCTGGCTGATGGCAATTGGCTGGTGAAACAAAATCAACCAGTGTCAAAAATTGAAACTAAATCTGACACAAACATGAGGAGTCTGTATGAGTCTTGATTCAGGAACGCATTGATCTCAAAATCAGTGATACTGTGATGACAAGCCAAGAAAGGAATTAATTCAGAGCTCGAAGGAGCAAACGCATGCAGAGTCTTAAACATTCCTTCAAAAAGGTCTTTGTATCTCATGCGCAGCTCGCAAACTTCAGCACAATTGCAAAAGAAAAGCACATGCTTCTCATCTTGAACTTCTCCACACTCACATTTATCACAAATGCTAGAGCCACCATGCCATTTGCAAGACTCCAATCTCAAATGGTGTGCACGCAATCTGAACCTGCTGAAATTCCTCAACACATGTTTGTTAAAATCCTTATACAAGTAAGAGGGGATAGAAATAGGAGAACCTCTAGGACCACTCTCAGAACTCCCAGTGGCTCTCGAGGGCCCTTGGTCGATTTTTGCCGGGAGATCCCCCAGGGCCCAAATCCTTGGTTTCACGTCTTTCCCCCACGCCCAAATAGTAGGGGTTTCATGTCTATAGACGTCATACGTCTCCAAAAAAGAAGCACTGACTCCCACACCACTTGTGATACGTCACTGCTTTCTTGTTTACTGCGCGAGGGCATGAAAAATCAGCTTCCCTCCGTACCTTCAAATGTCTGAAACGCAAATCGCAAATGAACTCTTGCATGGGAACCTGTGTGGCTCTCAGCATTGATCTATGTAATACCCCAAACATAATAATAAACCCTCCATATTAACCTACTAGAAGGAGCAACAGGCACCAAATGAATTATTTACAGAAGCCATACAACTAATCCACAGCATTGCCTCAGAGCTATTGGTTTGGTTGCAGCATTACACTTCCTTCATCACACCAGAAACATTCCAACTGTGATAAATGAATGGATACAATTGTTTGATTTAACTTGTAAGTATACAAAATAAAAAAATTGTAAAATGAATTTTGAATTTGAAGAAAATGATTTAAATTGTAAGTATACAAAAGAAAGTAAATTGTAAAGTATACAAAAGAAATTGTATAGTATTTCTTCTAAATTCTTCTAATTTCTTCTAAAAGAGTATTTCTTCTGAATGAGTATTTCTTCTAAATTCTTCTAAATTCTTCTAAAAGAAAGTAAAATGTAAAGTACACAAAAGTAAATTGTAAGTATACAAAAGAAATTGTAAAGTATACAAAAGAAATTGTAAAGTATACAAAAGAAATTTGAAGAAAATGAAATTTGAATTTGAAGAAAATAATTTAAATTGTAAGTATACAAAATAAAAAAATTGTAAGTATACATACAATTGTTTGATTTAACTTGTAAGTATACAAAATAAAAAAATAGAGCCACTGTACTCGTTGCAGTGGCTCTCTCAATTTTTGTCGGGTCTGGCGACCTGTGTTGGTTATGCATGGTTATCAGGAGACCAGCCTCGCCGTCTCCTCTTCACGTGGC
>Ga0307968_1003846_pt1 | contig 12385 bp, 13 predicted proteins | sample OrgLakmetagen650_FD_201834 | JGI IMG/M metagenome (GOLD analysis project Ga0307968, IMG submission 201834) | Saline water microbial communities from Organic Lake, Antarctica - #650 | ecosystem: Environmental > Aquatic > Non-marine Saline and Alkaline > Saline | place: Antarctica: Organic Lake... | reverse complement strand
CCGCCCCAACACACACACATACACACACACACATACACACACTCAATTGCTCAATTGATCTCAACCCTGTGCGCACATTCCTCCCATTCTAGGAGCCTGGATGCCCTGGGAAGCCACTCCCAGCATCAGGCCTTCTCTGTTTCAGCTTTCAGCACAAATGGGAACACTCTAGGGTACTGTGAACAAGAAGGGGGTATGCAGAAAGCAGTATCACGGCTGTCAAACTTCTTCCTCCAACGTACCCCTGAGCGTGCGGCACCCTCAGCGAGCAACATACCAAGGACAAAGCTGTAGGTCTTTTGATTACATGAAGAAGGTCATGTTGTCAGCCTCGCTTTTTGCTCCTGTTTCTTTGCATTTTTTTGAGGTCCCTGGGCAGACAAATTTTGCTTTGGCATTGCTTCAAACTTACTGGAATCATCACGCAAATGCAGAGGGATGTGATCTTGGGTGCGTCTAGCTCACTTTCTTGTACACACACACACGCACACACGCAAACACACACACACAAATACACACCTACATACACACACGCGCATGCCCATAACACACATACACACACAGTGCGTGCAACTACGACATGCACACGCAGATTTGTCACACCTGGCTGGTCTGCCCTCTATGTGCACGACCGCACAGCTGCAGCAGCATCCCTACCCACCCTTGCTGCTGCTGCTACTGAAGCCTCAGCAGGCCCTGCAGCTGATTCCAGCACATCTGCGGTCACCTCTGCCGCTGCTATTGACTGGCGCTTGGTGCACTTGCTGCTCTCACAAACAGTCAAGTCAGCAGCGCAGGACTGTGATGTCGCATGTGCGTGTTTGATATCCTGGTCATTGAAGAGCTCTCTCTCTCTCTCTCTCTCTCTCTTTCTCTCTCTGTTGTGTATAATATATATATGCGTGCGTTTCCACTATTTCATGTTTGGGTTTGAAATACATGCACAAAGCTGAGGTATCAAATGTACGTGCTTCCGTTACATTCACAGGCAAAGCATATTGCACCGCATTTTGTCTCACATTTGGTTTCAAGCAGAAGTACTTGTTAGCCACTTGTACATAGGACCAGGAATTGGAGTCCGTTCAGTGATTCAATTCCGTTGACGATTCCTTTCAATTGCTTTAATTGGCTTCTGACACTCATGCCTAAAAGAAATACATAGCTGGAGTACTTCTTATATCTAAACATCATAAAGTGCATACATCTATTATGCTTTGATACCTAATCCCGTCACAGTTCTGCTGATTCATCTTTGTGAAATGTGTCTAGTATTCAGTGGCTGCATCTGCATACCACGTTAATTACTAATTTTGTGTAACACCCTGTTCTAACATCTTTCTTCCCAGCCTACTTCATTATGATAGTCCCTAAACATCCAAGTTCACGCTCGTTTTGTTAACAGGAGGCTCACTGTGTGTATATGTACGTGTGGGTTGGTTGGTGGGGGTGCGAGCTTGTGCATTGGGGGGGGTCTGTGGGTGGGTATGGGTGTATGGCATAATCGGTATGATGTATGGTTAAACTGCAAATTAAAATTGACTTGTTTTATCTCCCTGCCACAATTGTCCATATTCTTCTCGAACTTTGTACATTCCAGGGCTGAATTCTGAATATTTGGAGAGGACGACTTGTGCTGGAAGCAGATCTGAGCAGGTACGCATTTTTTTGCGCACTTATGTGTATGTGTACGTTTGTGTCCTTGTCCGGTGGAGTAGCTTGGAGACCACGCCAAGCAAGTCACTTGTTCTCCCCCAATTTCAATTTCACCAATAAGGTTTTGTTCCGTTTTTCAAATCACCTGTAAGCCTTGCTTGCTCCAATACTGATGTAGCAGTGCGAGCATGCAAGGAAACGGCGTTCTCCGGATGCAATGTTTTGCAATTGTGTGCCAAGCATATGCCAAACACCCAACCACATGCGTCCAAATCGGCTGAGCATTTGCGACCACAATCTTGTCTGTCCTCGTTTTAAAATGGCAGGTGGTGCAGCTGCACCATGTTTGCTGGCTGGACCTTGCTGCTACTTTTCAAGGTGGGCAAATGGACTTTTGGTACAAGTTGTCTTTTTTCTGGAGGCCTGTGCATAGGGCATGGCCATACAGACGCACCTGTCTTGACCCAGGCTTCCAATACAAAATACGTATTTTTCTTGCAAAATTCCAATCCTCCATGGAGGTGAAAAGTACACTGCACTGCCCCAGCTTTCTTCTCCTTTCGTACCTTTTCAAGCACCAAGTGCTGACTCAGGATGCAAGCTGAGTAAGTTGGATCCAGCTGCTACAGTGCATGATGTGCCTCTGTTCCAGCACTCATTCCAGGGGGGATTTCCCACACTGCATGATTTCCCCCCCATTAAATTTATGGTGCTTAAATTTCTCTGCTAGCACGGCTTAAATGGTATTTTCAGCACCTGGGTGGGCTGATTTCAGCTCGTACATCCTCTGACGCCTCCCCAGTCACCTGAGACCTTGGCCATGAACTCCAACAGCCCCAGGCGCCCATGTCATGCAGAATGTCATCACCATGGTTATCGCTGTACGCATGCGATGGCGTCATCGTATAAGTGCACATGCCGTAGCATTTTGAGCATACAGTGCATGTCCACAGATGCAGTGTGTGTCTGACTATTTGATTTGGAAGAGTCCTTATAATTCTACACAGGAAGCCAGATGCCCAATTAGAACATTATCTTGGGCTGCCCGCGCTGGGGTTGGGTAGGGAGCAAGTAATAAAGCAGAGAGGCTCCACGAGGAAAGCTAAAGAAAGGATTCAGCATGCAAACACATGTTCGTGGCAAATTAGTGCTCCAAACTAGTGTGCTCACCACAGCCAGAGCCCCATGTGTACCGGAACTGTTTTTGAGCAGCACGATCATTCATGGTCTGTGCTCAATTGCACAAAATGTCCTGCAATATCACACACACACACACAACACACACACACACACTCAGACGCCAGCTGCTGCATACGTCCCTTTCTTTTGCGCAGCCTGCAGCAAATGTAGGGTCATCTAGTTTTACTGTCTAGAATGTTGTTTTCGGGCGCAGGAGGGTGTAGGAAGCATAGCTTTTGGACAGCATGTCTACTTTCCGTAATAATATATATTTTCAGAATCCTGATGTCGAGAGCTGTCGAGTGGTATTTATTTTTATGTAGGTCAAATTGGGGAGGGGGGGGGAGGTCCCCCGGAGGGGTTTTAGTTTGGGGGGGGGCTCTCCAGTTTTTTCTGGGCCACTTCCACGGAATTTTTAATATGTTTTTGGAATCCTTAGCTTAAGCCCAGTCGATTTGCCACCCTTTTCGAGCAATTTGGGTGAAAGGGGGGGGTCTGTGGACATGTTCAAAAGTCAGAGGCGCACGTCTCGGGTGCAGGCCGCGGGGTGAGTCAAGCCACTGGAGCAATAATTCACTCCAAACTTCCAGGATTGTGCCAGCATGAGATAGTCAGTGTAAATTTGAAGAAATGGAAGCAATGTGGGGCTATGCAAGCCAGGTGTGGGTGCTTGGTTGGTCATTTGTGCATGGGCGTCCGTATCTCAATTTTTGCCCCGTACCTCTGCAACACTTTAGTTTCAGGTCTTGATGAGTATGCAGATGGTTACAGAATAAAAAAAGTAGCAGATTGGTACCCTTTTTGTCTGGGTGGAAGCACTAGAAGGGGGGTTTGGGGGGTGGGTGGTCCCTCAGGGGTGTCCACCCCAAAAAGTGGACATGCCTTCCCAAAATAAAAATCTCCTGTCGGGTGTGTCTTTTAGCCTGAAAGCGTATTTTACTTTCATCTGGGACATGTTGCTTGCAATGGTTGTTCAGGCATTTTTGCAGGGGGAAATTCCACTGCACGCTTGTGAATGCTGTACAGTATGCATGAGCCAACAGTGTACATGCAGATGTAATAGCAAGGAAAGCCTTTGACAATAAACTCTGCGTGTGAACGTGAATTTTGCAGCAAATTGCTTTGCTGGCGGCTAACCCTTTCTCTAAACCAACAGACATTGGCTGCGTTCTTTGGAGGGTGTGCAGGTGTGGCGCCTGGGAGGCACAAAATAATCTGGAGAATGAAGAAATCCGCCGGAGGTCCACACTGGAAAGCGGAGGTGTCTGCTCATTTGAAGGATGTCATCGCCACGGATGGGGCATCATTGGGAGCCGAGCTACCTGGTGTTTTACCTATTGAAAGCCTCCTTTCTCGCTCTGTTTTGAAGACAAAGCAGCTGAGCGAGGAACATGGAGAGGAGTGGTTTGAGGCAGAGGTGGGTCAGCTGCCGCGTTTGAGTAACCTGTTTGGTAGGCATGAGTACAAAAGGCTGGAGGGTTTAAGACGTAGCGTTTGTGTATGCATAAGAGGGCTACGTTTGCTGCTGCAATAAAAATAGTTTGATGCACTGATGTAGGGTATGTCCCTGACAGATGCGTGAAAGCCGCTGCCATTCCAAAAAGTGCCTGCAAATTGTCAGAGGGGGGACACTGGGCAAAAGCCAAAACATGCTCCTGTTTGCATGAATAGTGCAACTACTCACACGTCACTTCATCAATTGAACCCAACCTAGCTTCAAATTGATGCTGACTTTATAAGCTACCCGAGCATGTGCTCAGATTTAGACAAGTCGCCCTGCGTACAGAATGACAGGACTAAAGCACACGTCATGCACCTGTACCCTGGATGGGTGCTTTCCAGGGGGAATGGCACATTAATTTGGTTATTTCGCCAACCACTTGCTTTTTTTGCTCCTTTGTTTTTGCATTGGTCTTTAATTATTTCAAGGACTCCAACACACAAAAAATCACTCAGTTTGGTGCGCTGGCTGGTCAGATACAGCATATGGCTGCTAAATAACTAGGGTTCATGCCGCGGCCAATTAGGTATGGGCCCCCTAATTTGCAGGTTTCAAGCGCAGCTTTTTGGAATCTACATATCAGAGCTGAGTTTGAAACCTGCAATTTAGGGGTGCCATACCCTAGGAGCATGCAAAAACCGTATCATTTTTGGCCTCAGTGTCCCCCCTCTGGCAAACTGTAGTGCCAGAAATGTATTTGGAGTGGCGCCTTATGACTCTCAAAGTCAGTTGGCATATGCCTAGGGATCGGCACAGGGTCATACCGGTATATATATATATATATCATTTTGTTATACCTACTGCAAAAAAAGGACGTTGACATAATTTTAAGATGCTATATTAGCCACCCACACTGTCGTGCTAAAATCATGCAGAGTTTACCTTTCAGTTTACCCTCAAAGAACTCATTTCATAGTCACCGACTGTGAGTGCACGTACATTGTGAAGTATGTGTAAATGCTGCAGTTCAAAGCCACCAGTGCCTTCCACTTTAAGTATGTGTAAATGCTGCAGTTTAAAGCCACCAGTGCCTTCCACTCCAATTATGTGTAAATGCTGCAATTCAAAGCCACAAGTGCCTTCCACTTCAAGTATGTGTAAATGCTGCAGTTTAAAGCCAGCAGTGCCTTCCCCTTCAAGTATGTGTAAATGCTGCAGTTTAAAGCCAGCAGTGCCTTCCCCTTCAAGTATGTGTAAATGCTGCAATCCAAAGCCACAAGTGCCTTCCACTTCAAGTATGTGTGAATGCTGCAGTTCAAAGCCACCAGTGCCTTCCACTTTAAGTATGTGTAAATGCTGCAATTCAAAGCCACCAGTGCCTTCCACTTCAAGTATGTGTAAATGCTGCAGTTCAAAGCCATCAGTGCCTTCCACTTCGAGTATGTGTAAATGCTGCAGTTCAAAGCCGCCAGTGCCTTCCACTTCAATTATGTGTGAATGCTGCAGTTCAAAGCCGCCAGTGCCATCCACTCTAATTATGTGTAAATGCGAAGCCACCAATGCCTTCCATTGCAATGATTCCCTCGCGCGCCTCAGCGTCACGTGTATGCACCTGATGCTGGCAGTGTGTCCTGAGGCTTCTTATCGCTCACTTGTAGGGTTGGCTAGAACCATGTAAGTAAAATATACGCTGTAAGTGCACGTACCATATTCAACTTATTTAATTGCTGTAGCAAGGTAGTTGACAGTTTTATATCGTATAGGTACATGCATATAGGTACGTATATATAACGGTTCATACCATTTATTTACACGTGTACAGAAATTCCAAATACGGTTTTGGCCGACCCTACTCACTTGTCAGTCGTATAACTCGTCAATATCATGGCGCCCTCAGGTCGGCTCCTTCACCGTTCCCCCGAGATGCACATACAAGATCCGCGCACGCCTTCACAACACGAGCGACTATGAATTTAAGCAGGGGGCAATGTTTGACACGGTGGAGTGCAGGCCAGATCAAAGTGCCGACACCTAAGGGCCTGTTCTTGTAGCTCCAGTGGGACGGAATGGATATTGCAGAAGCTAGAAAACACGGCCGTCTATGATGTGTCGTCGATTTGTGTAGTTGCTGCGGCAGTGCAAATAAAGAGCATTCTCAAGATTTATTCTGACTTGTTTTCGAATTCTCTCTTTGACAGAACTCTTAAGCTCGATTTCTATAATCATGCTGGCTGGTCTTGAGCACTCTGTAGCCTGTCAGTCAAACAACCTAGCTGAGCTCAAAGCCTTGATTGTAATTGTATTGCACGAGATGTGGCTGTGTTGTCACTACCAGCGGTCTTATTTCTTTTTTGTAGATTTACGTAAAAAGGCCTTCAGTCAAGATGTGTGACTGCTAACCTGCTCATAGAAAGCATTTAGTAGATGGAGGTCACACAGGTCACAGGTAGGTGTGTACTTTGGTTCCATGTCGCTGTCTCGAAACGTAGGGTTTGAACACAAAGTCTGAAGCGAGCAGTACTGCTCATGCTGTGTGGCTAGAATTGACTGCTTGCACACACACAACCAGTCCAGTTGTTAAACAGCCCACCAAGGCCCCGACTGCTTCTTCTAGGTGTGATTCACCGGTGATGTTCATGAAGCATGGTTTAAATGTACTTGATTTTTTTAGTTTTTTTTTTGGTTTGGTTGCAGGCTTTTTTCCAAGCTTCCGCTCAGATGCCCACCAGAGGCATATATAGCGATGTAACCTAACCTTACCTTACCTTAAATTTACCAATTCCAGGCCTGCCCATTGTGCTGCTTGTTTTTTTGTTTGCAGATCATCCTTTGCTTTCTGCATCCCACAAGCAAGTGCCCATGATATTTGTAGTAAACATACCTATTCTTCCTTGATCTAAACAACAACAATCCTGTCCCCTTTCAACTAGTTGTTTTTGTGGAAATAAAGTCAAACGCCTTGACTGAAAAATGCTTCTCATTGTAATCCTTGTGAAGGATACAATTACATACCCTACAATTTACACCAAGTAAGCCAATTGTCAGGAAGCGAGAAACAACAAGCAACCTAATCAGTACGACATCTCGCTGAGCAAAGTATTGATCGCGTGGACTCTACGGAGCTGTGCAGTTGAGTTGTGTAAACGCTGCAAATATCAGTTTATTGCTGTCACGAGGACAAATTTTAAAATTGTCTGTGGATGGAGAGAAGTTAAGAGCGCATTATTAGCTAGTTCGTTACAGCCATGCTTTGTAAAATCTTTCAGCACTATAGATACAGCAAAGCTTCCTAGTCTCTGTAGCCATGATACTTCCTAGTCTCTGTAGCCATGATATCTGGCAAGATATCATGCATCCTGGTTTGCTGGGAAGCTCCTTTCATCTCCCGCTTGTCCTTTTCACAGTTAAAATTTGGGGTACCTTTGTGTGCGTGAGTGTGTGTATGTGTGTGTGTGTGTGTGTGTGTGCGTGCTGGTGTAGAGTGTGTGTGTGTGCTGGTGTGTATGTATGTGTGTGTGTGTGTGTGTTTGTGTGAGAGAGCTTGTGCGTGTGTGCGTGCATGCGTGTGCATGTGTGTGTCTGTGCAAATGTCATGTGTGCGTATGTAATTGTCGTCAAATGTGCTTACATGCATGCGTACTCATGTATTTGCGTGCTACGGTGTTCAGGCAGACTATGTTACAACAAAGAAAAAGCACAGAAAGCCTACACTGAAACAGTTACTTTTTGCTGGTGTAACGATGTGTTAGCACAACTGTTTACTGCTGTTACTGCGTATCAGGGCACACATAAGCAAGTACAAGCATAGATAAACACGCCACCTCCCTCTCTCCCCTCCTGACACGCACCCACGCACCCACACACGCGCAAGTGCACGCACGCACGCACGCACGCGCACACACACATACACACACGCACACACACACACTCTTACCAGAACATGCCCTTGATGCCCTCTGGATCTGCCGTGAAGCCTAGCCGCTGATAAAAGTCTACCACCTGCATCATGCAAAAAGTGTAGCGGTGCAACGCAATCTGAACAAGAGCTGTGTTGGCTAAGTCTGGTCAGCCATGATTGAAGGTTACACATGCTACCCCTGCCTGTGCGAAATGTGCATACAGCACAACTCATCACAATCTCCACAGAAACTATGAACTCTTGAAATGCGCATCAAAATGTTCATGCATGATTTCGTGCTGAGCATATGTCATCAAGCCGCTCTCAAATCTATCACGTGTACATACAAACCTCAACCTTACTTTGCCAATATATCCACATGCTTCGACACGTCGCTTTCAGCTTTCAACACAAGTTGCTTTTGTAGCAGCTGGTGCTGTCCGCTGTCGCAATGTGCCAGCCACCCTCACCCTTGCACCAGTGACAATCATCTGCCTTATCATTTTTGTAATAGAAAATGTATACCGGTGACAATTTTCACACCAGGGCATTGTCAACAATTTTTACATCAGCAAATAATCACCAAATTCTGCATCAGCATCTGTCCCAAAGTACCGCACCAGTACCTGCCATCGAGATTTATACCAGCAAAGTATCACCGAATTCTGCATCAGCATCTGTCCCAAAGTTCCACACCAGTACCTGCCATCGAAATTGCACCCACAACTGCCATCAAACTCAGCATCAGCGCCAACTTTGGCATCAGCGAACAGGGTGATGTAACCAAATCCAGCAGCAGCAGGGACCGCACTACTAACCGCTTGACTGTGGCTTGAGACCTTGCAATAGTCACCTACCTTGGCATCAGCAAACAGAGTGATGTTTCCAATGTCCAGCCGCAGGAGGGTCCGCACCATCTGCTCGACCATAGCTTTCCCTAGGCCCTGGCCCTGGTACTCTGGGTCTACGAGTACGTCCCTGTGCATAAGTGAGGTGAGGGTGCAGGCGATTCTGAATTTCAAGGCAATGTCACAGGCGAGATGCACCCTTTCTCATCTCATATTCTTGCAGTGTTTTCCATAGTCTGGTTTGTGTTCTAGGTAGCTTCATCCTTAGACTGCTCTGTAGTGTCAAGCAATGCCACAGGCGAGATGCATCCTCTCTGATTTTGCGGTCTTTTTCATATTCTGGCTTGCGTGTGAGCTCAAGCTGCCTAGAAACTGCACCCTGATGTTAAAGAATATGGGCACTAACACACCGCGGACACTCAACTTCAGCACGCCTTTTGGGGAAAGCTGACCCAAAGATAGCTACGTATACACACATTTACGCACACAATCACGTGCACAAAAACACACACGCACACACATATACAAACATACTGACCAAATGGTGGCGTTGAAAGCGTGGTCGCTGGTCACACGTGCAAGGCCCACTAAGGACTCTGAAATCAGGACCATCTCCTGCACATAGATAGGCATGGGTTAGACTGTTAGACATGTATCCATTTGCCCGCATACGTGTGTGCGTTTAGCATGATGAGTGTGCACATGTGCAAATCAGATCACCGGTATGTGCAATTACCACCGAGACTCTGAACCTCTAAGCACCTTGTGTGCATAGCCACGTGTGGGGCAAGCCGGTGCGAGCCCTGTTGTGAGTGACCAAGTGCATATGCATAATGAGGTGGGCCTGAACACGCTTGGTGCTTGAAGTTCTTCACCCCCCCCCCCCCCCCCCAAAAAAAACCTTCACAGACCCACTGGTACGCTGCCCCCTTTTCCTAGCAGACGTCTTGCAAATGTGCAGCAACCAAATAGATAAGCAAAGAAACAAACAAGCACAAGCACAGTTTTGCACACAAATACAATATCAAACCACCAATTCACTGCCTCCTTCCCCTGCAGACACGTCTTAGATGCACAGCCATGCACGCAAAGGCGGCATAAACCCACCGGTTTGCTGCCTTCTTCCATTGCTCTTCTTACCAATTGAACTTCATTCCCAATTTTCATATATATTACGAGTGCTAAGTAGCGCAAGCGCTCAGTTCTGCTACCAGGATTGCAGACATGTCCCAGATGCACAGCACCCAAGAAAATAAGCAAAGCAAGGTACATCAACCCACCGGTTCACTGCCTTCTTCCCCTGCAGACGTGTCCCAGATGCGCAGCACCAGGGAGCAGACCATGAAGGAGTTTTGGAGCGCTATCCTGACCTTGTGCAGGGGACGTGCAGGCCAGCCCACCTGTGTGTTCAAGTTTTGAACTTGGACATGCGTTCAAACGTGTACATGCTGATGCAGGCGTCTAAGAGAAAACGCGCCGAGTTTGTACGCGGGGTGAAAGAGTTTGGGAGCGCTGTCCTGACCTTGTGCAGGGGAGGAGTAAGCCAGCTCACCCGCCTCCGTATTTCTGTCAGTGGTATCCCCTCCGTATTTCTGTCAGTGGTATTCTCTCCATATTTCTGTCAGTGATATTCCCTCCATATTTCTGTCAGTGATATTCCCTCCGTATTTCTGTCAGTTGCATTCCCTCCATATTTCTGCCAGTAATATTCCCTCTGTATTTCTGTCAGTAATATTCCCTCTGTATTTCTGTCAGTGACATTCCCTCCATATGTCTGTCAGTGGTATTCCCTAGCCCATGTATGTTATTACAATCATATCACAAAGCATGGCTCCGGATGCTCAGACCTGCACAGGCAAGCCTGCCTGACAAAAAAGCTTTTGACATCTTAGAGGGAGAAGACAAGCGTACCCGCTCGCTCAGGAGTGAAGATGGAAGCACCTCTCAGCTGTCACATGTTTTTATGGGAACGACATTGCGACTTTTGCACATGAGCTGTCACAGGTTACATGAATTTACGATTTCGCACGATAGCAGTGCCACATTTTCCAATCTGAAGAAAGATCCTGGTCTCAGCTGAGGAAACAGTCCTGAAGGGGGACTAGCAGATCAGCCTTCAGCTCCTCCTAACAAATGCCTACGTCAAAGCCTGATGAAAAGGTTAAGGACAAGCACTTTTTCACTCACACTGCGTGCACCTGTAGGGTCGGCCAAGACCACACATACACACGGCACATGGTACTAACACAGTTTCTTTAGCATAAAATTCCCCGAGCAAAGCTTTCCAAGCATGGTTATCGTGGACTTTGGTTATATATCGGCCGACCCTACAGGACTGGTGTGCTGCCAATAAAGAATAAGACGCGTCAAATGAAAAACCTCTTCTTGACCCAAGCAGCATGCCTCAATCCCAGGCAATGCACACGTGCACACTTCCCCACGACCCGACGTGACGCCTTATACCACCCTGATGTATCATGCATTTTGGAAGTACACAGCAGACATTGATTGGGCATTTTGGAAGTACACAGCAGACACTGAATGGGCATTTTGGAAGTACACAGCAGACACTAAATGGGCAAACGATCCAAGCTTGAAAGCATGGCAAGAAGGAGTGGCGCATAGACTATGGTATACCATAGGTTCTTAGACTATGATATACAGTAGGTACTCAAGATTTGGCTCTTGGGTTGACTCATACACTTGTAGGCTGCCTGCTGGGAACATTCTGTCTGTGAGTCACACACTCAAAGCTACCCTAAAATAGGACTGACCTTGGTGCACAGCAGCTCCAGTTCCTCTGCCGTCACCGAGCCTTTGTTGCAGTACACAATTTGCGCGGCACTCCCATCATCCTGCCTTGTCTCCACGACTACCAGCTCCTCCTGCAGCGAGTGCGTACAATTGAGGCTTCATTCATTCTTGTCATTACAGACCGCCCAGTACAAGCAGTGCCGAGCGGTGCGCACTACGTACTAGGTGTTCTGTATGGTAGCTGGAAATTAGAGGTGGCGGGATGCAGCCATGCAGCGCAAGCAGCAGAGCTTGCAAAGCTTGACTGGCATCATACAAGCACGCACCGGCTGCTCCCCTAAGTTGTCCTCCAACGTTGGAACCTTCTCTTTTCTGCATTGTTTATCGTATAAGTGTGTACGTGGTGCGTGCGCTCGTAAATACATTCGTGTACTCGTATTTATGTGTGCGTGTGTGTGTGCGTGTGTGTGTGCATGTGTGTGTACACGTGTGTGTGTGTGTGTGTGTGTGTGTGTGTGTGTGTGTGTGTGCGCGTGCGTGCGTGTGTGTGTGTGTGTGTGTGTGCGCGTGCGTGCGTGCGTGTGTGTGTGTTTGTGTGTGTGTGTGTGTGTG
>Ga0307968_1003844_pt1 | contig 12394 bp, 13 predicted proteins | sample OrgLakmetagen650_FD_201834 | JGI IMG/M metagenome (GOLD analysis project Ga0307968, IMG submission 201834) | Saline water microbial communities from Organic Lake, Antarctica - #650 | ecosystem: Environmental > Aquatic > Non-marine Saline and Alkaline > Saline | place: Antarctica: Organic Lake... | reverse complement strand
TACCTTGGCATGTAACTTGCATGTACAGGCACGTATATTTGAGAAGAGTATGCTATGTTCGCATTTCCGGTACCAAAGTGGCTCCTTTTCCTTATTTTTTTTGGAGTGATTTTTCACTGCCTGCGTAGTCTTTTCTTATTCTGTTTCTATATATATACAGCTCTGGCCAACCCTATACATGAGTCATGGTGCAAGGCTGTGTCTGCCTAGCAAGCTGAATGTGTATCACAAATAGGTAGGGTTGGCCAGTACCTACCATACATGTATGTACGGTGTATATACAGCATTTTAAGCAGGGAAATAACCATACATGCGGCCTTATACGTGTACATGTGTGGTCCTGGCCAATCCTGCACGTAGGGTCAGTCAGAACCGTGCACACACACCGTATTTGACCGAGTGCATAAATTTCACCATGCTAAAGAGATGGTGCATACCCGCGTGTACGTGTATATTTGTATGGTTCTAACCAACTCTAACCACTTTGTGGCTCTGCACGATCTAAAGCAAGCATGCACACGCATGTCTCCTATTTGCACCCTCCTTTTGTCTCCTCTCCTTACGTATGGATTCCGCCCGCCCCACTGCCATAGGCGACAGCCACCATGTCTAAACCCTTTGACCTTCCTGCATGCACACACACGTGCATGTGCACACACCCACGCACAGACATGCGCGCACGCGCACACACACACATACATACACACACGCACAGGCTTTAGACGCGCACCCCGAGGCGTACTGCGAGTTTAAAAAGCTGCTCACGCTGCTACTGTATGCAAGGATGCCGGAAGCTGCGCAGCCACCAGGTATGCATGTATGCATGTGCATCCTCCCCCCCTGGATGTGCGTGTACATGTATGTTAGAGGCAGCCTGGGTTGCATGTGCACGGCTTTCAGCCAGGGTTTCAGCAAAAATACTGATGAATAAGGCACACAGGGTGCATACATTTGTGTAGATTTTTTCATACATTTCGGTATGTTGTACAATATTATGGGGCCATACAAGTTAATTGGGTTCATCCAACAATAAAAATAACAAAGTTAAATGGGTTCATCCAACAATAACAATAACAAAGTTAAATGGGGTCATCCAACAATAACACATCAGTCCTACCCCACTTGTGTTGTCCCTGTTAATATCCTCTGTGTTCTTGACTGTTAAATATCGTTACACATTTGTGTGTTTCTATGTGTATGAGTTGAGGGGGAGGGGTCCTGTAGGAGTGGGGATGTGTGCGTGTGTGTGTGCGTGTGCGTGTGTGTGTGCATGCATGGAGGGGGGGTGAGTGGGGGTCCTGTAGGAGTGTGGATGTGGTTGTGGGTGTTGGTGTGGTGTGGGGGGGGTATGCATATGTGTGTGCGTTCCTGCTTGCTCCTGTGTGTGCTTTGCTCTCCTCCCCCAATGCAAGCCTGTTTCATGCTTTTGGTGATTTGAAATTTCCCTCTATTTCTATCCCAGATGTCAGGGCAGCTTTGGACAGTGGGGCTCGTCATGAGCTGTCCCAGATTGTGTACCACACAGTGCGCCAGCTCACAGGTACATGTGTGCATGTGTGTGTGTGTGTGTGTGTGTGCGCGCGCTTGTGTGTAAGTGTGTGTCGCGTTGCCAATTACTGTTGGGGCTCGTCATGAGCTGTCCCTAATTATGTGCCGTACCTGCTCGATATCACCCCGCATAATTATTGTTTTTTGCCCTGCGAGGTGACTGCGGTAGTAGTTTAATATATACTTATTCTACGGGTACGGGGATGGTGCGGGGTTCGCTTAAATCATTACATTATTTTGAAATTATCCTATCGTGTTTTGGTTTTTGCAGCACTTGCATTGAGTTGGAGGGAAGCATGGGGGTGTTACCCAAAGCAAAACACTGTACTTAAACTGTACAAGGTAAGGGGGAAGCTCTGCGGGGTTGATGCAGGGAAGTGGCAAACTAATTATTTCTGGGGTGCGGGGAAGGTGAAAAATGCAATAGAATAGTTAATTTTTGGGGTGCGGGATGTGGTACGGTACTACAGGTACATGTGTACATGTATGTGTGCGCGCTTGTGTGGAAGTGTGTGTTGCGTTTCCAATTACTGTTGGGGCTCGTCATGAGCTGCCCCAGATCGTGTACCATGCAATGCGCCAGCTCAGATGTACATTGTGCATGTGTGTATGCGTGCATGTGTGTGTTCGTGCATGTGTGTAAGTGCATGTGTATGTGTGTGTGCACGCATGTGTATAAGTGCATGGGTGTGTGCGCGCATGTATGTAAGTGTGTGCTGTGCTGCCTAATATTGTTGGGGGACATTTTGTTTAATGTCCCAGATCATGTGCCACACAGTGCACCTACTCACTGTTCCTTGTGTGTACATGTGTGTATGTAGAACTGGGTGTGTGTGTCACGTTGTTGCACCATTATTAAAAAGAAGAATGTCAAATTGTGTGCCATGAAGTGCGGCGTGGGTTTGAGTTTGATCATGTAAGTTATGCAGCATACATTTCTGAGGTTGAGTTTGAACATGCGTGCGTTTGAGTTTGCTCATGTATGCTCTGCAGCATACACTTTCAACAGCAACCTCGTTTCGCTTTTTCTTCCACCGTCCTTTTTTGCTCCTCGTGTCGCTTCGTACGAACAATTAAACAGAATCACACATGCACAAAACTTGCTCACATGTACTGTCTCTCCCTCTCTCTCTCTCTCTTATTCTCTCTCTCTCTCTCTCTCTCTCATTCTCTCTCTCTCTCTCTCTCTCTCTCTCTCTCTCTCTCTCTCTCTCTCTCTCTCTCTCTCTCTCTCTCTCTCTCTCTCTCTCTCTCTCTCACACACACACACATACACACTTACACTCACACACTCGCACACGCACACGCACACACACACATACACATACTCGCACACCCCCACCCCCCCTCCAGGCCAACAAGAGCCCCTCCTAGCTCTGCTTCTCACCTACCTCTTGCGCCTACAAGGCGTACCCACCTTCAAATCCAGCAGCAGTACTAGTGCAGCAGGTGGAGGCAGTGCCTCTGTTATTGCTGCTGCTGCTGGTTTTTCTGTTGCTGGCAATGGTGGCGTTGACGCGGACCAGCGGCAGGGCCAGGATTTCATGAAGGCGGACGCGCAGGTGTGATGTAGGGTGCATGTAGGGTGCATGCAGGTGCATGTAGGTGTGATGCACACGTGTGTAGGGCTAGGAGGATACGGAGGCAGGTCTGTGTGTAAACTGCACCATTCAACACACATGCACACACAACTCAACACACACAGGCGCGCTCAAACGAGCAAGTGCGGACGCTTGCACACACATATATTTGCATGCGCACACGCACCTGTGTGCGCAACATACACACGCAAACAGGCACACACATACACAATAATGTACACGCACTTGTAGATACAAGCTCACAAGTAATCACACACACACACCTATGCACTTAAACGCACATAACGCACATATAACATACATACTCGTTTACACACATACCCACTCTCACACATGTACACAAACACACACAGGACCAGGAACAAATCATGGATGCTCTTTTGGGTCTGGGTAGGGATGCAGCCCCCCTACCCCCCGAGTCAGGGCTGGGGCCCAACAGTTTCAGTGAGCACGACATAAACGTAAGATACTGTGTGTCAACTGTAGATTTTTAGTGAGCACGACATAAACGTAAGATCTTGTGTGTCAACTGTAGATTTTCAGTGAGCATGACATAAACGTAAGACCTTGTGTCAACTGTAGATTTTCAGTGAGCACGACATAAACGTAAGATCTTGTGTGTCAACTGTAGATTTTCAGTGAGCACGACATAAACGTGAGATCTTGTGTGTCATGAACATAAGTGAGCACAACATAAACGTGAGATCTTGTGTGTCAACTGTAGATTTTGCACTTTCATGTCCGTAATTCAAAAAATTTATATTCCAAGAGCTATACATCAGCAGCCAATCCTGTAAGAAGCCCTCATTGGTAGATTGTTAAAATTGTTGCATTGTAATCTTGGACGCTGGAGTGGAGGGGGCTTGGCAGCGGCAGTGCAACAAACGATAGCAATGTGTGTGGGATTGGTTGCGCTATGTTATGCTCAGGCCATAAACGTTGCACACATCAAAGTTTTGCGTATGACTTGGCTGTTGGAATGAATGTGGCCCAGCAGCTTCGATGGGCGTGGTATCATGCGAGGGGGGTCACAATGTACGCTATGTAGAACATAAAAACACAGCATGCAACACTCAGGCACGTGCACATACACACTAATACAAACACACACACACACACACACACACACACACACACACACACACATACACACACACACACACACACACACACACACACACACGGACACACACACACGCGGACACACACATTTACAGCATTTGTTCATAAACATGTGCCCACATGTGTACACAACGTACAAGCACTTACACTGTGCACACAGGCTTTGATTCACTGTGCACACAGGCTGTGATTCACTTTGCACACAGGCTTTGTTTCACTGTGCACACAGGCTTTGATTCACTGTGCACACAGGCTTCACTGTGCACACAGGCTTTGATTCACTGTGCACACAGGCTTTGATTCACTGTGCTGGATGCTCCCGCCGAGATGCTTTAGCCGCTCTCAAGCGTAGTAATAATGATTTGCTGGCTGCCTTTAAAGCTGAGCTGTCGCGGTTGAGGTTGAACAAGTGAGTGGTAGTGCCAAGGTTGAGGTTGAGTTTAACACACGGTTGAGGCTGAACAAGTGAGTGGTAGTGCGGTTGAGGTTTACACACGGTTGAGGCTGAACAACTGAGTGGTAGTGCCAAGGTTAAATTGTCAAGCGCGTGAACTCTCTAGTGGTCTATGTATGTTTGAGTGTGTGCGTGCGTGTGTGCATGTGCTTGTGTGTGTTCGCTAATATGTGTGCATATGTGTGTGTGTGAGTGTTTGCTAATATGTGCTAATATATGCTTGTGTGTGTTTGCTAATATGTGTGTATATGTGTGTGTAAAGAAAAGAGCAAAATATAGTGTGTGATAAAAAAAGGTGCCTTTTGTTTCAGCAATCTCTCTATTGACGGAACGTTTGAAGAAAACTGTGCGGGAATGGCTTTGCACAGAGATCGGTACGGGCACACCACCAGCACGCACGCTGAAAGCAAAAGCAGGCTGCAAAGATAAATGCAGGATTGAAAATGCAGGCTGTGCCTGAAGGCTGCTCTGTGTTTGGGTGAAGTGTGAATGTGCGTTAGGCTGGCTAAACCAGGGGTTAGCTCTTTCACTGATATACTGTGTGGGCATGAACGGAGGTATGAACTTACACTTAAATGTGTTTGGCCAGCCTAAATACATTGCTTGCTGCGCCACGTGTCTCGTTTTGGTTCATTGGCATTAAGCTTTCGACCACGGGCCTCTCCAACAAATTATTAACCATTTGTTGTAATTTCTGGTCAAAGACATCCTGCCCGCTGTATGTGACATCCTGCCCGCTGTGTGTGCCCGCTGTGTGTAAAATTCCTCACGCAGGAGTGTAATGTCTGATCTGCTCAACTAACACGTGGTGATCCAAGGCGTGCGCCATGTGTAGGGTTGGCCAGAACCGTATATATATGCACCGTATATGACCGTATATTTGGTCAAAAGTACCGTATATACACCGTATATATATGGTTCTGGCCAACTCTAGCCATGTGCCATGCGCCATGTGCTTCAGACGTTAATCTCAGACTGCGCTTGTCCAAAACATACATAGCGTCAGGTCGTTGATGCTGGACCTGCTTGTCAAGTTTGTGGCGCTCCGAAGCCCGTGCCGCGTGTTTTTAATGTCATTCTCGAAGTGTGCTTGTCCAAATTTTTCATCGCCAGGTCGTTGGTGCTACAGATCATCAACAAGTATGTGGTTTTGTTCTGTGCCCTGTGCTCTGAATGTTATTCGCAAAGTCTGCTTGCCTTGGTTGTTCATTGCGCCAGGTCATTAATGCTGGATTGCTTAACGGGTATGTGGTGTACCGAGGCCTGTGCCCTGTGCTTCAACTGACTGTTGCTGTCCAAATTGCTCATTGCGCCAGGTCGTTAATGCTGGACCTGCTGAACGAGTACGTGGTGTACCGAGACCTGTGCCCCGTGCCCTCCTCTGACCCCCTGAAACGTAGCTCTGTTTCGTGCACTGAAGTGGAGGGGCGGTGCAGTGCTGCAGGAGGGGGTGCTATGGACGTGGATGAGGAGGATGAGGGTCGTGAGGTGGGTTGTGAGGAGGGGGTGCTATGGACGTGGATGAGGAGGATGTGGGTTGTAAGGTAGGTTGTGAGGAGGGGGTGCTATGGACGTGGATGAGGAGGATGTGGGTCGTGAGGTAGGTTGTGAGGAGGGGGTGCTGTGTATGTAATATTTGAGATCGCATGCAATGTGTTTTTGTAAGGAGGAGGAGTGAAAGGGCATGCCCTACACAAATGATATATTCTTTTGCAACTAGTCCTCCGCTTGTGTACTTCCACCATCAGGTGTTGCAAGAAAAGGAGGAGGAGGCTGCAAAAGGGCATGCCCCACACAAAATGAAATATTCTTTCATAACGAGTCCTCCGCTTGTGTACTCCCATCATCAGGTGTTGCAAGAAAAGGAGGAGGAGGCTGCGAAAGGGCATGCCCCACACAAAATGAAATATTCTTTCATAACGAGTCCTCCGCTTGTGTACTCCCATCATCAAGTGTTGCAAGAAATGGGGGGAGGAGGCTGCAAAGGGGCATGCCCCACACAAAATGAAATATTCTTTCATAACGAGTCCTCCGCTTGTGTACTTCCACCATCAGGTGTTGCAAGAAAAGGAGGAGGAGGCTGCGAAAGGCATGGGCAGGCTGACTGTGGGGGGGGAGGAGATGACGTGGGAAGGGGGTGAGGTTGCTAATATGGTGGGTGGTGTAATATAGATTGATGAAATGACGGGTGTTGGTGTTCCTTGTAGCAGGCGGTCAGACAGGAAAGAGAGGTGATGGGGTTGAGCAGATGAGGTGGGAAAGGGTGAGGTGGCTGATATGGTGAACGAGCTTAGAATACACACTTTCACATGCGTAAATGCACGTTAACACGCATGCACATAGACACACACACACATGCACGCTTACCTCTGACGCAGGCTGATGTGTCGGTTGGATAGAGAGCGTGCTTAGGCAATCTGGTCCGGCTCCCTGCACCGTACATACCCACACAAAGACACATACAAACACATACGTATACACAAACACACAAACACATACGTATGCACGCACACACAAACACCTAACCCATAGGGGGTCCTCCATCAGCTAAAAACCCACGTGACAGAGTTTGTATGCTCTCTTCCTGTGTAGGCTGTCATGTCAATTCGTCAGAGTGTGCCTAGGAGGTCAGAATCTCAGAGCCCTCCCTGCACCATACATACACACACAAAGACACATACAAACACATTCGTATATACACGCACACACAAACACCTTATTTTGCCTGTGTAGGCTGTCATGTCGATTCGTCAGAGTGTGCCTAGGAAGTCAGAATCTCAGAGCCCTCCCTGCACCATACATACACACACAAAGACACATACAAACACATACGCATATACACGCACACACAAACACCTTAATTTGCCTGTGTAGGCTGTCATGTCGATTCGTCAGAGTGCGCCTAGGAGGTCAGAATCTCAGAGCCCTCCCTGCACCATACATACACACACAAAGACACATACAAACACATACGCATATACACGCACACACAAACACCTTATTTTGCCTGTGTAGGCTGTCATGTCGATTCGTCAGAGTGCGCCTAGGAGGTCAGAATCTCAGAGCCCCCCCGGCAAGGTCCAGCGATGCCACAACGGTGCGGCCTGACTCGGCGCCTGTTGATCGTAATTAATAATTTTTCCCAAATGCCGCGAGGGTACAATTAAATTCGGCACTCACTGATTTTTATCAATGGATCAATGCCACAGCAGTGCGGCCTGCTAGCTTGCTGATCGTAATTGTTTTCCTGAGGTGCTGCAAGAGTACAGCCTATCTTGGCACTCAATTGATGCATTAAAGTTCAAGTCACTAAAAGTATAAAGTTTGTCACTTTGCACTTAATTTGTGATAAAAAGTTCAGCCACTTATAAATTCCAAGTCACTTTGCACTCAATTAATGATAAAACGTTCAGCCACTAAATGTTGGTGTCAGAAGTGATTGAGGATCTACGGTACTTTGAATTACAGAAATAAAGGTCACGATGGCAAACAGCCAACAGTGAGGGCGCCAAAACAATCACACCGGTTTGGACAGTCCACCTGTATTTGCATGTACCATTGTGTATGCCTCTCTAGATCTCCACGCTTGTGATAATTACGCAGGCACTAGTCAGGATGCCCCGCCTCCCCCCTCCATGCTCAACCCTCAAGGCCCCCACCCTGCTCTATCCAAGAAGCACAAGAGCATAGCAAAGGCCACACAGCTTGCAAAGGTATGCGTGTAGTGTGTGCGTTTACGTGTGTGTGTGTATGTGTGGACTCGCGCATGCATGTGCAATTTGTTGTGTGTACTACCAAGCCTCCGTGCGTGTCTAAGAAGGGGGGTGGTGTGCGTTCATGTGTGTGAAGAGGTTAGGGTGTTGAAATTATAAGCAGGCTTGCGGCCTCAGCTATAAACATGTGGTGAGGATTAGGTAAGGTTACATCCTTATATGTGCCTCTGCTTTAAATATGCCTCTGCTATATATGTCTCTTAGGGCTCAGCTATGAACATGTGTTGAGGAATAGGTAAGGTTACATCCTTATATGTGCCTCTGCTATATATATATATGCCTCTGCTATATATTTTTCTCTGGGGACTCAGCTATAAACATGCGGTGAGGATTATGAAGTGCCGCTAGCGTTAGAGATATAGAGTCATGTTGTGCATGTATATAGCCTGTGTAGGGTTGGTCAGAACCGTATATTTATATACACCGTACATGACCGTGTATTTGAGGATTTTCCTGCCAAAAATATCGTATATACACTGTATATGCATATGTATATATGTATGGTTTTGGCCAACCCTAGTAAAGCGAGCGCCCCCGCTTTACAAAGGCTTGCACAGGCTTGTTGTAACACAGAGCATCCTGCATGCGTACACACACTCTTACACACAGATGCACGCACACACATACGCGTGCATACACACACACACACTTGCCTGTACACAGGAAGGACGACTGGCAGAGCTGTACGATGAGGTTGAGGCCCTGAACCCTGGCTTACACACTTATTCACACGCTCACACACGCCCACACGCACACACACACGCACACACACACACATACACACACACACACACACTCGCCTGTACGCAGGAAGGACGACCGGCAGAGCTGTACGATGAGGTCGAGGCCCTGGACCCTGGCTTCTTCTCCGTGCACCCCACCCTGCTGTTTGAGCTGCGTAGATGTCAGGTACACACAACCAAAACAGAGTGTACAGCCAAAACAGATTGTCAATTAATCGATGGTATTGAGGTATCACCTGGTGTATGCATTGTACCAGGAATCGTGCCACCCACAAAATGTATGAGGATGCTTGTGCTTGTGCATGTGCTTGTGCTTGTGCTTGTGCTTGTGCTTGTGCTTGTGCTTGTGCTTGTGCTTGTGCTTGTGCTTGTGCTCGTGCTCGTGCTCGTGCTTGTGCTTGTGCTTGTGCTTGTGCTCGTGCTCGTGCTCGTGCTCGTGCTCGTGCTCGTGCTCGTGCTCGTGCTCGTGCTCGTGCTCGTGCTCGTGCTCGTGCTCGTGCTCGTGCTCGTGTGCTTGTGGAGCAAGGCTGAGTGTGTGGTGACCATCAATCTCACTCAAGATTCATTTGTGTAATGCCATGCACACAAAAAAAGTATACCGTACCTTTGCGTACTCATCCCGCACCCCAAATTTCAGTGATATTTAGTAGAATTTCGCACCTTCCCGCACCCCCAGAATGTATATTTTTGCCCTTCCCGCATCAACCCCGCAGGGATTTTAGCCGTGTTCAGCACCAATAAGTGTTGAGCGAGTGAGAGTGTGAAACAAACAATCTTCTATGAAATAGAACACCGCAAAAGGGCAAAGGACAGCAAATATGCTGTTCTGCTCTCTATTCTGTTATACTGTACGCCCTTCTGTCTGTTCTGCTTTATATATGCTGTTCTGCTGTTCTGTCTGTTCTGCTTTATCTATGCTGTTCTGCTGTTCTGCTGTTCTGCTTTATCTATGCTGTTCTGCTCTCTATTCTGCTATACTGTACGCCCTTCCCAAATATTGCTTCCTCTTCCTCTAGCCACTATCACTGCTGCTGCTGCTACTTGTGTGTGCTGATGGTGTTGCTTGGGTGCAGACAGCCTTGGTGACCTCGTCTGACCATCTTTTAGCTGCTGGGTTGCTCTAACCTGCTCTGCACGCGCAAGTGTTGGCCCCTTTTACCCTGGCCTTCCTCCAATTCATCTTCACCCTGCCACACAGCTGTGTCCTTACTCTGTCCCCGCAACCAAAATGTGAGACTGTAGCAATCTTTATTTGGCCTGCCAACCGGCCTTATGTTGGCTGCCTCCTCCGCTTTGGCGCTCAGCCCGTTCCGCTATTGCTTGCTGGCTCGGACAATTGCCGCGGCTTGCACCCCCTCACTGCTGCTCGGCTGTCGCCGCAGCTTGCATCCCGAAATTCTCCCTCGGGAGCAACCAGTGCTGGGGCTGGGGCTGCTGCTGCTGCTGCTGCTGCTGCTGCTGAGGCTGCCTGGTGCTGTGGGACAGGGGGCGGGATGGGGGGTACCTCCCGCTGTTCATGACCGGCAGCGACACGGAAAGGGTTAATTTCACCAACCACGCACGACTGCGTAGGGTAAAAAAAAACATATATATACCGTTCGTTCACGATCAGTTCGTGACCACATTTTCAAATAATTAATTAAATTTTCGATTTCAGTTCGTGAGGGAGTCTGGGGATTAATTTTTGAGTTCGAGGGCACTTCGGGAGGGCCCTGTCGGGAATTAGTTTTTGAGTTCGAGAGCCCCCCTGTGAATGCTGCCTGTGCACTGCTACTGCTGTTAGTTGTGGCTGAAGCTGTGGCTGAGGCTGAAGCTGTGGCTGAGGCTTCAAGACCCGGCCAGGGGGTTCACACTGGCGCGCTTGGAGCTCATTTCGATTTTTACCTTCAAAATTACTATAAATAATTTATTTATCACTTCGAAGTTAGTTCGGACAGGCCTCCAAGAATTAATAAAAATTTTCGTTTTCTGGCCAAATAATTAATTAATTTCCGAAGTGATCGTAAACAAACGGTACATATATATACATATATTAGAATCTACCGCAGTCACCCCGCAGGGCAAAAAACGATATTTTTGCGGGGTGTTATCCCTAGGGTACGGTGGACTAATGGTGGTGCAGCCATGCAGTCCGTGCAGCAAATTTTCTTATTCTTTCCATGCAGCTTTTGACCCTAACAAAATGGAATCATAGGGTGACGCGCTGTTGCAATTCATGCAGCAACAATGCACACTATTACACTGTCAGTGCATCTTTGCATTTTATGCAGCAACAATGCACACTATTACACTGTCAGTGCATCATTGCATTTCATGCAGCAACAATGCACACTATTACACTCTCAGTGCATCATTCCACTCCTTATTTCACCCACGCAGCTTTTAGCCCTACCGCAAAATGGAGAACACTATTACACTCTCAGTGCATATTCCACTCCTTTCACCCACGCAGCTTTTAGCCCTACTGCATAATGGAGAACACTATTACACTCTCAGTGCATCATTCCACTCCTTTCACCCACGCAGCTGTTAGCCCTACTGCAAAATGGAGAACACTATCACACTCTCAGTGCATCATCCCACTCCTTATTTCACCCACGCAGCTGTTAGCCCTACTGCATAACGGAGACACAGCAAGTGCGCTTGTGCTCGCCCGCTCGCAACTAGCTCCGCTTGCAGACAAAGAGCCCAGCCTGCAGCCGCTGCTGAAGGTGAGAACCTGTATCATTATTACAAAGGCAATCAGGATGACGGGCTTGTACTTGCGTGCTTGCCCGCATTCTTAACTAGCCCTGCTTGCAAAACAATAACCCGACCTGCAGCCACTGCTGAAGGTGGGAGCCTGTTTCTGTTGCTAAGACAAGCAGTCAAATAGTGGTCAGAGTATACCTGCACTCAACGCTTCGCTCACCCTCTCGCACCAAATAACCCTGCCTGCGGCCGCTGCGGGTTATGATGACCCGATGTGTTTGCTGCATGGTGCTATGATTCAATTTGAACTCTTAGGAGAGGGCATGTAGCACAGTGGCATGTAGCACAGTGGCATGTAGCACAGTGGCATGTAGCACAGTGGCATGTAGCACAGTGGCATGTAGCACAGTGGCATGTAGCACAGTGGCATGTAGCACAGTGGCATGTAGCACAGTGGCATGT
>Ga0307968_1003842_pt1 | contig 12395 bp, 18 predicted proteins | sample OrgLakmetagen650_FD_201834 | JGI IMG/M metagenome (GOLD analysis project Ga0307968, IMG submission 201834) | Saline water microbial communities from Organic Lake, Antarctica - #650 | ecosystem: Environmental > Aquatic > Non-marine Saline and Alkaline > Saline | place: Antarctica: Organic Lake... | reverse complement strand
TAAGGCCAGGGAGTAAAGCCATTGTTACAATTGTATACCATTGCATTTGTGCTGGCAGAATCATGTGCTATGATTGGTGGGCCTAGACAACAAGCAGCTGAAGAAAGGCAGCATACATTTTTGCTGTAAAGGCTGAGCTTATTCATTCATGGTTGTCTTGCATAAGCCCCCCTCTTGTCAGAACATCATCAGCAATTATATGCTTTACACTTCTCACATTTGTTTGCATGTTGAGGGACATGTAGGCAAGTCCCTAGCCTAATTGCATCACATATGTTGCTCTGTTACTGCAGTCAGCAAAAGGCGATGGCATGGATGACATTTTTTACAGAGACAGTGCAAGCTCATGAGCAGCAGCAGCAACAGCAGCAACAGCAGCAACAGCAGCAACAGCAGGAGCAACGAAGCCAAAGTGCCACCATAAAGCTGCCTCCAATCCAGCACAAAAAGGATGCAGGAAAAGAAAGCATGGAGCAGGAGTTACAGCAATTAAGGTGTTAGCCGAGCAGCAAGCTCAACAGAATTGGTTGGCTGAGAAGGAGGCACTGGAATCTATGTTGCAACAAGCAGAACGAAAAGAAGAGGCGGCACAACAACATAAAATGGAGCAGCAGGTGCAGGTGTTAGCCAAACAGCAATCTGAAGAAAAAGTGGCGGCTGAGAGGGAGGCTCTAAACAAGAGGCTGCAGGAAGTGCAGCGCAGAAAAGAGGAGCGTGCCAAGGCAGTTTGAGGAGGAACAACGAACCTCTGTACTACCAAGACCTGGAGTTGTGGTACCACCTTAAAAAGGAAAGGGACAGGGGAGACGTAGGAAGATTTCATTGCTGTGTAGCAAAGCAGCAATGATCGGCGAGGGTGGTGGCTGTGTGTGTGTGTCTGTGCAAAGTAGTGCCTTCCTCCTCCTTCATCACCAGTACACTCATCCTAACAGCAAGCTACACAACAAACAACATTATCCTAACAGCAAGCATCCTAACAGCAAGCATCCTAACAGCACGCTACACAACAAACAATAAACGCTGGTGGGTCACGGGCAGGTCTGCACGATGCTGGAGTGCACCGCATCAAACACTCCGGCCTTTAAGTCGCCCTGCATTTCGTTGAGTTCCATGTCCTGGATGTAAAGAGGGGGAGCAGAGGGTAAAAGGAGGCGTCGTTGTTTGAGACACAGGTTCTGACATTTGGAGGGAATGGTGGTGGAGCTGTTCGTTGGGCCTTAGATGCCAGAGCGGTTCCTTTTAAATACTTATGGGGTCAGTGGTCCCCTCTGCACGGTTACTGTGTTCATTCTCTGTCAAAAGCACAGCGTACAAGAATACGTCTTTATCTGAGGCATCAGTCTGGACGTTCGGGGTCGCAGTGTGTAGAAACTGTGGCACAGAGGGTGAAGAAAGTGCTGGCTGTGGGATCCAGAGGGATCCAGAGGGTGTGTGCTGGCAATTGGTGGGGGCTACCATTAGACCTAGGTCTAGGAAGTAAGAAGTGTGTGGTCTGTTGTTAGCCAAATAAAATAGAAAATAGATTCCAATATAATATATCATGGCAATGGCTAACCCTTTCAGAAGAGGCACGTGCTCAGGCAAGCAAATACGTGGATGCACACCGTACACAAAAAAGTGTGCATAGCAATGGCCAACCCTTTCAGAAGAGCACGTGCTCAGGCCTAGGCAAGCGAATACCAACCCCGGTGCTGCACAGGTGCATGCACCGAGCTGGCATCAGAAAGAGAGTGGTCATGCTCTGACGCACATGACAGGATGGCGTGAAATTCAGTGGGGAGCTGATGGGTGGGTAAAAAGTGCACGCGTTGGTTGCTGCACGCAAAAGCAGAGTACTGCGAGCAGAACAGATAATGCTGTTTGCCTTGGACCTAATAGAAAAATGCCATTTGAAAGGGAGCCTTAAGGTATTCACGCCAGCAAGAAACAAGCAGGTGCTTTGACTCTGATACGTTGTGTGATGACCATGTGGTAATGAGGTTGCGTGATGACTACTCGACCCACCTTGATCCAATTGCCAGCACGTGCTTCATTCCTCATCGTGGCCACCATCTTATGGGTGTGAATTGATTTGTCGGACAGGTTTGGAACGTGCAGGTACAAGTACAGGTTCACCTGCTCAAATTAAAGGATTGCGTGTGTGTGTGTGTGTGTTTTGGAGAGAGAAAAATCACAAGAAAATGACCCCAACCAAGCCCGACTGCATTTGATGCCCCTTCTGGGATAAACCTTTAAATGCGGGAAGGGAAGGGGTTATGCTAGAACCCTACAAGACCCATTTGGCTGTGCCATTCAACTGCGTGGATGGTTTCAAGAGCAACAAGAGCAACAAGGCAGCGATTGTCCACTCACCTTGCAATCCTTGCGCAAATACGTCAACATATTACGAAGGTTCCGGTCTTCAGGGTTTCCGGCAAAAAAGTTGTCCCTGCGTGTGCGGGTTTTAATTGAAACAGACTTATAAATACTTGAATAGAGACGTGTGTGTCAAGGGATCTATGACGTGATTAGTCGCAAGTACTTGGAAGTGAGCGAGAGTGCAGTGAGCACACTAACAAGCACACGCAGCAACTCGGCACGTGAAGCGTCAACATCACTTATTCATTGCCTCAGCTGAGCGCGCATAGGCATGTACAGACAGTGCCGACAAAGCCAACTGTTTCATTCCACACCAAACCCATTGCTCCTTTTCCATGTCCAAGCCTTACTGGTGAGGTCCAAAGTCGTGGAAGGCTTGCCCGTGCTGAGGAGCATCGCCGGCATGGATGATGACTCTGACCCTGCTGCCCCAATCCATGCCACCAGCCAACTCCAGCCCTGAGAACACATCCTCCGGCACGTCCAGCTGTGTGTGTGTATAGGTGTATGTGCATGTGTGTGTGTGTTTCAGGGCAGGGTGCGTGTGGTAATGTGAGATATGAGGATGTGTATGTGTGTGAGTGTGTGCCACAGCCATGCAAACAATTGAGGGTTTAGAGCTGATGCTCAACTCTAAACTTGCACTATTGGCCGAGGGTATATAAGTGATGCTTAACAGTTGACAAATAAATGAAGAATTTGCAAATGACAAATAACTCAGATCTGGAGCCTTACATCAAACTAGCAACACCTGCAAATACAAGGGCAGCATGGTAGACTAGCAATGAGTCAAGGCAGCATTCTGCACCCCCTCCACCTCAGTAACTGCACCCGGTCAGCATACACCTACTCAGCCCTTGAATAGGTGTACCACCCTTGAATAACTGCACTGCCCTCGAATAAGTGTACCACCCTTGAATAACTGCACTGCCCTTGAATAACTGCACCCAGTCAGCATACACCTACTCTGCCCTTGAATAACTGCACTGCCCTTGAATAAGTGAACCCGGTCAGCATACACCTACTCTGCCCTTGCCGCCTGGAATGTGCGACGTCGCTTCCACACTATCCAGGGATGCCTTGAAGGCCTCTACAGCAGAGAAATGGGTGTGCAGTGCGAAAGTGAGGGGACAAAGCTTGGTGCCCCACACCACTATTTGCATGAAGTAAGGTGTCAGTCAGTGCAAAGCAGCGTGTGTGTATGTGCGTGTGTATGTATGTGTGTGTTGTGTGTGCTGTGTGCTGTGTGTTGTGTGTGTGTGTGTGTGTGTGTGTGAGAGTGTGTGTGTGTGTGAGAGAGTGTGTGTGTGTGTTGCACTTGCACACTAATGTCCCACACAGATATTACAAAAAGGTGCTGGCAGGAGGAGTGTGCTCATTGCAGCGTGTGCTACTCACATGTGCTATAGGTACATAACAGGTGCTAGGTACATAATAAGTACATAATAGGTACATAACAGTGTGCTAGGTACATAATAGGTACATAACATGTGCTAGGTACATAATTGGTACATAACATGTGCTAGGTACATAATAGGTACATAACATGTGCTAGGTACATAATAGGTACATAATAGGTATATAATAGGTACATAACAGGTGTTAGGTACATAACATGTGCTAGGTACATAACATGTGCTAGGTACATAACATGTGCTAGGTACATAATAGGTACATAACGAACAAGGCAAGGATTTGAGAGCACTGCATCACCCACACACAAAGGGTTGTGCTTGTGATGTTGCACACTGGTGACACACTCACACACACACACGCACACACACATACACACAGTACGTATGGACATGCCGGCGTTGCACACATTGCGATGCACACAGTGAGCTGCCAGGCACGAGTGCTAATAAGTGGATGTCCATGCAAACAGATTGGTGCGCAAGTCTGTACATCCTCCATCTCACAAATCACGTTCCACCCCACTTGCACTTGCTTTGTTGCCCATGGCCTTTCCTTTAACGAATGCTTGGCCGCACAGCTCAAACACTGACCTTGGTCGTAAGTGAATTGAAATGCAGAGGGTCCAGGCTGGATGTCAAAATCCCCGGGGACAGCGTACGCAACGCAGAGGAAGCTCAACATCTTATGATGCTATTGCATGCAGTGAAGATGCAGCAAATATGTTATGATACTTTTGAAGTGACCATGCAGCAAATCCTCACTGACAACAATTTTCATCTGCATGATGAGCAAACAGGATTCATAAGCACGTACTTGCCACCCCATTACTCATGAGCTCGTCATAACTCAGTCGTCAAGTCACCAACAGACACCTCACCTCACCTGTATGCAACATATTTCTGGTGATTTTCCTGCCGAATATGTGTTTGGTTATGGCTAACCCTATTTGCATTGCAACTGACTGGCACCTCATCTCACCAAATCAGGCTTGTGTGAATTCATGCCGCCTCAGAGCATTTTGGACATAAATTACGGTACACGTGTTAGGTGTACGTATTTAGGCTGTACGCATTAGGCTGTACGTAATAGGCTGTACGTACTAGGTGTACGTATTAGGTTGTATTGTACTGCTCTAAGACGTTGGGATTGGCTAATACGGTCTCAAACCATACAAGACGGTGGTCACCATGCAGTGTGATTTTGGCTCCAGCCCAAAACAATTCAGCCCAAAACAATTCTTTTCATTTTGCAAGAATTGCTCATGAGTAAAACACTAATTGTTAACCAGGAAGTAAAATTGAGGAGCTATGGATATAAAGAGAGCATTTTGCCTGAAGTTATGGTTCGGGTTTAGCATTGAGGTGATGTTTAATAAAAATAGGCCAATGATGTCAAAACAGTATTTGGAAGTTTGCAATGGGGAACTACTTAGCTCGGGTGTTATGATGTGCATTGAACTCATCCATTAAAGCAATGACACTGAAGAGTGCTACATCGTGTTTTTGAGGTTGGGGTTGCATGATAGATTTTGCATTTCCTATTTAGGATGATGTTCAAGTTTAAATAAAAGCAGGCCCGTGACAGGAGGCGCCAGAAAGCGCAACTTTTGGACGTCATGTACAAATCCGGGTAAAAATTAAATATACAGAACCCTAACGTCAAGAGCTTTCGATTGGTATATGTATGGGTCTGATCCGCGGAAAAGGGGGGTGGGGTGTCCGATTTTTTGGGGGGGGTCCCAAACATTTCTGGCCACTTCTACGGCTTTTTAATTACACCGTCGGAATCCTGAGCTCAAGCCCAGTCGATTGGCACCCTTTTTGGGCAAATTTGGTTAAGGGGGGGTTTGTGGACATGTCCAAAAGACAGAGGCACACACGCTCGGGTACAGGCCGCGGGGTGAGTCAAGCCAATGAAGCAGCAATTCACTCTAAACCCTAAACCCTCCAAACTTCCAGGATTGTGCCAGCATGAGATAGTCAGTAGAATTCTGAAAAAAAGGAAGCAATGTGGAGCCGTGCAAGCCAGTGCCCGGTGAGTCATTTGGGCATGGGCGTCCGTATCTCAGTATTTGCCCCATACCTCTGCGACACTTCAGATTCAGGTCTTGATGAGTATGTAGATGGATGCCTATTTGAAAAAGGAGCAGATTGGTACCCTTTCTGTGTGGGTGGGGGCACCGGAAAGGGTGCGTAGGAGGTGGGTGGTGGGTCACGGGGGTCCTAACAAACAGGACATGACGTCCATTTTATTTTTTTGGCGCCTCCTGCCCGTGATGTCAAAATAGCATCACAGCAATTTGTCCCCTTTTTTCCTGGGCACTCTTACAATGTAAGAACTCAACAGAGAGATTCAGCTGGAGTAGTGTGCTAATTAAAAATCCATTTATTCTTTTGATATCCATGCCGCGTCATCATCCCTACGGGATTCCTCATGCGGCTTGTAATCAAGTATAGCGTCCGAATTAAGCTTCCATGCAAGCCACTGCTGGGCCTTTCACCCGAACTGATACAGCCCAAACCCAGTCTCAGGGTCGTCCAGGGAAGCATTGTGTGAAGTCAACACATGAGAGGAGTATGCTGGAGGTGGAAATGGGAAGTGTTGGGGCGGAGAGGCCTTTCTGAGGCCGAAATTACACTGGCAGTGCCAGCTTGGCACCGTACTGTACACCGTACCGTATCGCACCACCTGGACGGTAAAATAGGTAAGCAAAATTCGAAAATACACCGTCTTTAACAAAAATATGGACCTTATTGTAGTCATAGCACCGTACTGTCTGACCGTCTGTGCACAAGCCTGCACCTTACACTCTGTATATATAGGAGTAGTATGTATATAGTTACAGCCAACCCTATTCATACTGCAACTGATCAACACCTCATCTCACCTGTATACAACGTAAACTTATTACTTAAAATTAATATGTATTTGGTTACAGCCAACCCTATTCATATTACAACTGACCGGCACCTCACCTCACCTGTATACAACATATCCCACCCTCAGCTCATAATCATCTGCTTGCTGGATCTGCGTGGCGATTTCCGAGATCTTGGCTTTGACGGTGTTGATCATCGGCCTGCATGGCGAGCATGTATGCAGAAACAATGGCGTTCCCTACAAACGGGGCGTATGATTTGAAGTATGGAGTCCAACACATGTCACACACACATTCAGCAAGCACACGTGTGTAGGTGCTTTACTGAGTAAATTATGAGGAATTGCGTAGGCAGTTGGACGACCTCCCACATGCATGCGTTTCCAGGGTGGTGACACCCAAGGGACTGGGGACCAGAAATGCTAGATCAGATGCGCTGCCCTCCCTCCCATTTCATGCAGCGCCATGTCAACTCCCCACCTCACGCAGTGCCATGCCAGCTCCCCACCTCACGCAGCGCTATGCCTAGGGTTGCCCAGAACCATATAAATATACATACATAGGTAAGTATATACACGGTGTAGATATACGTACCGTACACATACGGCCGTATTTGTTTCTTAAGAAGTTTACATCAAATTTGCGGTTGTTCTACGGTCTATTGTTTTATATGGAATACGGTATATACTCCATTTATACCTTGTATGCGTACTTATACCGGAATCCCATGTATGGTCCTGGGAAAACAGCCCTAGCTGTATATCTCCACCACATGCAGTGCCATGTCCCCTCTCCACCTCATGCAGTGCCTTCCCCTCCCCACCACATGCAGTGCCTTGTCCCCTCTCCACAACATGCAGTGCCTTGTCCCCTCTCCACCACATGCAGTGCCATGTCCCCTCCCCACCTCACGCAGTGCCATGTCCCCTCCCCACCACATGCAGTGCCATGTCCCCTCTCCACCTCATGCAGTGCCATGTCCCCTCTCCACCACATGCAGTGCCTTGTCCCCTCCCCACCTCACGCAGTGCCTTGTCCCCTCCCCACCAAATGCAGTGCCTTGTCCTCTCCAACTACTCTCCACCTCATGCAGTGCCTTGTCCCCTCTCCACCACATGCAGTGCCATGTCCCCTCTCCACCACATGCAGTGCCATGTCCCTTCTCCACGTCGTGCTCCCATGCCCTCTTGCACCACCAAATGCAGTGCCATGTCCCCTCGCCACCTCATGCAGTGCCATGTCCCCTTCCCCCACCTCATGCTCGCCGTGGCATCCAAAATGAACAGGACGTCCACGCTCCTTGCCTTCCTCGCCTTTGGGACCTGTAGATCATGAGCGATTGCCAGTGTGTGTGTGTGTTTGTGTGTGCCTGAAATTAAGGTACGGTACAGTACATGCGTGTTGTAATTTTACTGCTATTGATGCCACACTTTTCAAATGAGCGACGTTTCTAAGTGTCCAAATACTTCCATTTGTTATAGGCAAGAAATTACTTGAGAGGGCGTAGCACATGAGCTAAGATGAAGAAAGGGCTGCCAAAGACAGAAAGCACCTGTGCTCCTCACTCATTACTTAAAAATGAGCTGCTTTGTGTTGTGTGCTCCACACTCAATACCCAAGAAAAATTGAGCTGCTTTGCGTTGTGTGCTCCTCACTCATTAACCAATAAGTGAGCTGCTTTGCCTTTTGTGCACTGCGAGTCTACTGCAGCCATATTTGAGACTTTTGGACATGGTACGCATCAGAGGCAATGCTCTGATTTTGTGCAGACCTATCTGCTTACCTCGTACACACAAGCAAAACACTAGGCTGTACGCAAGGCTGCTTCTGCTCAGAAAAAACAGTTGATGAGCAGCAGCCAGCATGAGCGACTGCACAAAACAGAGACGACCGAGGCACGCACATACAAGGTGGTGTATGAATGGTTTGACGTACCCTGTCGATTGACGGATCCACTCCAAAACTATTCATCAGACACCAGCCTACGCACCTGCTCAGGGACGAACATGGTGCTGTCATAAACAGGCAGCTTGGACCTGGTGGTGGCAGGGACGCCCTGAAAATAACGAGTGAAGGCATCGCTCATTGTCATGTGCGCAGGCGAGACGAAGAGTAGTTTTTCGGCATCGTAGTGTCACAGGCTACACCACGAGTTGTCTGGCTTTGCTGCCAGGGTCGTGTGCTTACACCACGAGTTGTCTGGCTTTGCTGCCAGGGTCGTGTGCTTACACCACGAGTTGTCTGGCTTTGCTGCCAGGGTCGTGTGCTTAGGCTAAACCACACATCAATTGTTTTCCTTCTAACTGCACTAATCCCCACGCTTGGGCACTCTTGAAAGTCCTCCATCCCCCCTCCACAATGGTTTTAAACAACGTTGCCTTATAAAGAACGTTTGTTCAATTCACAGCGGACACCTCCCGACATCTTCATCTACAGACAGCTAAACAATGCATGGAATGCAGTCCTTCTGGTGATTGATTTGGGTGCACCACAAGTACAATGGCAGCACTCCTTGAAAATTCCTGGTCCCGGGACCCCGCATGGCTCAAAGAATTGCAGTTGCTGAATTCTCAATCCCTTGGGTGCCTGTCTAGGCAGTGGCCTTTTCTCTGCCAATCTACATACCTGGGAAAGGGAGATGCTCGCTTGCCGCGAGTTCAGGCTCTCCACAATGCTGGCGACGTTTGGCATCGGGCCCGCAGCAGGTTGGCTCATTGTCGTAAAGTAAGCTCGTAGACCTGTACACATGTGCAATGTGCATTGGCAATGCGGACAAGCTTTGGCGCACAGTGTGTCAATGGCGTACACGTGTTTTCGAGGATGTGCACATGTTTGTGCACTGCGCAAGCTTTCCCTTAGGGGCATACATGCACACAGCACGCAGCAGTAGCTTAGTAGAGGCATGCCGCAAAAGAAAGAGGCACATGCCACGCAATGATTTACAGCGGGTATGGGCATCACATGCTCTGCCTGCTACACACACACAATGTGTGTGTGTGTGTGTGTGTGTGTGTGTGTGTGTGTGTGTGTTGCGGTCGTGTGCTCACCTTCGAAATTAACACAAGAAAAGGCCCAAATTAATATATGTAATTAATACACCTTCTGGTCTTTTTTTTCTATATTTTGTTGGAAGGGACAGAGATGTTTGCAGGCAACCGTTTTAATTCACCAAGATCTGTCTATGCCTTTCGCTCATCCGATAGTTCGAATACGCCCTATTAATGGTACACAATTTTAGTTTTACGGGGATTTGTATACAACAATTCGAATTTCCATTCGAACGGTCGGACAAATTTTTGGCCTGTCGTGCACAAATAATATATTAAAATATCTAAACATGAATTAAGTCCCTCCAAGAATGAATCTCTATGTCGACCCTTCTCGGCTCGAGGAGGGCCAGGAAATCGGGAGGGGGGCCTTCGGTTTGGTGCTCAAGGGCAAGTATACGACTCCCACAGGGGAGACGCTGGAGGTGAGTGGGGAGCTGAAATGCCTTCGAAGGTCCGGATGTGCTCATCACTTGAGCAACACATGGATCGACCGAATGAGGGACCTTGCAAGTTTGGCTTCAGGGCGTTGGCCCACGCCCACAGTCCCTCTCCCGCTCGGCACTCGCTGTGCTCAGGTGGCCATCAAGCAGCTGTCCTCCACGCCCAAGCCATCCCCGCACCCGGAGGAGCCAGTGGCGAGACCGAGTCCGAGGGTTTTATGAGGGAAGTTGCCACCACCATCGCCACAGCGCTAAACTGCCCACATGTGGTGAAGGGTATGAAGATGTAGCATGCAGGGTATGAAGTTGTAGCATGTAGGGTATGAAGTTGTAGCATGTAGGGTATGAAGTTGTAGCAGCATGCAGGGTATGAAGTTGTAGCATTCATCAGGGTATGAAGTTGTAGCATGCTGCTGTTTCAAGCAACACGTTTCAGCTTGCCAAAGCACACCACATTGCGATGCTGGAATGTCCTTTAATCTTCAGTTCATCTGGCAAAGGAAGCGTAAAGCCAATGGGAAACAGTGTATTAAATTGAACTAGCGGTTGTTCCACCACCTACAACTACAAATTTATTTGCTTTCCTTTGCACATAAAGCTGCAACTTTGTTGATGTATCTTTCATTAATTAATGTAGGGGGCATTGCAATTTGCTCAGACAGCAAGTGGGTTAGTCTGGGCGTTGTGCACCTGTGTTTGGCGGATGGCATCAAATCTGGAGGAGGTCTGGGAGAAGGCCCTGAAGTCGGATGGGTCCTGGACATTGATCAACTTTTTGGTTGATGCGCTGAAGAAGAATGCCTCCTGTCCAGCAATCTCCACCGCTGAGAAGGTACATTGGACACATAATATAAACATTTGAGAGAGCTTCTTGGTTGATGCGCTGGAAAGGAATGCCTCCCGTCCAGAGATCTCCAACGCTGAGTAGGCAGGCTGGATGCATTATATAAGCTTTTGAGAGAGCCTCTTCGCTAAAGCGCTGAAAAAGAATACCTATAGATCATGCCAAGAGACAGCAGTTCCAGCTTGAATCCTAATTGCAACGTCCAAAGCCCACAACAGACAGATGATGTAGCACTGTGTGTGGGGGTGCATGTATGTCTAGCAGCTTCGAAGCTGATTTCAGTGCACCCTTGTTCTTGTGCACCCTTATTCTTGTGCGGGGTGTCCTTGTGCACGCTTGTCCTGTTGCAATGACCCTTGTCCTCGTGCACCCTCCTTGTGCACAAGAGCCCTACTGCTTGTGCACTCTTGTCCTCGTGCACCCTCCTTGTGCACAAGAGCCCTACTGCTTGTGCACTCTTGTCCTCGTGCACCCTCCTTGTGCACACGGGCCCTACTGCACTCTTGTCCTCGTGCCCTACTGCACTCTTGTCCTCGTGAGTGCCCTACTGCACTCTTGTCCTCGTGAGTGCCCTACTGCACTCTTGTCCTCGTGCACCCTCCTTGTGCACACGGGCCCTACTGCTTGTGCACAAGGGCCCTACTGCTTGTGCACCCTTGTTCATGTGCACCCTTGTTCTTGTGCCTCGCACATGGCATGCAGCAGACACCCGCTCTTGTGGCCGCAACTGTTTTTGCAGGCATAAATGATGGATGCCACCGACACCGGTTCTTGTGGCCGCAACTGTTTTTGCAGGCATAAATGATGGATGCAACAGACACCCTTCTGTGTGGCCGCAACTGTTTTTGCAGGCACAAATGATAGATGCAACAGTTAATGCCCTCACTTTCTTGCACCCTGCTTGTACTATCGGAGCGCATGCGTGCATTGTTTTTTCATAATGCTTCTGTGTGTGCTCTTTTTCAGCACAAAAGAGCTGGGCATTGGGTAGCGATGTCGAACATGGAGTTTCATGTGTGTACGAGGTATGTACAGCATCATGTCTATATGTGATTGAAGGTGCATCTGTAGGCTTGGCCACAGCCATACATATATACGTATATACAATGCATATGCGATGTATATACGATGTATGTACAATGTATACATGGTACTTGAAGCAGAGAAATCTCCATACATACGGTCATAAATGATGAGTATATACGGTTCTGGCCAAGCTATGCACATGTGCACCCAAATTACCAACTTTCCTTTCTTGCTGGTGATCAGGAGGTCTGAAAAGTTACCATTTTCTTTATTGCTGGTGATCAGGAGGTTTGAAAAGTCATCAGTTGCTGTATTGCTGGTGATCAGAAGGTTGCTTCATTGCTGGTGATCAGGAGGTCTGAAAAGTTACCATTTGCTTTATT
>Ga0307968_1003841_pt1 | contig 12396 bp, 15 predicted proteins | sample OrgLakmetagen650_FD_201834 | JGI IMG/M metagenome (GOLD analysis project Ga0307968, IMG submission 201834) | Saline water microbial communities from Organic Lake, Antarctica - #650 | ecosystem: Environmental > Aquatic > Non-marine Saline and Alkaline > Saline | place: Antarctica: Organic Lake... | reverse complement strand
GGCGGTGGATCCATGGACGTTACATTCTGCTGCTCATTGTGGTAGAGAGGTATTTACGATTTCTGAGCAAAGGTCTAAGGGAGAGACATTGAGGTCGGCACAGAAATACACCGAAGGACAAAGGAAGACAGATACAGATGTGTACATGCTTAAGGCCAGCCAGGTTGACGAGGGAGCAATCCATCCGGCTGGTTAGTTAAAACGTCAGGCTTCCCCAAAACAACAAATGCAGGAACACATTGCATGTGGATAGAGGAACACATTACATGTGGATAGAGGAACATATTGCATGTGGGTCAAGGAACACATTGCATGTGGAGACAGGAACACATTGCATGTGGGTCAAGGAGCACATTGCATGTGGGTCGAGGAACACATTGCATGTGGAGACAGGAACGCATTGCATGTGGATTGAGGAGCGCATTGCGTGTGTTTTGAGGAACACACTGCATGTGGATTGAGGAAAACATTGCATGTGGATAGAGGAACACATTGCATGTGGAGTGCGGAACACATTGCATGTGGGTTGAGGAACACATTGCATGTGGAGTGAGGAACACATTGCGTGTGGATTGAGGAAAACATTGCATGTGGATTGAGGAAAACATTGCATGTGGGGTGCGGAACACATTGCATGTGGGTTGAGGAACACATTGCATGTGGAGTGAGGAACACATTGCGTGTGGATTGAGGAAAACATTGCATGTGGATTCAGGAAAACATTGCATGTGGAGTGAGGAACACATTGCATGTGGAGACAGGAACGCATTGCATGTGGGTTGAGGCAGGCCGCACCTGCAAAGTGCAATGACGTCCTCTTCAGTGCATCAAAGGCACCGATATTGGCCTGGCAAGCCAACAGCACATGAATGACCTGCAGCGTAAATACAAAAAAAGGAATTTACGAACAGGTTTGCCTTTGATGCCTCGTGTTGCAGCAACACAATATTTCACGGTGGCCAGTAAGTGTATTAAACGCAGATAAGTGTATTCAATGTAGATTAGTGTATTCATTGTAGAAAAGTGCATACAATGTAGATAAGTGTATTCAACGTAGATAAGCGTATTCAATGCAGATAAGTGTATTCAATGTAGATAAGTGTATTCAATGTAGATATGTGTATTCAACGTAGATAAGCGTATTCAATGTAACCCACTTAGTTTTGGAGGTTTACAATGGGTATTCCACAGCTAACATCTCTTCAACTGCTGCCAAGTTACACTACACAGGTACCTGCAATGGAATCAGGTGTGCCCCCATATCACATGCATATTCTGGGTATAGCAGCAAGTTTCATCCTGAGCCAAATTCGAAATCTTCCTTTTGGTGCATTGCAAAATGTGAATTAACCACAAAATCAATGCAAAATGGGCATACAAACACAAACACGCACGCACAAGGACACCAACACCCACACCCACACGCACTCACATGCACCCTCACCCTCACCCACACCCGCATCCATATCCACACCCACATCCACATCCGCACCCACATCCACATTCGCACCCAAGCCCACGTCCATTACACCCACACCCACATCCACACCAACCAATCACCTCATCATGCCCGTTCTCACTAGCCGCCAGGAGTGGTGTCTTGCCATCTTCTGAAGCTAAGTTGATGTCTGCACCGGCTTCGACGAGGCGCATCACAGCGTGACTTTTGCCCTTCTTAGCAGCTGCAAATTGCAGGAAGGTGTTTCCAAAGATGCAGGGGCTGTTGAAATCGCTGCAAGCGACGACACCAGCGGGTTCCATTTGAAAATCAGGTAATATAAACTATCTAAAGCCGCAATCAGCTGGGAATGGTCACGCACTCATGGGGCAGATACCTGCAGTCAGGGCAGTCCATCCTGTCTGATCTCGCAGATTAACCGGCACTTGAGCTAGAAGGAGGTCCGTGAGCGTGGGGATGTTGTCGACCTCAGGCTGAGCGCAACCGTCGTTTTCAACGGCCCTGTGTCACACATGAGGGTCTGACTGAGCACAGAAAAACAGTGCCGTGACAATAGATGGCAAGGAAATGCATGCATGTAGACACTTTCATGGTGTTATGCGGCATTTCAAGCAGGGAAATTTTCGTATGCACTATGCACGGTCATATACAGTGTGTGTATCCGGTTCTGGCCAGCTCTCATTATAAGCAAGCTGCACACCGCTTTGCCAGCAATACTAGTGATCACATTGATAATAGCGAGGCAATATTATCACTGGAGGTGTGCAACAAAAGCACAGGCTTTTATACATACCCACAGCAGTACGAGTGATCACATTGATAGCAGCGAGGCAATAATATCACTGGAGGTGTGCAACAAAAGCACAGGCTTTTATACATACCCACAGCAGTACGAGTGATCACATTGATAGCAGCGAGGCAATAATATCACTGGAGGTGTGCAACAAAAGCACAGGCTTCTATTCATCCCAAAGCCCAACTCATTCACACACCCCTCCCATCACCGCCAAAAGGTTTACCAGTAGGGTTGGCCAGAACTATATATATACGGTGTATATACGGTACTTTTGGCAGGGAAATTACGAAATATACGGTCATATACGGTTTATTTATACGGTTCTGGCCAACCCTATTTACCAGTGTAGCCGGAAGTGGGGATTGCTCCCCCCAGCTTCAAGGACTGCAGCTGTCAACAACATCACGGAGTTTGTGCGGTACTTCCAGCAGGGGAATACTAGTATGCACGATCATATACCGTGGGTGTATTCGACTCTGGCCAGCTTTATTTTATAAACAAGCTACACACCGCTTTGCCAACAGTTTAATTGGTAAGTGTTGGCCAGAACCATATATATACGGTGTATATACGGTATTTTTGGCAGGTGAATCAAAAATATACGGTCATATACGGTGTATATATACGGTTCTGGCCAACCCTACACATGATCAAATGATCAACAGCAGCTATCGCTCCTCGCAGCTAGGCATAACATCATCGCTGAAGGACTGCAACAAGCACACACAATTGCACGCGCTTTCAATTACACCCACGGCCCAACACATTCACAAAAACAATTCAAAACATATTACCAGTGTAGCCGGAAGTGGGGATTGCTGCCCCCAGCTTCAAGGACTGCGGCTGTCTCTGTGTGCCCCTTTCTTACAGCGGCGACATACGCGGTTTCTCCATTGCCGTTGCGTACGTCAAACATAGCTGAGGAGCTGAGCAGAACACGCACAACATCTGTGAGCACATGTTGGTGTGATTCTGAAACAACCATGCTGGAAATATGTAGGGTTGGCCAGAACCGTTTGTAAACGGTTTACATACAGTAATTATTTTAAGCAGGGATATCACCAAATATACGGTCATATAGGGTGTATATGGTAACAATAAAAAATACTTACACTGTTGGTATAACGCGCCAGACAGACTTCACGGTTATGGCCAATCCTAGAAATGTGCTTCTTAATACCGGGTTGCTGGAGCTGCCACACATCTTTAGACATGCATATGGACCGTTGAGACCCTGCTTGGGCTTTGTATGGACCTTGTTCGATACGTACCTTCTTGTCAATACGTAAAACATCCAAAGCATGAGCTGGCTGGCATGAGCATTAAAAAGATAGGTGCGTGCCTCTACCTCACAAGGACTTGTTGATATGAACCTTGTTGTTGATACATAATACATACCTTCTTGACGATACGTACCTTCTTGTCAAAGGCCTCTTTTAGTATTTGGTGGAGCTTGTGGACCTACTGCTGCGTTTTCTTGCTGGATCGGCCTTAAGGTATAAAAGCATAACGCATCAACCCTTAAGCTGGTGCTTGCTTCTGTGAGACACACTTGTACTGTCCATTCCTGTATGTACCTTGTTCACGTAGACCTACCGGCCAAGTGATCCACCAGAAACGCACGCAAGCATGTACGTACACACAAATCATTTGCTTACCTGTTTGTACCTTGTTCATGTAGACCTACAGGCCAAGTGATCCGCCAGAAACGCACGCAAGCATGTACGTACACACAAATCATTTGCTTACCTGTTTGTACCTTGTTCACGTAGACCTACAGGCCAAGTGATCCGCCAGAAACGCACGCAAGCATGTACGTACACACAAATCATTTGCTTACCTGCTTGTACCTTGTTCACGTAGACCTACAGGCCAAGTGATCCGCCAGAAACGCACGCAAGCATGTACGTACACAAAAATCATTTGCTTACCTGTTTGTATCTTGTTCACGTAGACCTACAGGCCGAGTGATCCACCAGAAACGCACGCGAGCAAGTACGTACACACAAATCATTTGCTTACCTGTGTGGCCTGCGCATGCGGCTGAATGTAAAGCAGTATCCTACACGGCAATTTGTGTGAGTAAATTGAATAAATTGAATAAGGACGTCCTTTGCAACCATGCAAGAGACACTTTCATAAGAAAGGATTAGAAAGGACTTTCAAACAGAGTTAGTATACCTAGATCAGAACAATGTTTTGCCCCACTTGCATATGCATTTGTGCCTCAGCAAAGTGTTCGCCCTGCTGCTACTTGCTAGGTGTGTGTGTGTGTGTGTATGTGTGTGTGTTGTGGGTCTTTGTGTGTGAGTGTGTGTGAGAGTATGTGAGCGTTTGTGTTGTGCGCGTGTATAATATAGGATAGTGTCTGTGTGTGTCTGTGTGTGTCTGTGTGCGCGTGTGTGTGTGTGTGCTGCTACTTGCTAGGTAGCACTAATTAGGTATTTTGTAAACCTTCAAACAGGCATCAAACATACAGCAAGCTAAGTATGCAAGATAAGATGCAAAGTCCCTTGAGAGGGCTTGCTGCATGTGCCGTTATATGTAAGGGAAATGTCCCAACTTACCCCATCAATATTTACAGCATCGACGTCCGCATTCTTCTTTAACAAATGCTGCACCACTGACGCACTTCCAGATGCACTTGCCAAAATAATGGGTGTGTTGCTGCAGTGGACAGAAACAATGGAGCGCAACATACAAATTATACCGCAGCAATATTCACAGACTGTGCCAAAATAACGGGAGTGTTGCTGCAGTGGACAAAAACAATGGAGTGCAACATATTAATTATACCGCAGCATTGTTCAAACAGACTGTGTCAAAATAATGGGTGTGTTGCTGCAGTGGACGGAGGCAATGGAGCGCAACATACAAATATACCGCAGCAATATTCAAACAAACTGTGTCAAAAAGATGAGCAAGATCAATGATTTACTTTAAACACAAAGTGTCTTGGAAATTGCTCCTTGGAGCAGCTAAGAACGTGTGTGTGCAGTGTGCAGCAGTACTGAAAATAAGCAAGACAAATGAAACACTGTTTGCGCTCAGCGTCTCAACGTTTTTTCTTCGTGCAGTCATTAAAGCGTGTGCGCAGCAGTACTCATATTTTTGCATTACAATTGTGCTTCTTGCATTGCAAGTGTACTCATAATCTTGCACTGCTAGTGTATTTTAGTACTCTTGCAGCAGTATGGCAACGGACCTCAGCGCCCCCCTGTCTTCGATGTTGGCTCCATGCTCAATCAGCTTCACGACAGCATTGAGGTGCTTCCCAGCTGCAGCCATCTGGACACATCACGCACGGAGTTTGAGGACAAAAGGGTGTGGCTCAAGATATGGGAGATGCTGCCAGCTGCAGCCATCTGGACATCTGGACATTGGCTTAAGATATGGGAGATGCTGCCAGCTGCAGCCATCTGGACAAATTACGCACGGAATTTGAGGACAAGAGGGTGTGGCTCAAGATATGGGAGATGCTGCCAGCTGGTTGGATAATACATGGAATTTGAGGACAAAGGGCAAAAGGGGATAGGTTGAGCAGCCATTCCAGGTTGAATGCCTTTGTAATCCAAACTAAACTAAACCAAAAGGGATGGTTCGAGATATAGGGCAACAGTTGGCTAGATAATTTGCACAGAAGTATACTTGCAGGAATGTGCATATCAGCTGTGTACAAACATCTACCAAGAGCAAAGTGCTACCAATCACTTCCTGACCCTGACTTCATGCGGGGAGTGACATTTACTGGCTGCGTAAAAGAGTCTGTTTTGTCGGTTAAAAGGTGCGAAAAAAATACGGACGGTCACTCGAATGCTAGCGAGGCTGCAGAATTGCCTAGCCAAGCCTTACCAAGATGCAGGTCTTTTCGGTCCCAGGAACTTTGCGGTGCACATCTGCCTTGGCAGCAAGGAGGGTGGCCAGCACATCCCCATGCCTGTTTGCAAAAGACAGGGAACACGCATGGCAGTGAGGGTGCCCCACAAGGAAAATTGAATTGATTGTGGGTTGCCTGCACAGGGTATTATAATTGTGTGGATTTTAAACAGGAAAAAAGGGGGGCTCTAAGAGCTAAGAGGAGCCCTTGAATCATGGAAGTCCTCATATTCCCTCTCTGAATTTATTCCTTTCTTAACTTGTCATCACAGTATCACTGATTTTGAGATCAATGCATTCCTGAATCAAGACTCATACAGACTCCTCAAGTTCGTGTCAGATTTAGTTTCAATTTTTGACACTGGTTGATTTTGTTTCACCAGCCAATTTGCCATCAGCCAGAGACTCGGGCTGTAGGCCATCCTTGTAACCCCTTGTAACCCTTGTAACCCTCATATTCCCATGCCCACCCCCTTGCAAGCAGCCTCCTCAGCGTAAGGCTCCTCAGCTGGGACACCAAGGAGGTTGAACATCACCCAGCACCAGAGAGCATGAATGCACAACTCTGCTTGCAGTACAGAAGTAGCCAACGGAGAGCGTGGGGGCCCCCTGGCACGTGCCTGACCGGCGCCTCACCCTCAGGATGCTTACTTTTGCCTATTTTACATTACTCTCTTTCTCTTAGGTTTACCTCGTTCTCATAGGTTGGGCAGCCATTTCAGGTTGAATGCCTTTGTGATCCAACTAAACTAAACTGAACCATACTTACGCTTGCCTCTGCCACCGTCCACAGCCCGGAACCAAAGCTCAATTAGGTGCAGGTTGCCGAGGATGAACAGGAAACTGTTTTCGTTTTCCCAACAAAAAAACCCAGGCCCTGTGGGCCTAGACATTATTCGTTTATTGTTGCAGACCCCGCGTGGAGTGAGCTCCAATGACACATTGTGAATCATAGGCTATACACATTAATTTGCACAGCAGTAAAGAAAGTCATGACGCATCTGCATCATGACACATCATGCAGCACGTGCTGCCATGCTACTGGTCAAAAATGACAATGGGATGCTGCCTACCAGGGCAGGTCAGCTAGCAAGTGCACAGCACTTCATCTTGTTTACAAATGTTTACGAGGATTTTTGGTAATAATTGTGACAGCACGGCATGCAACTTCAAAAAAAGTAACAAGGGTTGGCCGTTGGGCGTTTTATACCTAGGGTTGGCCAGCAACCGTATATACATATACGGTGGTTATACGTTATTTTTGGCAGGGAACCCACCAAATATACGGTCATATACAGTGTGTATATACGGTTCTGGCCAACCTACGTATACCATCAGATGGAGTTGTATGCACCTGGGTATATACCACTACAAAGGGGGGCATTCGAATTGGTGTAAATCCCAATTGCCTTAGTGTGTCAAATGTTTTGCTCAGTTGCTCAATCAATTTGCTTTAGAGGACAGGCCCCTGGAAAAGGGCAGCCTGACAAAGCACGTTTGAAGTAACCATTTTCTTACCCACTTTTAGTGGCCGTACGCCGTACGCGTTTTGCAAAACTAATTCTATTAAGCAAGGCTTGAAAAGGTTATATTTTAAAACAAGACCCTGAACTGACAGCTGCAGGGCTACAACATAGGTAACTGCATACACTGCTCCTGATGGACACAATTAATTGGCTACACTGGTACCTGCGTACACTGCAGGTATGTACGGTTTGGTCAGGGTTAGGGTTAGGGTTGGCCAGAACCATATATACACACCGTATATGACTGTATGCATGGTCATTTCCCTGCTAAAATTATTGCATGTACACCGCATATACGTATATACGTATGTATTATTGGCTCTGGCCAACCTTAGTTATGGTCAGATTGCGGTGACTTTGGTCAGCCCTTGCAGCATGAAATGATTACGGTCAGCCCTTGCAGCATGAACTGACGACGGTCAGCCCTTGCAGCATAAAATGACTACGGTCAGCCCTTGCAGCATGAACTGACTGATTCATTCTTACAAGCTTCGTGATCCAATACAAAGCAGGAAGTGACTTACTACGAAGCATGAAATGGCCGACCCATTTGTACATGCTTGATGATTCAACACAAAGCAGGAAGTGACTTAGCATGCAGCATGAAGTGACCACAGTATGAAGGATAAGTGACCGACCCGTTCTGAGCCGCCTTGATGACTGGCGAGACCCCATCAGTGTCAACCTCATCAGCCGGTGCCCCTGCTTGGAGAAGCTCCTTCACTGCGATGGGAAATAATTTTGCAATTTGGCATTCAATGGCTTAGAACCAGAAAACAGCTCACTCTGACTGACATGATTGCCTGGCGTGAAGCAAACTGCACACGATTTCTTGCTTCAATTGTCACATGACTCACAAGAGTAACCCCTTAGCTGTAAAGTGCTTTCAAGGCCCCTTAGACTACATCAACCCCATTTAAGTACGTCAAAAAGGAGAACACACCTGCATTGTTGTGACCATGCTGAGCAGCAAAGTGGATCCTTGTGAAAATGCTAGCGTTCGCTTTCTGCAATGTGTCTATGGCCTCCATTTTGCCGCAGTTGATTGCAAGCACCAAAGCTGACTGCACAAGCAAGGAAGTAAGTAAGAGACAAACGGGCAAGCAGGCATTTGATGCACTGTTGTTTGTGGTTGTGTCTAGCTTCTAAGGTGCCTAACTTGCTAAAAAAACGAAAGACCGCACAATGAACATGGAGTGTCCGCGGGGGCTGAATCGGCGCTTTTACAGGGTTGAGGTTTACATGCCTTACCATATTCGTCAAATTCTAAATGCAATCCTGTCTAGCCTTGGCCTCTTTTGACTTGCGCCATCAGCTAGAGGTAATAACAAAGTGCCATTTGCAACACTGCCGTGCAGGTGGCAAGGAGCTAGTAATTATGTACCTGCCCAAGTGCATCGAGGGTCTCTAGAAATCGCGAGATGCGTTGCTGTTGCGCTTTTTGCTGCTGTAACTGTTCAAGCCTACGGGCTTCCTCTTCCTCTTCTTTGTTTGCGGCAATCTTGAAAGCTTGCATTGCAGCTTCCCGGCTGTTAGAGTCCTGTGTAGGAAGACACACAACAGGTACTGGTGAATATGATCAGAGCACAAGATTAAATCAGGTGCACACCTTCTTCTTTCTCTTCAACCCCTCCCACCCCAAACCCATCTCTCTTGTGTATACTCGTATCTCTCTCCCTCCCTCGCTTTCTCTAGATTTATATGTGCTGCACCTTGACTTTAGACAATGTCAATGCCAATACGCACCGAGTTCTCTCCAACATCGATCACACACCTTCTTCATTTGCTCAGGACTCTCTGCAGCTTCGGCTGCATTTTCGACTCCAGGATGGCTCACCCTCCTGAAACTACACAATGCGATACAAGAAAGAGGCAATGAGAGTAAGATGAAGCTGTTGCGCATCTGCCAGGGGTTGCACCCATCCTGAAACTATCGATGCGAAAGAAGAATGAGGCAACGAGACTAAGATGAAGTTTTTACGCATGTGCCAGGTGTTGCGCCCCAACTACGAATGTTTTGCCAGCAAGGCCCACGACAAAGTCCTTTTGAGGCAGATTTTTATCTCCCCTCCCCTTTGACTATTTCAAGGGTTTGGTTTTACCCCTTGCTATTTTGTGTTACACTCTAATTGCTGGGGGCATCAAATGGAAGGCCATCTGCCTTTAGCTCCATATTCTGGCTGGCCAAGCTGTCTCTGTGAGCATACATGTCGTTTCAGACACTGGTTATCTTTATAGAAGTATACATCAGCTTTTCTGATTGTTTCTTGGTCACAGGTTCGGAGAAATAGCTGTGCAGCATTTTCAGCAAGCATACACAACTCCTAGTGAAGTACCAGCCGTGGGACGACCAGGGGTTTAGGGTTAGGTAAGTCGAACAGTCAATAAGTCAAACAGTTCCTTGAAGACAATGTGTCAAGCAGGTTGGAAACAAGCGGCACAGAGACTTAGTCAGCAACAGTTCCAGCCATGACTTGTCAACCACATTGCAAGTCTTAACATTCAGAGATACACTGTGCTAGCAACCAAGCAAAACTGCAAGAAAGGGTATACTAAACCTAAATCCTAAATCCTATATTTTGATTGCTTTGACACTGGATGCGCACCTTGCATTGGCTCCCAGCATCATTTCCAGTTGCAGCTTACTGGCCAGCTGTCCGTTGCCACGTGGCAGCTCTGTGGGGGAGAGCGGCTCTGCGTTCACCTGCCCCTGAAGGGATTAAACAGTTTGTGACTGTACAAAATGAGTGGACGCTTAAACCTCTCATGTCAAAGCAACTAAACCATCTCGTGCAGCATTCTGACAGCATTGCAAGAACGGTCCAATCACGCCTCATCGATCATCCCCACCTGGTAGGCGTCGTCGTTGCTATTTTTGTCCTGTTCCTCATAACCCTGGGACCGAAGCAACGTAAGGAGCAGAGGACCAGGCTTTGTGCACATAACAGCACAGTGTAGGGCAGTCATTTGCCTGCAAGTGTGTGTGCGTTTGTGCGTGTGTGTGTGTGTGTGTGTGTGTGTGTGTGTATGTGTGTGTGTGTGCAAGTTGATTTGATACAATGATGGACGACGCCTGTTTGAGTGCCGAGTGTGCAAACTAACTCATTATCTTTCCCCAAATGCTGGTGTTGCCATTAATGACAACCCGTTGTATCTGTAGTCATAGATGCAGATATTACCACAAATATTAACAGATTTAGATGACACAACAGAGTTGTTCATGCTCTCAGAGACCCACGGAGGATACTCAAGATTCATACAGTGTACAGTGTATGTCCTACGGGTGTAAATAAGCACACCCAGCGTGGGAGGAAAAATGGGTAATTCTACCAGGCTTGTAAGTTTGACTTTTCTTTAACTCGCGACTGACTGCAACTAAGTGGCTTACCTGGTTAAATCTCGGAGAGTTGGATCTGCACCAGCAGCTAGAAGGATGTTCACGATAGTCAAGTCCTCTTGTTTCACAGCCACCTGCATCAAATCAGGCAGCAACTGATGCGGATGAAGCATTTCATGAAAGTCATTTATAATAGAGACAACAAGATGATTGATGTCGTTCCTTATGTGCACACTACTCTGACCTGAAGTGCCGTCACACCATTCTGGTTGCGAGTATTGACGCCGTCTGGATTGCTTGCTGACACTAGCTTCTTCACGACTTCCACGTTGCCAGCTGCAGCAGCCCACCTGTGTGTGTGTGTATGTGTGTGTGTGTGTATGTGTGTGTGTGTGAGTGCGTGTGTGCGCGTATGCCCACCAGTCTGAAAAGGGGAAGGTGACGTGATTTCTGCTGTCGCATGAGGCCAACTAGCTATGTTGAGTCTTTGAATGTATGCAAGGTGGAAAGTAACCACGTGTGTGCTTTTGCTGACTGCATATGTCAAAAGCCATGTGCGTTTCCATTCATGGCACAGCAGCACGCATATCGCAAGCCACGCTCACATGCATGCCGTGTTGCCAAAGCTGTCGGCGTGCGCTTCCTGCCCCTCATCATCAGGGTCCAAGATACCCTCAAAAGCATGCAGACAGCAAGCAGGGGCGTTCGACAGCGGCTCAGCTGTGCCTAACGGGAGGCTAGGCTGCTTTTTGAGCGTGCCAAGCAAGCTTTTGCTTCCTAGGTGGTGTTCAGTTGATGCATACAGGCTGCTATTGCCTTTGCTCAGCATCTCAGCTGCCATCTTAGCAGGAGAACTGGCCGCAGGAACGCTTGACAGGGCCCTGACAGAATACAGAAATGGTGTCTCTATGGAGGGGGAGGAAACCGGGAGGGAGAAAGGAGTGGTGCAGGCACCGTGCTCCTCGGCCGGTTTCCAGCTGACACGGTCCTGGTGGGACGATGACATATGGCTTGATGGTTGTCAGTCTCTGTACCTGTGTGTGTGTGTGTGTGTGTGTGTGTGTGTGTGTGTGTTTGTGTGTGTGTGTGTGTGTGTGTGTATGTGTGTGTGTGTGTGTGTGTGTGTGTGTGTGTGTGTTTGTGTGTGTGTGTGTGTGTGTGTGTGTGTGTGTGTGTGTGTGTGTGTGTGTGTGTGTGTGTGTGTGTGAAAATGCATGCACAACACATCTGGTCAAACCAGCTCAACTTGAGCTGGGTACCTGCGCTTGCTCGCAGGGTCCAGTAGAGGACTCTAGTCTTGCAAAGAAAGCACGCCTGTTCAGGTGAAGCTCACCTTATGCATGTGGCATGATGGAGAAAGGCATATGCATGTGGCATGATGGAGAAAGGCAGAAAGACATTA
>Ga0307968_1003839_pt1:10000-12403 | contig 12403 bp, 16 predicted proteins | sample OrgLakmetagen650_FD_201834 | JGI IMG/M metagenome (GOLD analysis project Ga0307968, IMG submission 201834) | Saline water microbial communities from Organic Lake, Antarctica - #650 | ecosystem: Environmental > Aquatic > Non-marine Saline and Alkaline > Saline | place: Antarctica... | reverse complement strand
CATCTTGAGCACCACAAGGAACAAATGCACAGACATGCCTGCACTTGCACACAAGTGCTGGCATACACACCTGCAGTGCTTGCACGCACGCACGCACACGCACGCGCGCACACACATACACACACACACGCATGCATGCACACGCACACATGCACGCACACACGCATGCACACGCACGCGCGCACACACACACACCACATACACACACAAACACACACGCATGCACGCGCACACACACACACGCACGCCCACACGCACGCACGTGCACACATACGCACGCACGCGCACGCACGTACACACACACACGAGCGCAAATGCACGCACGAACATGCACACACGCATGCATGCATGCATGCATGCATGCACGCAAACAAGCACGCACGAACGTGCACACACGCACGCACGCATGCACTCGCGGGCGCACGCACGCGCGCACACACACACACTTACACACACACACACCACACACACACACATACACACACACATACACATTTACACGCACGCATGCATGCGCACACAGGCCTAGGCACGCACGCACGCACGCACGCTAACACAAACACACACACACACACACACACACACACATGCACACACACACACACACGCACGCACACACACACACGCACGCACACACACACACGCACGCACGCACACACACACGAGCGCACGTGCACGCAAGTACGCACGCATGCACTCGCGGGCACACGCGCACGCACACACACACACATTTACACGCACGCATGCACGCGCACACAGGCCTAGGCACGCACGCACACACGCAGATAAGCACGCTCAGCTCAGTCTTGGTCCAACACTTTGGCCAGGGGACATGCTGTTCTACAGGCTTGCCTGTGTCCACATGTGTGTGTGGCACAGAACCACAGGTATAGCGCTATATTTTGGACCTAAATACCGCCAGAGCCCGACAGAACCAAATTTCCGAATTAATTTTTTGCCAGGGAGCATTGTGCACGGCACCCTGCATGCCTTCCAAATCCGATGCCGAAATTCCTTCGGCAAGGGGGAGTTCTGGCAGATATAGCGGCTGAAATATAGCACAATATAGCGCTATATAGCGCTATAGAAATGCCTCATATAGCGCTATACGCCGATCCCTAGGCATAACAAATGGCATGACATACATTTGGTATAAACGGATGACATACACTGCACTTTGTACGTGGGTTGTGACGTGGGCAGTCTCGAAAACATGAATGATTGCACAGCAGAACACACAAACACATACGCACATACACCTCGCGTCTCAAAAACATGAATGACCACACATACAGAGCGGACGAGCCCAACAAAAATTATAGGCACAAAAGTTAGAGCTAGCTCTCGGCTAGGGAACTACACAACACGAACGCGCCCAAAACGAACACCTGTCATAGTCCGAAAGGAACGATACATTGCACAGTCTAGCTGGAAGTAACACCATGTACACACACACACACGTCTACACACACACACAAACACATTCACACACACATGCACTCACACATACACGTTCACACAGATGCATGCACACACATCAGGGCTTTCACGTGCCTTGGCTAAACATATAAGAATGGGCACACACAGGCACACACACTCTCCACCTGGCCCACCTATCCAGAAATAGACATACACACATACACGAAGCCCCCAACGCACGCACCGCTGGGGCTGCACAGCAATCATGTCTGGTCGGAAGTACTTGATGCTATCTAGGTAGGAGAGGTAGACACAGTTGCGATTGGGCTCCGGGCAGTCAGAGCCGTACTCTTGCACATACCTGTGCATGTGTGCGTGCACATGTGTGTTTGTTTGTGTGTATATATGTGTGTATGTATGTGTGTGTTTGCCTTTGAGCATGTGTGTGTACATGCGCTTGTGTGCATGCGTGTACGTATGTGAGTATGAGCAATAACCCATGCGGCGTGGGCTTAAAGCCTAACCACCACTCACGAACACATATTTGCACAATCACACACACACGCAAAGAATGCATGCACACGCGGTGCACACTCACATGCAAAAGATGCACACATCAACGCCGTCCAGTTTCTGAAACAGCAGCACCACCCGCTGCCGGTAAGGGAACTCTGGAGCAAAGCCCTCTGGCGAGAACGTCTGTGTGTGCATGTGTGTGTGTGTGCTTGTGCATGTGTGTGTTTGTGTGTGTATGTGTGCGTATTTGCGCGTATGTGTGTTTGTGTGTATGTGTGCGTATTTGCGCGTATGTGTGTTTGTGTGTATGTGTGCGCATGTGTGTGCATGTGCGTGTGTGTGTGTGTGTGTGTGTGTGTGTGTGACATGCTTTGTACAACCAAAGCGCGACAGAACCATGGTCACACGAACGTAAGCCTTGCAAGAGAAATACTTCTGTTCATGTCGCAGGTACCTCCATACATACAC
>Ga0307968_1003839_pt1:0-5000 | contig 12403 bp, 16 predicted proteins | sample OrgLakmetagen650_FD_201834 | JGI IMG/M metagenome (GOLD analysis project Ga0307968, IMG submission 201834) | Saline water microbial communities from Organic Lake, Antarctica - #650 | ecosystem: Environmental > Aquatic > Non-marine Saline and Alkaline > Saline | place: Antarctica: Organic... | reverse complement strand
CTCAGATGGGAGTGCCGAGGGTAGCTGTGCATTGCGCTGCTGCTGTTGTTGGCTGTAGATGAGCTCTTTATGGACACCAATCTGCTCGTACGTGAACGTTTCCAGCAACGATGTGCCCGTATTCTGTGAGCAGTGTGAGTGTATGTGTGTATGTGTGTGTGATTGTATGTGTGTGACTGTGTTGTGTGTGTGCGTGTGTGTGTGTGTGTGTGTGTGTGTGTGTGTGTGTGTGTGTGTGTGTGTGTGTGTGTGTGTGTGTGTGTGTGTGTGTGTGTGTGCGCGCGCGTGTACGCGCACATGTGTATGTTTGTGTGCGTGAAATAAAAATGTTCCAGTGGGAATGTGGAAACATTTTTATTTCACGCACACACACACACATACGCGCACATGCGTGCGTACACACACATGCACGCACACACACAAACACACACAGGGAACTACGCATACACATGCGCACCTTGCTAATGATGGGAACAGAGTCTGTCTTGATGCGCTTCACAGGCTCCTCCCACGCACTAGCAGAGTACTGCGACGGCAGCGCCTGCTGCATTTGGTGTGTGTGGTGTGTTTGTGTGTTTGTGAGTGCATGTGCGCGTGTTTGTGTGCGTGTGTGCGCGCGCGTGTGTGTGTGTGTGCATGTATGTGTGTGCGTGTGCATGTGCGTGTGTGTGTGTGCATGTGTGTGTATACACTAGTGTGTTCTTAATGGTCGTACGTGTGCATAGAGGTGAGAGGCTGCTGAGGAGCACTGACAAACAATCGCGTGTACGGACACGGACATGTACTTTTGGGGAGGATTAGGTCAAAGAGCAGAGCATCTGCCTGAGAGGGAAAGGATTGGTGAAGCGTGCATAGGCGCACGCACGAACGCACACATGCACGACACACACACCTGCACGTGAGGTGCAGGAGGGTAGGGTACCCCCCCTGACGGCTGCATGTAGCCACCGCCCTCGTGCTTGATCATTCCAGGGGGAGGCGCCCCTCCTGACATGGCCATCATGCCTGGAAACGCGAATGTGTGTGTGTGTGTGCTTGTGAGTGTGTGTGTGTGTGTGTGTTTGTGTGTGTGTGTGTGTGTGTGCGCGTGCATGTGCGAATGCGCACGTGTTGGTGTGCACGTTGGCATGCGTGGCCTCATACAATGGACAAAAAACGGCATTAACTGAGCAAGATGTCCACGATAACCAAAAGCAGCAACATTTATTACTTGCTTATTTTTCAGGTCACATCCCAGCGCTCTTCTCACCTGAGTGGCTGCGCTTGTGCCCCGGCGGCTGCGGCGGCTGCGGCGGCTGTGAGTGTGCGTGCGTGTGTGTGTGTGTGTGTGCGCAATCTTAAGCGTGTTTATGTGTGGTTTTGTGCATGTTAGTACAAGTGGCAAGTGTGCGCACTATGAGCGTGTGGTTGCGAAGGTGCGCCTAAACATTTGCATGTGTGAAAGCAAAGTAGCGTTTGCAAATATGTGTGTGTATATGTGTGTGTGTGTGTGCGTGCGCGTGCGCGATCATGAATATTTGTGCACACAGACATGTTTATGCTTATGTATGCCTGTGCACGTGGTTGCGTGTGCGTGTGTGTGTGTGTGTGTGTGTGTGTGTGTGTGAAATGTGTGAATTGTGTGTGCACGTGCACGTGTGCATGTGCGTGTGTGTGCAATCACCTGTGGTGGCAACGGTGGCTGTTGCATGGCAAAGCTGGTGGGCGGGGGCGCCATGGGCATTGACATGGTGCCATTCATGGGTGCGTGCATCATGCCTGCGTCGTACAACATAGGCAGGGTTGTGAATAGAGGGGTTGGATTTGGGCTTGAGACAATGCCCTCGCGTAGGGTTGGCATGAGTCGCTTGCTTGCAGCAAAAAGCACACAGGAAACTTTTGGGCTGCGTTGCCGGTTTTGGATCAAAATACCAGAGGTGGTCATCTGAGGGTCCAGAAAGGGGTGTTTTTAAAATGTGAATGGAGTATGCGTGCCGGAGTTTGCAGTTTTTACGCTCAGGTGTAGCCAGATACTCATGTTGGTGCTGAGCGTAAAAACTGCAAACTCTGGCACGCACGCCTAATTGCCTGCGGCGTGAACCCCACTTTCCAGTGCCAATCTGCTACATCTCACCACCTACTGCACCAATTCTGAAAGTTTTTGCATTAATGGTGTTCTTTTGATAAATAAATATCATTGCAACAAAAATGGAGTGAAACGGCCCAGTAGTTTGTCAGATACTCCATTTGGGCCCATTTCCCTTAGAGAAAACCAGCAAAAGGGGTGCCAAAAAGGTGGAAAACCAACCTTCACCAAATCTACTTTTTAAAAGCCAGGCTGGTGCATAATGATAAAGGAAGTTCTCCTGTCTTGTTTTGGGATGAAAAGAGGCCCTGGATAAGGCGTGGTGGCCTGTAATGTGCGAACTCAGTGCCAAAATTTAACTGGATTTCTGCCAAGACCACTGGGGTGGTCCAATTGACCCCAAACTTTGTGGACCATCTAGTTATGTTAATCAAATATAATTTGCATCAAAAAAATCACATCTCCAGAACATTTGCTCAGTTGACCCCCTCAGTCAAAATACACCCAACTCAGCAAAAAAGGGGAGTGGTAATTTGCCCCTGAAGGTCTTAGACGGCGTGGGCGTGTTTGCTGGCAGAAATGTTGCATTTCTGGAAACCCTTTTGAAACATGCTTTTTGGGTTTTTGCTGTCAAGAGCTCTTGAGTATGTCCCCCAGGAAAACCCTGCCAAGTTGCCAGGTCTGAAATGCTGGGGGGGGGGCGGTGGTGAGCAGCGACAGCTGAGATTCAATAAAACAAGGATTGGTGCTCAGCGCCCCAATTATCGTTCGTGATAAGGCTATGTTGCAAATTTACAATTTGATCATCTCACTTCAGGAGGAGACTTTTGGCCTGAATTGCTGCTCACAAGCGGCACACACTTGGAACCATTCTCTAAATGCAAAGCGCATGCAGAATAATGCATCATTCGGTAGCACATGCAGAATAATGTGCCTCGGTAGCGCATGCAGAATAATGCAGCACTCGGTAGCGCGTGCAGAATGATGTGCCTTGGTAGCGCAAGCAGAAAAAAGTGCCTCGGTAGCGCGTGCAGAATAATGCACCGCTCGGTAACGCTGGCGTGCCGTCAATAAGTACCTTGGTGCATGGGATGAAGCATTTGAGGAGGAGGCAGGGGGTGCTGCTGCTGCTGCTGCTGTTCTAGCTGCTGCTTGATGCGCGTTTTGCGCACGTACTCTTTCACGGGGTGGCAAATGGGGCAAGTGTTGCTCTGCAGTGGCAGAGTTTGCGCGTGCATGTGTGTGTGTGTGTGTGTGTGTGTGTGTGTGCAAACACGCAAGCGTCTATGTAGTCTCTGCAGCCTGCACAAATTATCCTGAATTCTTGGTGGCTATCTCAGGCATGAACGGCTCTGGTAGTCGCATTATGCTGTGGCATTCACATGCTGAACTTCTGGCGTTGAACGGTCAAATCCACCGCCCCAAAGAAAGATTGTACAGGGTTCCCCGCAACCGCATACATTCACTCTCCCACTCACACCCAAACGCACACACTCTCACACCACCACCACACATACACACACGTACCGTGCACTTTTGGTGGTGCTTGAGAAGCTCCTTAGAGGTGCCGCAGCGTGGGTATTCGCAGGCTGGGTTGGCGCACTGAAGGATGTGGTCCCACAGCTGCTTGCCAAACCTGCAGGGGAAGGCGTACGTGCGTATTATCTCTCTGTTGCAAAGTGGATTGGTCTTACTGCATGGTTAGACACCACGTGTATAATTGTGTGTGAAAAAGTTGGCATACTGAAGGATGTGGTCCCACAGCTGCTTGCTAAACTTGCAGGGGAAGGTGTACGTGCGTATTATCTTTCTGTTGCAAAGTGGATCGGTCTTACTGCATGGTTAGACACCACGTGTATAATTGTGTGTGAAAGTAGGCATACTGGAGGATATGGTCCAACAGCTGCTTGCCAAACTTGCAGGAGAAGGCGTACGTGCGTATTATCTTTCTGTTGCAAAGTGGATCGGTCTTACTGCATGGTTAGACACCACGTGTATAATTGTGTGTGAAAGTTGGCATACTGGAGGATGTGGTCCAACAGCTGCTTGCCAAACTTGCAGGAGAAGGCGTACGTGCGTATAATCGTTCTGTTGCAAAGTGGATCTGTCCAACTGCTGATGGCTAGACACCACGAATGTGTATGTGTGTGTTAAGTTGGCACACTGGAGGATGTGGTCTCACACCTGTTTGCCAAACCTGCAGAAGAAGGCGTACGTGCGTAGCATAAGATGTTTTGCACACAAACACACATACACAAACCTGCACTGCTGCTGGAGCGGACACTCCGTCTCTGAATGCCGGCACTTAGCGCAGTGGCGCAGAAAAAGCAGCCAGCGCTGTTGCTTCTGGATGTATTGGGGGTTGGTATCGGCTGAGATGTTGTCAAAAACACCTGTACGTGTGTGTGCGTGCATGTGCATGTGTGCGTGTGTGAGTGTTTGTGTGTGTGCGTGCGTGTGTGTGCGTGTGTGTGCATGTGTGTGTACGTATGCACGCGCATGCAAGTGCTGCTCCACTGTGAGAGCTTGGGTCAGAACAAGTTCTTGCTTTGAACGCCAAGACACAGGCATCAGAACACACAAGGTCATGCGTGCAACGCACTAACCAGGTCATGTGGCGTGCCCAGTATACTCAAACACATCACCTCTCAATACCTGCTCATTCGCCTCTTACATATTCGCCACAGCTGATGCTTTTATGAAACCACACCCAACTTCCCTAACCATACCCACACCCAAAACCACACACACATACACACACACTCACCCACCCACCCACCCACGCCCACACACCCTCACCTGGCACGCTCGTTCCAGCGGTTGCCTGGATGCCCCCCAGCCCCACCCCAGGCATGCCATTCACGTTCGGCCCCATAGCACCACCCCCCATGGGCTGCGCCACGCTGCTGCTGCTGCCGCCCATGCCCCTACCCCT
>Ga0307968_1003836_pt1 | contig 12410 bp, 19 predicted proteins | sample OrgLakmetagen650_FD_201834 | JGI IMG/M metagenome (GOLD analysis project Ga0307968, IMG submission 201834) | Saline water microbial communities from Organic Lake, Antarctica - #650 | ecosystem: Environmental > Aquatic > Non-marine Saline and Alkaline > Saline | place: Antarctica: Organic Lake... | reverse complement strand
ACCACCATGCAGCACCTCACATGTCATGCACCACCATGCAGCACCTCACATGTCATGCACCACCATGCAGCACCTCACATGTCATGCACCACCATGCAGCACCTCACATGTCATGCACCACCATGCAGCACCTCACATGTCATGCACCACCATGCACCACCTCACATGTCATGTACCACCATGCAACACCTCACCTACACACAGGGAAGGGGCGAGGCTGTGCCGAGCCACGTGCAGTGCTGGCCATGCTGGTACTGGCTGTGCTAGTGCCTGTCATACTAGGGCTGGCCACACTGGGTCCAGCCAAACTTGAGCCAGCCAAACTGGGGCTAGCCACTCTAGGGTTAGTCAGACCGGTGCTAGCTACACTGGGGCTAGCCAAACTGGGGCCAGCCAAACTGGGGCTAGCTATACTGGGGCTAGCTATGCTGGGGCCAGCCAAACTGGGGCCAGCCAAACTAGGGCCAGCCAAACTGGGGCCAGCCAAACTGGGGCCAGCCAAACTGGGGCCAGCCAAACTGGGGCCAGCCAAACTGGGGCCAGCCAAAGTGGGGCTAGCCAAACTGGGGCTAGCTCCGCTGGTGCTAGCTGAACCCCCACTGCGGTGGCTGGCCGTGCTGTGGGTCAGTGGGGGCTGTGTGAGTGGAGGTTGTTGTTGCGGCGGTAGGGGTTGTGGGGTGCGTGTGATTGTGAGTGTGGGTTGTGCTTGTTGCAGTAAGGGCTGTTGTTGCAGTGGGGGCTGTGGGGGCTGTGTGAACGGGGTGTGCGCTTGTTGTTGTTGTTGTTGCTGTTGTTGTTGTAGTTGTTGGGAGGTGAGAGGTGCAGAAAGCAAGGGGTCAGGGGGGAGCTGTGGGTGGGCGTGGGTATGGGGAGTGACGTGAGGCTGTTGGCTGTTGTAGATGTGTACAAGAGTTGGTTTGGGGGTGGGGTGTAGTTGCTGGGGCAGGGGGGCCTGGGAAGAGGAGGCTGGGGGGAGTGGGAGGGGAAGGGCAGGGTGCGAATCTGGAGGGGGAAGCAAGAGGGTCAGGAGGCACTGCTGTTGCTGCAAGTGCTGCTGCTGCTGCTGGTGCTGGTGCTGCTGCTGCTGGTGCTGGTGCTGGTGCTGCAAGTGCTGCTGCAATTGCTGCTGCTGCTGCTGCTGCTGCTGCTGTAAACGCTGCTGAGGTGGTGGAGCAGCAGGGCATGAGCCTCCCTTCCTTTCTGCCACACCCTCATCACACAAAGAGCCCTGCTGTTCTGCACGGAGGGTGAGTTGCCTTACACCCTGCCAAAGCAACGCAGCATCTGCGGCGTCAGGGGCAGCTGTGGTAAAGACGCTTCTGCTTTTGCTGTTGATGGTGGCGGTGGTGGTGGCGGTGGTGGCGGCGGTAGTGGTGGTTAAACGGGTGGGGGCGTTGATGGTGGTGGTGTTAGTGCCCGCGGAGGTGGCTGAGGTGGGGTGGGGTGGTGAAGGAAAGGTGGGCTGCTTATTAGGTTGTTGGGGTTGTTGGGTGTGGGAGCAGCTGCTAGAAGAGAGAAATGGGGCAGCTGGGATGGGGCAGGCCTGGACACTTGTTGCCTGTGGTGGCTGCTGCTGCTGCTGCTGCTGCTGCTGTAGGTGCATTTGTTGCCGAGGTTGCTGCTGCTGTGGCAAGCTGCGTAATTGTGTGGCTGATGGGGCCTCGTGGGATGGGCTGTGTAGGAGGCCCGGCAGCATAGGCCGTAGGGGTAAGGCGGCTTGATGAGGGGACCTGGAAGTAGAGGGTGTGTGTTAAGGGACGTGCAGGTGTGTGTGTATGTGTATGTGCGCGCGCACGTGCTTGTGAGCGTGAATGAGAGAGGGGAGATCGTGCATGCGTGTGAGCGTGTTTATGCTGAGACAAGGACACAACGGCATTGCTACGTCTCCTTGTATTTCAGCTTCTCTTGCCCTTTCAATGCACTTAGTCAGATCATGCTGATAGGCGACAGTAACGCAAGGCAACCTTTTGCGCACATCTGCTTTAAAGGCCCATAAAACAATAGCACATCCAATCAGGCAATTGCTGCTACGCATAAAGAAAATTACCTCTGATTGCAAACATGCACAACGCACATGTCCACCCAGCCAAGTGCAAGCGCTGAAAGATACATTTCACACACGCACGCACATGCACACACAAACCCACCCAGCCAAGTGCAACTCCTCCAGCTCCTTCGCATCCGGAGGCCCGGCATCCAGGAGCGGTGTGCTTCTGGACAGCACATACTCCAGAGGGGTTTGCCGACAGAGCTGTGCCAAGCTACGACCAGCACTGCTGCCTTCCACATGAGGATCTGCATTGAGCTGCCCCTGCTCCCCCTGCTGCTCTGCATGTTGTGCCTGCTCATACTGCAGAAGCTGCAGGGCAAGGTTACGCTCTGCAGGATGAGCGTCGGTGTTTGTGGCCGTGCGGATGAGGCAGTATGTGAAGGGCTTGCGTGACGTGACCTGTGCGTGCCAGCCCTGGGCTATGAGGAACCATGTGGCCAGACGCTGTGCGAGGCTGAGGGCGCAGGAGCCCTGTAAGGTGTAAATGTGTGTGTATGTTTGTTTGTGTGTGTATGTGTGTGGGTGCGGGTGTGCGTGCCTGAGGGAGACAGAGGGTATTTGTGTGTTTGCGGGCGTGTGAGTGTGTGTTCGTGTACGCGTGTGCGTGCAAGTGGTGCGTGTATGTGTTTGCACGCACGTGTGTGCCTCTGTGTGTATGTGTGTGTGATGTGATGTGTGTGTATGTGTGTGTGTGTTTTTGCGTGTATTAATGCGTGTATGAGTGCAAACGGTAAAACAAGGACACACATCACGTACAAGTGCGTGTCAGAGGGTGCAGCGTGCCACTAGGGTTGCCATACAGCATGCATGCGGCAGGTGTGAGCATGGTCACGTGCATGACAGCCACCTCGAGCAGCAGGAGCGCTGAGCAGCAGGCACGGTAAGTGTCTTGGGCTGGGAAGGCTGTACGCCAAGCATCCAGGGAGGCTCCAAACGACCGGTTATCTGTGCTGAAGAGAAGGGACAGGAGCCTGGCATTTTCAGGTACGCTTAAGGCTTGCATAAGGCTTAAGAGACTACACTGTAAGACATGAGGGACATCACCCCGTACACGGGTTCCCGCACCACTTCTACATGAATCACCAAGCAATTCAAATTTACATTGTTCAAACATAATATGGGTGTTTGCACCCAACAATATTCTGTTGGCTTGCTGCCATGCACGATTTCGTCCTTTAGGAATTAAGTGCATATTTTCTGTAGTTCCACTGGGTAGCATTAGCCATGATGTTGAGAAGTTCTGTCCCTGCCCAGGCCCAAGGCCTGAAGCAGGCTCGCCCTGCAGCCATGCCCAGCCTCAGGAGGAGGGGGGTACACGCACGGGTTGCTGCAGACAAGGAGGTAGTGCCTGGAGAGGGCATGCTGCCCATTCCAAACCCAAAAGACTGGGCACCCGGCAGGTGCGCAAGAAAAGTGGTGTTTTGTGTTTTGCACGCTTACATCTTCCCTCACAGGAACTCCTGCAGTGTGTTGCAATGAATGCTGCATACTGTAATTTGCACAAGCCTCTGCGTGCCAACAAGCGCAAGTAAGCATGCTTGCATTCCCTGTTTTTTGCATGCACAGCAAGCATGGCTTCGTACTTGCACATACAATCAAGGCAGCAATGATGTTTGATGCTTTGATGCTCTTATGTCTGCTGCCTTTGTCTGCAACAACGATAAAAGGAGGGTTTGCTCTTCCTCCCACGCCCTGTCCCGCTCCCTTCCCTTCTGCCTTCCATTCCCCTCACTCCTACTCACTTGTGGTGTTGTCACCTGCTCTGTGCACACTGCTGCCCGCAGCTGGCGCAACTTCCCGGCACTCCAACAGCCCATGTACCCTGACCAAGCAGTCGTGGACAAGGTGTTCAACCGCATTGCTGAGATGCCCCCCCTCATTTTCGCGGGGGAGTGCCGGACTCTACAGGAGCGCCTGGCCAAGGCATCCTCCGGCGATGCATTCGTCATCACGGGCGGAGACTGCGCCGAGTCCTTCAGCCAGTTCAGCGCCAACCGCATCCGTGACTTCTACCGCGTGCTGCTCCAGATGTCTGTGGTCCTGGCGTTCGGGGGCGGTGTGCCCGTCATCAAGCTGGGCCGCATCGCCGGTCAGTTCGCCAAGCCTCGTTCCGCCAACGACGAAACCATCGACGGCGTGACGCTGCCCGCATACCGAGGCGACATCATCAACGGCCCGGAGTTCACGTCGGGTGCTAGGATCCCCGACCCTGACAGACTCATTCAGGCGTACAACCAGTCCGCATCCACTCTGAACCTGCTACGCGGTTTCAGCACAGGTAGGAGAAAGAAAGAGCACACACACATACACACACACACACACACACACACACGCACGCACACACGCACGCACGCACGCACACACACACACACACACACACACACACATACACACACACACACAGGCACACACATGTACTTTACAAATGCACACAAGCATGCGCGCTGACAAGCACACACACATAAGCACACACACGCACACACACAGACACACGCACACGCACATGCACACACAGACACACACACACACACGTACATACACACACGTACACAAACACACAGGCACACATGCACACAAGAATGCGCGCACACACGCACACACACATGCACGCACACACAGAATCACGTAAGCGCACACACACACACACATACACATACACACACACAAGCGCACACACAGGTGGCTACGGTGGCCTGTCCCGTGTGTCTCAATGGAACCTTGAGTTCATGGGCAACAGCCCGGAGGGCAAAGCCTACTTGGACCTGGCCAAGCGTGTGGATGAGGCCATCACCTTCATGACTGCCTGTGGCATGGACCCCTCCAGCCCCCTGATGCGTGAGACAGAGTTCTACACTTCACATGAGGCCCTGCTGCTGGACTACGAGGAGTCCCTGACGCGGCTGGACTCCACGACCGGGGGCTGGTGAGTATTGGTGGGGGTGAGGTTTGGTGTAAAATGGTCAGTTACAGCAAGCCAGGCAAGAGGGGGGTGGAGGGGGGGAGGGGATACGCTGTGCGGTTTGGGGAGTTCCAGCAAGCCAAGTGCACAAAACGTATGGATTCCAGAGGGACGACAGTGCGTGTGGGCTGGCGTGTGGGTTGGATGGTCCGGGGTGCCTTGCGCAAGTAGGAAGCTGGCCCAGGTCTAAAGCTAGGGCTGAGGAAGACCCTGAGCACACCGCACCCTTTTGTGTATTTCAGAACTACAGCATTTTATCTTCAGTCTGAGTAGCTGACAGCGCCTCGTCTGTGCCTGTAATGCGCAAGCGAGGGCGCGCTTTTCTTGTGGCAATTTGGCTGGCCCAGGTCGGCGCAGGAAGACATGCATGTTAACATGCACGCGCACACACACACGCACACACATACACACACACAAACACACACGCACGCACACAAACACACACATACACACACGCACACACATAAATACATACATACACGCAGGTACGACTGCTCCGCCCACTTCCTGTGGTGTGGCGAGCGCACGCGCCAGCTGGACAACGCGCACATTGAGTTCTTGCGGGGCGTGCAGAACCCTGTGGGCGTCAAGGTGTCTGACAAGATGGACCCCCGCGAGCTGGTCAGCCTAGTGGCCACGCTCAACCCAGAAAACGTGCCAGGTGAGGGGTGGTTGGGAAGTTGGAATACAAGGAGAGTGTGTGTGTGCATGTGGAGGGGGGGGAGAAGCGCGTGCGTGTTTGCATGCTCCGTATCCATCTGGGTACTGCGGATCCTACACAATTCCTACTGTTGGGCACAGCCCCTGAGAGAGCAAACCAGCGCAAACTTGCCTGTCCACCACCCTTCCAATTAGATTAAGATTGAGCCGTCAGCCTAGCAGCCGCGCTCTACCTCAAAAACGCGTGCCAGGTTAGGGAAGATGTGGGCTGGCGATTTTTTGGGGTGAGGCAGGGTGGTTATGAAAGAAGGCTACCGTACCTTTGCGGATCCATCCCGGTGCCTAGGTAAGGTAAGGTAAGGTAAGGTTACATCACTATATATGCCTCAAAGGGCATCTCAGCGGAAGTTTGGAAAAATCTTGAAACTACCCCTGGCTAAACAAAAGATACAGAAGCTAGAGGTAACATGACACATATGTATGTAGAAGAGAAAAGTGTATAGAGAGAGAACGTTTGTTTTGAAGAAGCGCGAAGAGAAAGCATCAGGGAGAACGAGGAAAAAACTGTTGATATGTCTCAGAATGTGTGTGTATGAAGTTTCAGTCAGAAACATGAAACAAGAGGCTGAGAGAGCCTCACAAAACCAGGAGTGCCAAGAGAACAAGCGCAGCGGAGCAGAAGAGAGAACGGGTTAAAAAGGACGCATGCAGCCCCCAAAAACAGCGCCTCTCTCTCCTCTCTAGCTGCCCACCCCACCAGCTCACCCAGCTACAGCAGACCAGTCCGATGCTGTCCTCCGCAACTTGCCAATTAAAACCGTGAGCCAGGGCATGCCTGGCCGTGAAGGGAGCCGATGCCTAACTCGCCAGGAGCAGGTCGCAAGCTACAGCCGGGCTCTAGTTGTGACTGCTGCCACGGCTACCACGCTCAGGGCTGCCGTGTTGCTCCGCCGTATGAGTCTTAGCCGCTCCCGAGTATTTCCGGGCGTGTGCACGAAGGCACACGAAGGCGTTTTCCAGGGGGCACCACGCGGAGGTGCTCATACATCGCCCCCTGATCCCGGTGCCTAAATTTCATAAATATTAAACGTAACCCCGGGTAACCCCGGAGCCTCAAAATATATATTTTAGCCATTCCCGTACGAATCCCGGGGGGCAATTACCCCAAGCAGCGCATGTGCGTGTATGTGTGTGTGTGCGTGTATGTACGTGTGTGCGTGCGCATGTGTGTCGTGCTGTGTGTGTATGTGTGTGTGTTGCTGGGGCGCATGTGTGTCGTGCTCCAGGCCTGGGGCGCATGTGTGTCGTGCTGCAGGTGCTGGTGCTGCTGCAGGTGCTGGGGCAGGTGCTGGGGCTGGTGCTGCAGGTGCTGGGGCGGGGCGGGGGCGGGGCCTTCTCCGCTCATCACTGTTCACCCACCCACAAAACTTTATTTTCGCCAATCCCGGGCAACCCCGGAGCCTGAAAATAAATATATATTTAACGATACAGGGACTACCCCGGAGGGCCAAACACGTTATTTACCCGGGATGATATCGAAAAGGTATGGTACTCAGCTTAGTGGCCGTGTTGTGCCTAGTGTCTTGCCGCGTTGTGCCTTGCGTCTTACCACGTTGTGCTTAATGTCTTGCCACTTTGTGCCTAGTGTCTTGCCACGTGCCTTGCGCCTCACCGCGTTGTGCCTTGCGTCTTACCGCGTTATGCCTAACGTGTTGCCGCTTTGTGCCTAGTGTCTTTCCGCTTTGTGCCCAGTGAAGAGAAGGTGCCTGTCACCAAGGCAGACCATGAGGTGATGATTTTGGAGACAAACTGGCAACCTTGCGTCCTAGACAAACTGGCAATTCAGTGCCTAAGGCAAACTGGCAACCTTGCGTCCTAGACAAACTGGAAATTCAGTGCTTAAGGCAAAGTGGCAACCTTGCGTCCTAGACAAACTGGAAATTCAGTGCCTAAGGCAAACTGGCAGCCTAGTGTCTTAGCCAAACTGACAATCCTCGTGCATGAGGTCCTTTCTGCCTAGTATCGCATATGAACACAAGGAAGTGCCCGGAACAGCTGGAGGAGGGTTAGAGGTCATACAGTGCTCCTGCAGACCTGATGCCCTGACATAACGCAACAGCATGATTCATATCGCAGACACGCACACACGTACGCGCATATACACCACTACCACACTCATGCACTCACACATGCTCGCACACGCACATGCACCACTGAAACACTCGTGCACTTACACATACACACGCTCACACACACGCATATAAACACATACAAACACACACTCACACACACATACACACACATATAAACACACTCACACTCATACACACAAATAAATACACGCATGCAGGTCGCCTTGCTGTCATTGTGCGCATGGGTGCCACCAAGCTGCGAAACCATCTCCCCGCCTTTGTGAAGGCCGTGCAGGAAGCTGGTCAGGTGCGTGGGTGTGTAGAGGCGGGGGTGGGACTGCGGGGGGGCGTGCGTGCATGTGGGGGGTATGCAAATGGGTGGGTGGTGGTGGGTGTTATGGGGTTATGGGGTAGGGTTGTGCATGGATGTGTTTGTGTATGTGTGTGTGTGAGTGTCTGTTTACTTGGCTTGCTATGTGTGTATGTATGTGTGTGTGTGTGTGTGTGTGTGTGTGTGTGTGTGTGTGTGGACTCAGTTGTTTCTGACAGTCGATCGCTGGCTAGTGCAAGTAACAGATCTGGGAGGCGTGGCTTGTTTGCAGCAACGTGCAATCAAGTTCAGCGCCCTCAAAAAACTGCAACTTCCACTGCTAAAAGTATGCAGCCTGTAGGTTAATGACCGGTGGTTTCAAGTGCGAGACAGAAGCAGTGCGCTGTTGGAAGGGGTGCGTGCGTGTGTGCATGCATGCGTGCGCGTGTGTGTGTGTGTGAGAGAGAGAGAGAGAGAGAGAGAGAGAGAGAGAGAGAGATACTGTGAGACTGTGAGACGTCAAATCTGCAGCAATATGTGAAAGGCGTGGAGGGCACTTTAGCTAAGATGTCTATCTTCCGGTATGACTACAAGAGAGAGACAAAGCTGAGAGTTAAAGCCTGACAATTTTGCTTAAGCAATCAAATACCTGTGTGCTGTGTACTTATGTGTACAAGCACATGCAACACACAGCCATGGACACACACACACACTCTCACAGGTGGTGACCTGGATCTCTGACCCCATGCACGGCAACACTGAGACTGTGGTGGGCTACAAGACTCGCCGCTTTGACAACATCCGCGCAGAGATTGAGGCCTTCTTTGATGTGCACGAGTCCATGGGCTCAGTGCCTGGTGGTGTGCATGTGGAGATGACAGGTGTGCAGTGTAGGGAGCAGTGTAGAGAGCAGCAGCGTAGGGAGCAGTGTAGAGAGCGGCATAGGGAGCAGTGTAGGGAGCAGCGTAGAGAGCAGTGTAGAGAGCAGTGAAGGGAGCAGCGTAGAGTGCAGTGTAGAAAGCAGCGGCGTAGAGAGCAGCAGTGAAGGGAGCAGCGTAGAGTGCAGTGTAGAAAGCAGCGGCGTAGAGAGCAGCAGTGAAGGGAGCAGTGTAGGGAGCAGTGAAGGGAGCAGCGTAGAGAGCAGCGTAGAGTGCAGTGAAGGGAGCAGCGTAGAGAGCAGTGAAGGGAGCAGTGAGAGTGCAGTGAAGGGAGCAGCGTAGAGTGCAGTGTAGAGAGCAGTGAAGGGAGCAGCGTAGAGAGCAGCGTAGGGTGCAGTGAAGGGAGCAGTGTAGAGAGCAGTTAAGGGAGCAGCGTAGGGAGCAGCGTAGAGTGCAGTGTAGAGAGCAGTGAAGGGAGCAGTGTAGAGAGCAGTGAAGGGAGCAGCGTAGAGTGCAGTGTAGAGAGCAGTGAAGGGAGCAGCGTAGGGAGCAGTGAAGGGAGCAGCGTAGAGTGCAGTGTAGAGAGCAGTGAAGGGAGCAGCGTAGAGAGCAGGGTAGAGTGCAGTGAAGGGAGCAGCGTAGAGAGCAGCATAGAGAGCAGTGTAGAGAGCAGCGTAATGTGCAGGGCTTCAAGCTGCAGCATCAATCTTGCACAATGGATGGAAGGTTATTGGTGTGTGCTAATCACACAGGCTTTCTGTCTAGTAAAGGAAGAGGCAAGATTTTGAGCTGTGGCACTAACTTACATACAAACAAAACACTGATACACACACACATGCACACACAGACACACACAAACACATATACACACACAAACACACACAAAAACAAACACACACAGGTGATAACGTGACAGAATGCATCGGTGGCGGCTCCTCCATTCAAGCAGACGACCTCAACTCCCGCTACCACACTCACTGTGACCCTCGCTTGAACGCGGAGCAGGCCTTAGAGATTGCCTTCTATGTAGCTAGCCGGCTTAGGAAAAGTAAGTGTGTGTGTGCGTGTGTGTCTGTGCGGGTGGGGGTGGGGGTGGGGATAAATGTGTGGGTACACATTCAAGGTTAACAAAAAAAAGGCCTTTAGTTAGTCAAGAAGTGCGACTGCTAACCTGTATGGGTACACATTCACACCCTCATCTGCACACACACACACACACACACACACACACACACACACACACACACACACACACACACGCACACACACACACGCACGCACGCACACACACACACGCACGCACGCACACACGCACGCACGCACGCACTGGTATTTCATGTGCTCCTGGTCCGAGTGCAATGGCATGAATGCACACTAGTGCAAGAGCAGACTGGCACACGTAGCGTGACCGCACTCAGGATCAAGCCACTCCTGTGTGAGTGAAATGTGCATCAAGAGTGAGCACTGCCTGCAGCGTTTCCTGCTCTATCAAGCCACACCCAATCCTGACTAAACTGATTCCGTTGCTCCATCTTGCAGACCGCACCGACAAGCAGGCCAAGGCTGTGGTGCGCAAGTAGCTAGAGCTTCCTAATAGCTTTTTTTAAATAGCTAGAGCTTCTTAATAGCTGTATGTCCTCGTGGCAGGATTTGTCCGAGGGCAGCGCTTGCGTTGCATGATGCTTCAACTATAGGATGTGAGGGACAGCGCCTCTGCAACAGCCTTCTCTGTGCGTGTGTGTAAGAGTGCTCGTGTGTGTATGTGTGTGCCCACAAGTGAATGTGCTTGTGATCTTATCTATGATTGTGCCCCCGATGGGGCAAAACTCCTCTGCTTTTATCCATGCCACCGACGACTTCATTCCGATTTTGTTACTTGCCTCCCCCCCTTTCTCCTTTTTTCTCTTGATCTGACACAAGCCATTGGTTCTCTCTTGGTCTACTGAACTTGGTGCCCACGAGAACAAAATGAAAGATAGCCCTTGCAAACCTATACTTGCATATTGGTATTTTCTCGCGTCATGTCGCTTTTTTGCTTGCTTTCTTTTATGTGCTGCCCTTTGATTTAGCACACTTCATTTGTATGCTGATTTAAGGAGGCGGCGTCTGCCTGCAAAAGCAATAAAATGTGCAAGCCACCTGCGGACAGTGGAACTCGGATCGTAGTGTTCAATGATTACAATGAGGGGTGACCTTCAGCCGGGTTGATTGGCTGATCGGCTGCTGACTGGTCTCGGCCAGCCACAAATGAATAGTGTTTAAAATGGAGGAAACAAATCAGAAATTAATACAATCAAGGGGGAGCTGAGCTGGAGATGCAACACCTGCGCATCTAACGGAATTTCATACTTTCTTTAAACTCTGTAATACTCTCCCTGCCAATTGAAGGAATAACGTTTAGGGCAAAGGGTTAGATATCCATTCACCACCAGCTCATGAAGTCAAAATTTAGGGAACGATAGGAAGCTGAGCGTTCTTGGGCTTCAATTATATAGGCAGAACGGGAAGTCACCCACACTTAGTTTAGTTTGGTTTGAATTACAAAGGCCTCCAGCCTGGCATGGCTGCTCAACCTATAGGTCCCAGCAAATAAATCAATCAAAAAGATCGACAGCTGCACAATGAAGTTGCAAACCTCTAAGTTGCTCTTGTTGAAAATCAAAACCCCGCTTTCACCCGCGCTTAGTTGCAAATTCACAATGCTCCTCATTTCACTTTTGATGACTGACTTTGTAGATTCCTTTACCAGCCTAGAAAACGAAATGCGAAATTCTGAAGCTGGAGAATGGAAAGTGAAATGCAGCTTGCCAGTACTGGAATCTTTGTAACGGCTCAAGCATTGCCGTGATGTAAACTTGGAGGAAGATGAGTAAACTGGAGGAACACAAGTTCGACCCCTTCGTATGGGCTTTAATAGTTAATAGACTAGAACGAGTTCCAAATGACTCTACACGTTGGTTCATTATAGCAGTAAGCGGCTTTTAAGTATGATAACAACAACTATCAGTTTATACACGTTTTACACAGCCTAGCAGTCACACGTTTTGACTGATGGCTTAACGTAAATTTTGTCTTGTATGATAATTAAGGGTGGGTCACCGAGACTCGCCGAGTGTGAGGCTCGCCAAGCCTCGCCGAGCCTCTTTCCCGGTGTGGAAGACACTCGTCGGCCAGCGAGGGTGTCCAATTTTTGGGCGGAATCAGCCCCATCTTCCCAGAAATCCGCGGCTCATTCCGTGCAGATTTCAGAAGTGTTTATAAAACCGTAATGCACAAACTAGGGCCTCCCCAGCGAGTGCCGAGCCTCGTTGAGGCTTGCTCGCCGAGCCTCGCTGGAAAAATCAGACTGGGAAAAATCAGATTGGAAAAAATCAGATTGGGAAAAATCAGGTTTAGGGGGGGGGAAATCAGGTTTAGGGGG
>Ga0307968_1003832_pt1:5000-10000 | contig 12414 bp, 15 predicted proteins | sample OrgLakmetagen650_FD_201834 | JGI IMG/M metagenome (GOLD analysis project Ga0307968, IMG submission 201834) | Saline water microbial communities from Organic Lake, Antarctica - #650 | ecosystem: Environmental > Aquatic > Non-marine Saline and Alkaline > Saline | place: Antarctica... | reverse complement strand
TGAGTGGAAAAGAACAGTCAGAGTGCAGTGTACGGTGTCAGGCACTCACGAATGTAGACACCAACCGAGGGAGGATGACAAACGATTGGAAATGGAGGTTCAGCACGTACATGGCGTCTGCCAAGGGTCGAGGCATGAGGTACCTGCGCGGAGGAGCACAGGCCAGATACAGTGTACGGTGTCAGGCACTCACAAAATGAACACGGAATGGGGGGGGGGGGGTGAAGAAATGGGGAATGAAGGTGCAGCACGTGTGTGCTGTCCACCATGCAAAAAGAGGCATGGAAATATTTGGAAAACGGTGCACGTGTAGATGCTTGCGATTGGTGCCCTTTGGGAGGGGCAGGCTGGTATAAGGAGCATCCTATGGTGGACCCCATTTCTAAATAAGGGTTAAAAAGCATTACAGATTTAGAGTAATAGAGTAAGTGAGGTCGAGCTGCAATGCAAAATGTCACGGTGCAACAACTCAGGCGTGGAAATGAGGGGTATTGGAAACCTGAGAAAAAAGATATGCAAAAGGGGATGGGTAGGGGGGGTTCACCGGAAATAAATACTTTCAGTAATGGATAGATTTGGACCAAAATGGTCTATTCTTATTCAACTTGAATTGCGAACCCAGTCCACCTACCTACCCACAGGCAACAATCAAATCAGTCCCGCAACTGCATACATGCATATCAAGGGCACACACTGGCGATCGACCCCTAACACCTACTTAACCCTAGCCTCCAAAATGCGTTCTAAGAGCACACACGCACACAATAACTGGTGCAAGGCTGAATATTCACGCGACTGCAAGAGTGAGTATGAAGAGCACACACGCACACAATAACTGGTGCAGAGCTGAATAATCACGTGACTGCAAGAGTGCGTATGAAGAGCAAACACCGGCGGCAATTGGTGCAGAGCTGATCAATCGCGTGACTGCAAGAGTGAGTATGAAGAGCACACACACACACACACACACACACAATAACTGGTGCAGAGCTGAATATTCGCGTGACTGCAAGAGTGAGAACGAAGAGCACACACGCACATAATAACTGGTGCAGAGCTGAATATTCGCGTGACTGCAAGAGTGAGTACGAAGAGCACACACACACACACAATAACTGGTGCAGAGCTGAATATTTGCGTGACTGCAAGAGTGAGTACGAAGAGCACACACGCACATAATAACTGGTGCAGAGCTGAATATTCGCGTGACTGCAAGAGTGAGTATGAAGAGCACACACGCACACACACACACACAATAACTGGTGCAGAGCTGATCAATTACGCAACTGCAAGAGTGAGTATGAAGAGCACACACGCACATAATAACTGGTGCAGAGCTGATCAATCGCGCGACTGCAAGAGTGAGTATGAAGAGCAAACACCGGCGGCAATTGGCGCAAAGCAGGTCATCTGCATTCTCTCAAAAAAACACATTTTGAGCCAAGGCCAGATAAATGCCACTGACGCACGCATAATTCCAAACCAAGAGTGATGGCACCTATTGGAGTAATACCACTCCATTTGCCCACAACCAAAGGACGGATCACTCATGCAGTGTGATCACTTATCACACAGATAATCACTCATGCCATCACTCATGGCATCACACCAGTTTGTTACATGCTCGGATCACTTACGGTAACTCATGGTAACTCAGATCACTCATAAGACTCGGATCACTTGCCACCACACCAGTTTATTACGTGGTAACTCCCAGAGGGGGTCAACAGAAGGAATGCCTGAAAATGTGTGTTTTTGCATTCATACGGCAGCCACTCACAGCCATCCGATTCATCCGATCGACACCATAATAACACCAAAGTGTAGCTGGCATTGAGAGCTACCCAAGCATGTGCCCAGTTTTATGTGGGCCGCTTGGCGTCCTGAGATAGACTGAATTGAGCACACGTGGTGCATGCAATCCCTAATGTGGTGATTTTGATGGGAGAATGGCTTAAATCCTGATTAAACACCAACCACTCAGCCGTTTTTTTTCGTTTTTGCTGCAACGGTTTTTCTAATAATGATTATATACCATTAAAAATATTCCAAATTGGTGCAGTGGGTGATCTGGTATGAAGAAACCTGTGGTAAAAAGTAGGGTTCACGCCACAGCAAACTGAGTATATGCGCCCCAATCGCTTAGCTCCAAATTATACACCCTAAGACAGCATAAGCTTTCATGTTATGTAAATATTGGAGCTAAGCAATTGGAGTGCACATAAGCCAGATAATTTATTAAAAATTGCCAACTTTGGGCCTCCATGCTCCCCTTCTGGAAAGTTGCCAAGACACGCAACAGTTGAGACCCAGCACGATGGCGTTAACCATGCTGGTGCACGCGTTGAACAGCTCAAAAGCCTTGTACATTAGGATCTTGTGCTTAAATGTGAGAAGAAAGGAAAGTCGCCAAGACACGCACCAGTTGAGACCCAGCACGATGGCGTTAACCATGCTGGTGCATGCGTTGAACAGCTCAAAGCCTTGTACATTAGGAGCTTGTGCATAAATGTGAGAAGAAAGGAAAGTCGCCAAGACATGCACCAGTTGAGACCCAGCACGATGGCGTTAACCATGCTGGTGCATGCGTTGAACAGCTCAAAGCCTTGTACATTAGGAGCTTGTGCATAAATGTGAGAAGAAAGGAAAGTCGCCAAGACACGCACCAGTTGAGACCCAGCACGATGGCGTTAACCATGCTGGTGCATGCTTTGAACAGCTCAAAGCCTTGGACATTAGGAGCTTGTGCATAAATGTGAGAAGAAAGGAAAGTCGCCAAGACGCGCACCAGTTGAGACCCAGCACGATGGCGTTGACCATGATGGTGCATGCGTTGAACAGCTCAAAGCCTTGAGAGCCTGACACTCTCGCGCATCGTGCCCGGAACTTTTTGAAGACAGACGCGTTTGGGTCTTTCAGGATGGCTGTAATTTCGTCGTCATCAAATTGCTGGGACATCTGTGTTGTTGGCAAAGGGCGAGCAAATTCGGGTGGGTCTTATGAGGATGAGGCACACACGAGGTGTGTAGCAGCGTGTTGTAAACAGTTACAAAATAATGTATAGCACACATTTGCAAAATAATGTATAGCACACAGTTGCAAAATATTGCGTAGCACACAGTTGCGAAATATTCAGTGCTGTGCACATACGGCGTCATTCAAAAATGGCACCGTAAATAACGATCATAAATAATAATAATTTACTATTCCCACTGTCAATTTGACATAAATTACGGCGTCAGCGTCATTTACCATTGACGCCGTCAAGCGTCAGGTGCACAACACTGGTTGTAAACGGGAAATTCTTAACATGTTCGATTTGGAATTGTACTCCTATATGTAATTGTTACAAGGTGAGTTGGTTCAGACACTTCTAGCCGTGCTCTGTTCCCTAAAGAAACGGCCTTGACTTTGCCGTCATCAAGCCTTGACTATGCCGTCATCAAGCCTTGACTAGGTATACCGTCATCAATCTTCTGGGACACCTCCATAAGCAGGTAGGTGGGGGGGAGCTAAAGGTCTCATATCAGATGAAGCAAAAAGGAGTGAAGGCGAGGGAATGAGAGGGTGCGTGAGCGAGTAGGGTTCCATGTTGGATGAATGAAAAAAGGGTGAAGGCGAGGGAATGAGAGGGTGCGTGAGCAAGTAGGGTTTCATGTTGGATGAATTAAAAAGGGTTGTAGGCGAGGGAATGAGAGGGTGCGTGAGCGAGTAGGGTTTCATGTTGGATGAATGAAAAAAGGGTGAAGGCGATTGAATGAGGGGGTGCGTGAGCGAGTAGGGTTTCATGTTAGATGAAGCAAAAAAGGGCGAAGGCGAGGGAATAAGAGGGTGCGTGAGTGAGTAAGGGCGAGAAGGATCACAGCCATAATGCAATTACATAGGGATGGCCAGAACCAAATGTATACAATGTACATACAGTAGTTTTGGCAAGGAAACCACCAAAAAATACGGTCATGTGCGGTGTATCAGTACGGTTCTGGCAGACCCTGGCAGCTGCTCTTCCACCTGAGTAACAAAATTTTCTCTGCCTATTCACAGTCACACCATGACAAGTTGTAACAGCCTCACCCTCTCTGCCAAACCAAAAGTCACAGCAAGATAAGTTGTAACAGCCTCACCCTCTCTGCAAACCAAAAGTCACAGCAAGAAAAGTTGTAACAGCCTCACCCTCTCTGCCAAACCAAAAGTCACAGCAAGAAAAGTTGTAAAAGCCTTACCCTCTCTGCCAGCCCAAAAGTCACAGCAATAAAAGTCGTAACAGCCTCACCCTCTCTGCCAAACCAAAAGCCACAGCAAGAAAAGTTGTAACAGCCTCACCCTCTCTGCCAAACCACAAGTCACACCATGCAAAGTTGTAAAAGCCTTACCCTCTCTGCCAACCCAAAAGCTGCACCATGAAAAGTGGTAACAGCCTCACCTGGCTGCCTAACCAAAAGTCACACCAAGACAAGTTGTAACAGCCTCACCTGGCTACCGTTCTCCCAACTGTCAGAATTGTCTTCACTGCTCTCATCTTCTGTGTTAGACAAGCTGGGGAAGTCCGGCAACTCGCCTCGCCCAGCAGCCCAGCCCTTGCCCTGCGATGTGACAACAGTACAAATTTAAGGTTGGCCAGACAGCCCTAGCCCTGCGATGTGACGACAGAGCTAATTTAAGGTTGGCCAGACAGCCTTTGCCCTGCGGTGCGAGGACAGAGCAAATTTGAGGTTGGCCAGACAGCCCTAGCCCTGCGATGTGACGACAGAGCTAATTTAAGGTTGGCCAGACAGCCCTTGCCCTGCGGTGCGAGGACAGTGCAAATGCAAGGTTGGTCAGAACCACTTACGCACACCGCACATGCCCGTATGTATGGTATTTTCCTGCTATGAATACAATTTATACATAGGTATGAAGGTTTTTGGCCAACTCTATGCAAGTACACATCATACACATACTGTGAAGTCTGAACGCATATACAAACTGAGGAAGAGGGTTATAGCTATTGTCCAGGCGAGGAG
>Ga0307968_1003831_pt1:0-7500 | contig 12419 bp, 14 predicted proteins | sample OrgLakmetagen650_FD_201834 | JGI IMG/M metagenome (GOLD analysis project Ga0307968, IMG submission 201834) | Saline water microbial communities from Organic Lake, Antarctica - #650 | ecosystem: Environmental > Aquatic > Non-marine Saline and Alkaline > Saline | place: Antarctica: Organic... | reverse complement strand
TGTGCACATGTGTGTGTATGCGTTTGTGTGTGTGAATCAATGCCTACCTGTAAGTGTGTGCAAATGTGTTTGCAAGTGTGTATGTGTGTGTGTGTGTGTGTGTGTGCGCGTGCTTGTGTGTGTGTGTGTCTGAGGTAGTGGCTGTGTGTCATGTACGCATATGTATAAGTGCTTGTGTGTGTGTGCGTGTGTGTGTGTGCTTGTGTGCGTGTTTGTGTATGCGTGTGTGTGTGCTTGTGTGTGCAAGTCAGAGGTGGTGGTGCATAAATGGTGCGTCCAGTTTAGATATCTCAGTCCTGCGTGCGAAAACATGCACACACACACAAACACACACATGCACACACACACATGCACACAAACATGCACACACATATAACACTGAAGTCTCCAAACACTGCGCAACAAGACCAGCCCGCAGTACCAGGTCATCGTATTTAAACAAAAGATGAGCGCAACAAGCAAGATATAAGGGAACAAGATCAAAAAGCAATAACACTGAACCCGCCTAACAATAATAACCTATTGAGCAAGATCATCCGGCTAGAAACGCTCAGCGCAGTGAACCAGACCATGCCCTTACCTACCAGTGATGTGCAAACACACCTAACAGCTGCACATCAGCGTGGTGAACCAGATCAAGCCCTTACCTACTAGTGACGTGCAAACACACCCAACAGCTGTGCATCAGCGTGGTGAACCAGACCATGCCCTTACCTACCAGTGATGTGCAAACACACCCAACAGCTGCACATCAGCGTGGTGAACCAGATCATGCCCAAACTTACCTGTGATATGCAAACATACCTAACAGCTGCACATCAGCGTGGTGAACCAGATCAAGCCCTTACTTATCAGTGATGTGCAAACACACCCAACAGCTGCACATCAGCGTGGTGAACCAGATCATGCCCTTACCTACCAGTGATGTGCAAACACACCCAACAGCTGTACATCAGTGCAATGAACCAGATCATGCCCTTACCTACCGGTGATGTGCAAACGCACCCAACAGCTGTGCATCAGCGCAGTGAACCAGATCATGCCCTTACTTACCTGTGATGGGCAAACACACCCAACAGCTGCACATCAGCGTGGTGAACCAGATCATGCCCTTACCTACCAGTGATGTGCAAACGCACCCAACAGTTGATGCACAACAGCGTGGTGAACCAGATCATGCCCTTACATACTTGCATACTTGTGATGTGCAAATGCACCCAACAGTTGATGCAAAACAGCTACTGACCGCCTAGCAAGACCGTGCAACCTCACATCCTACCACGCAGTTCACATATACAGTGTGTCACGCTGGGTCTCACCTCTTGGGTGCGCCAATTGCCCCAACCATCACGTTCAAAACTTCACACAGTGATCTGCACCTGTACCTTTATTGTCCTTCTTGCCGTTCACACCCGCTCAATCACTCAAAACCACACAGCACATCAGAAAGCAAGTCACACTGGATTTCATTTCTTGGGTGCCGATTTGCCCCAGTAGCTGCAGCTGCTATTTGAATCTACACCATGTTCTGCATACATCTCCACCTGTCTTGTCCCTCTTCCTGCTCACACCGCTCACACTGCTCAGGACCACTCCTGCTCACACCGCTCAACCACTCAGGCCCACACAGCACATCAGAAAGCAAGTCACACTGGATTTCTTTCTTGGGTGCCGATTCGCCCCAGTAGCTGCAGCTGCTATTTAAATCTGCACCATGTTCTGCATACAACATCTCCACCTGTCTTGTCCCTCTTCCTGCTCACACCGCTCAACCGCTCAGGACCACTCCTGCTCACACCGCTCAACCGCTCAGGACCACTCCTGCTCACACCGCTCAACCACTCAGGCCCACACAGCACAGCAGGAAACAAGTCACACTGAACACCCCACCTATTGCGTGCCGATTCGCCCCAAGCACAGCAGGAAACAAGTCACACTGAACCCCCCACCTCTTGCGTGCCGATTCGCCCCAAGCACAGCAGGAAACAAGTCACACTGAACCCCCCACCTCTTGCGTGCCGATTCGCCCCAGTTGCTGCAAGATTTCAAAGTCCTCAGTCACAAAGCCCCCTGTCCCTATTTCGTCCAAGATCATGCGTTCCATGGCTTCAGTCTGCGTCCGTGTGTGTACGTGTGTGTGTGTGTCCGTGTGTGTGTGTCTGTGTGTGTGTCCGTGTGTGTTTGTGTGTGTGTTTGTGTGTCTGTGTGTGTCCGTGTGTGTTTGTGTGTGTGTGTGCGCATCCGTGTGTGTTGTGTGTACGTGTGTGTGTGTGTGTGTGTGTGTGTGCGCATCCGTGTGTGTTGTGTGTGTGTGAGCACACAGGCATGACCCGTGGCCCCACACAATGAAAGTATGCCATGATGTGCACACGAATGCAAGCCTTGCTTTCTACGCATAACCAGTGCGAGTTTCAATGTCAACTTCAGGCCGGCCTGGACAAGCCATGCTTCCAATGTCAACTTCAGGTCAGGGCCCCACCGGAAACCCATCATGAGGAACACGCAACAAAAAAGTCTCAAAGTCTACGTTGATGAAAATCAGCACGCATGTGTGCGTGTTTGTGTGTGTGTGTGTGTGTGTGTGTGTGTGTGTGTGTGTGTGTGTGTGTGTGTGTGTGTGTGTTTGTGCGCATCCGTGTGTGGCGTGCATTAAGCAAAGGCTCTCAACCGATGCTCACTCTAGCCTCACCAAAAAGCCATCATGAAACACACGAAATAAAACAGGTCTACGCTGATAAACATCAGCGTGCATAAAGGAAAGGCTCTCTAGTGCTCACGCTAGCCTGAGCCCCACCAAAAACCCAACATGAGTAGGGTTGGCCAGAAACTTATTATATATGCACCGTACATCTGGAAATTTCCCTGGCAAATACAACGTATAAACACCGTATATATATATGGTCCTGGACAACCCTTATCTTGTCAGAGATTTTGTAATGTCACCCACATTTCACATTTCACATTTCACATTTCACAATCCACATTTCACATTTCAAATTTCACATTCCACAATCCACATTCCACATTTCACATTTCACATTTCACATTTCACCCACATTTCACATTCCACATTTCACATTTCATATTCCACATTTCACATTTCACCCACATTTCAAATTTCACATTCCACATTTCACATTTCACATTCCACATTTCACATTTCACATTCCACAATTCACATTCCACATTTCACATTCCACATTCACAATTCACATTCCGCATTTCACCCACATTTCACATTTTGCATTTCGCATTTCACGTTTCAATTTCCACAATTCACATTTCACATTCCACATTCCACATTCCACATTTAACGTTTCACATTTCACATTTCACGTTGTTTTTTCGTGTGTGGGCACCGAGCATTTACGTCACCAGTCCAACCTTTTTTTGGTAATATTTCTGACAATGGGATCAAAGGTTTTGTCTTTGAACATCGCTCAGATGTATACATGTTCATAAGTGCAGCTGTCAATCCAATAATCATAATTATTATTGGTTGGTTTTTTGTTGGGACCTGTCAATCCAACAATCATAATTATTATTGGTTGGTTTTTTGTCGGGACCTAAAGGTTGAGCAGCCATGCCAGGCTGGAGGCCTTTGTAATCCAAACCAAAAAAGAGATGACCAATCCCATGGCATGCCAATCCAAACCAAAGAGACCAATTCCAAACCAATCCAAACCAATTCGAACCAAAGAACAAGAGACCAATTCCATGGCATGCCAAACCAAACCAAAGAGACCAATTCCAAACCAATCCAAACCAATCCAAACCATAGAACAAGAGACCAATTCCATGGCATGCCAATGCGTGTGGAGATATTAATTCCGCACAGAGTTTTTCGACCATGCACTTTGCTGCCCCCACCCTCATGAACTCTATATACCATGAGCCTATCGTACTTTTCATTTATCACCGCGCCCCTAATTAATGTTGTTCCTAGGGGGCGGTGATCAAGCTGCTAACGAGTCATTTAATATGCACATTAAATTTGATATGTGTATTAATTTTGGTATGTGTAATTTTTCGTGGGGGCGGTTGGTGGAAACAAAATAAAAAGGGACACATTTTGTCATCAAATTGTGTTTTCAGGGCGTGCAGTGGCGAGGTGAGGCCTGCTACAACAGTGAGGCCTTTGAGGCCTGCTACAACAGTGAGGCCTGTGGGGCCTGCTATAACAGTGCCGAGGTCAGGCCTGCTACAACAGTTGTTTGGCTGCGTGCAAGAATTTAGTTTAGTTTGGATTACAAAGGCATTCAACCTGGAACAGTTGTTTGGCTGAGTGCAAGAATTTAGTTTAGTTTAAATTACAAAGACATTCAACCTGGAACAGTTGTTTGGCTGAGTGCACAAATCTAGTTTAGTTTGGATTACAAAGGCATTCAACCTGGAATAGTTGTTTGGCTGAGTGCAAGAATTTAACTCCCTCGCTCTGATAAACTGTGGAAACAGGCCCGAGAGAACAGAGGGTAGGTATATGAACATCTGTAGGGGTGGTAGTTGCCATTTTTTGGATATTTGTTAAATGAATATTTGTAGGGGTGGTGGTTGCCCCTTTTCTGGATATTTGTTAAATGAATATTTGTAGGGGTGGTGGTTGCCCTTTTTTGGGAATCTAGTTAAATGAATATTTTTAGGGGTGGTGGTTGCCCTTTTGGAGAATTCTTTTTTCCAAGGGGGGTGGATGGTGAGCCCGGTACCTTACGCTATCAGATTGCTCCAGCCAGACGCTCCCCATTGATCACCTTATTCTCTGTGTTGGAGTCATACGATTTAAAGGAGTAAACCCCCACTAGCCCGTAGTTTTCCTGTTCCATACACTTCTTAACCGCCTGTGCAGGCATCTCCAACCCCTAAAGTTCCTGCCTTGAACACTTTTCTTAATCTCCTTTGCAGGCATCCCAACCCCCTCTTGCAGGCTTGCCCCCCTGTTGCAACTAGGGTTGGCCAGAACCATATATAAATATATATACGGTGTGTGTACGGTATTTTTTGGCAGGGAAATCACCGAATATACGGTCATGCACGGTGCACATATACGGTTCTGGCCAACCCTATTTATGAACCCTTTGTAGGCATACACGTTGCCATAAACAGTCATGGCCACACCCTGCCCTCACTTAAATCACAAATCACGCCTCTCCAGTGGCCAAGGTGTTGTGAACGTGCTTCTATTGCACATTTTGTTCAACCTTTCTGCAACCCCTCCGCTTGTGTAAGATCTGTGATTTTAAGTTTAAGCACGCTCCTGGCGTTGCGTTAGATGGTCAACTATATAAATATTGGCATTGGTAGTAAGCGAGCACACATGCGCACACTCACACTCTCACACACACACACACACACTCACTCACACACACGCACACACACACACACACACCAATTGGGGAGGGGGCCCTGGCCGTGCCGGCTGCTGCAATACGAACGCATCAGGTGCTAAATCTGGAGCCACGTAGTCTTGCACCCCCTCCTCCTCATCGTCATCCCCGGAGATGCTGGCTTGCAACTCATCCTCACCTGAAGACGTAAAGTACGCAGCTAATGCTGTGAGAATGCAGGCAGGGCAGGAAAGCGGGCAGGGCAGGAAAGCGGGCAGGAAAGCGTACGCATCATAGGCTACAGAATAGAAGCATTGTGTCCCGGCCGTTCTTACTCATGCTCTCTCTCAAAGACTGGGCTTGCTGACTCAGCATCCTGGCCAGTTGGTCAATGTCTCCTCCCCCGCTGGAGCCTTCCTCTTGGCCGCCCCCCTCTCTTCCTGCGAAAACCACACCCGCTCTCCTCCTACAACACCTCGTGCCAGTGGCACTCCCAATTCGCAATGGTGCTTTAGGAAAGTGTGAACAGGGACAGAGCTGTGGTGTTGCACATTGTAGAGAGTGTGGAGAGCACAACCGTGCCATGATGTAATGGAGCTTTTTAAAACTTTAATTTATTCTTTTTATTTTTGCTTTATTATTAACTAATGCACTTGGAGCTTGTTCCACAAGTAATTGCGCGATGCAGCTCCCCTGTCCCTCTGCATTGGTTTCCAGAAACACACTCAGCATCCACTGCCCTTCTGGACTCAGCAGCAGCAATGCCCATTGTCCTGCGCAGCACAGCGTGAGGTCCAATGCAAGGGAAGTGCGCCCAGCACAGCAAGGCGAACGCACCAGGAGAGGCTCTTACAGACAGAGAGGCACTCGCTTAGCTCCCCCTCCCCAAGCCGCTCAGCAGCAGGACCCGCAGCTGTCACAGGCGCCGCAAAGCCCTCAAGGACCAGGCCTCCGCGGGCAGCAAGGCGGGAAGACACGCTGGTGGGAGGAGCTTGAGGGAGAGTTTGATGATGCCCTGGCGGCGCAATTTGATTGGGCCAACCTCACGGAGGACGAGGTGTGCGTGTGCGTGAGCGTGAGGGATTTGCGCACTGCGATTGCACACCCTCATGTCAGAAGCTAGAAAATGCTGACGTGCTACCGCCTTTATCGTGTCATTCACCATGCATGCTTGATCACTCACACGACCATGCACATAAACACGTGCAAACGTGCGCATAATGTGATGCAAGACACGCACGCACATGCGCACATACGCACACACACACACACACAAACACACACACACACATACATACACACACGCAGGTGGATGACCGCGTCAGCGAAGCAGCTGAGCTGATGAGCATGCTAGAAGAGCTCAGGCCCACTGACCCAGCACGCTACAATGCGTGTGCGGAGTTGTGGAAGCGCATCGCCCGTGTGCCCCCTGCAGCTAAGACACGACTGCTGAAGGAGGTCACGCCAGGTAGGCTGGTTTCTTGTGTGTATGTGTGTGTGTGTGCTTGTGTGTGGGAAGTGCATCGCCCATGTGTTCTCTGCAGCTAAGACACGACTGCTGAGGGAGGTCACGCCAGGTAGGCTCGTTTCTTGTGTGTACATGTGTGTGTGTGTGTGTGTGTGTGAAGCGCATCGCCCATGTGTTCTCTGCAGCTAAGACACGACTGCTGAAGGAGGTCACACCAGGTAGGCTGGTTTCTTGTGTGTATGTATGTGTGTGTGTTTGTGTGTGTGTGTGTGTGTGTGTGTGTGTGTGTGTGTGTGTGTGTGTGTGGGAAGCGCATCGCCCATGTGTTCTCTGCAGCTAAGACAAAATTGCTGAAGGAGGCCACGCCTGGTAGGGCTGGGTTTTGGTGTGTACGTGTGTGTGTGTACATGTGTGTGCATGTGTGCGTGTGTATCTCAAATTCAGTATTCAGACGGTGGTGATTCAGTAAACACGCGCACTGCATTGGGCGCAATTGGCTATACTAGGTCTTACAAAGATCATCGCCGGAATTAAGAAAGAGAGAGATGGTATGCAGGGCTACCCTGGAAATGGGGCATATCTAGGGTTGGCCAGGACCATATATATACGGTTTATATACGGTAGTTTTGGCAGGGAAATCACCAAACATACGGCCATATACAGTGTATATATACGGTTCTGGCCAGCCCTAGGTGTATCATTAGGGTCAGG